>QWBY01002507.1_pt1 | contig 10529 bp, 4 predicted proteins | sample 1972471 | NCBI WGS metagenome assembly QWBY01 (sample SAMN09866722, study PRJNA288562) | Human gut metagenome isolate term6_stool, whole genome shotgun sequencing...
GGGTAAGAAGCCGGTGGCGATCATCCCTGTGCACCTCTATGGTATGCCGGCGAAGATGGATGAGATCCTAGCGATCGCCCGTGAGTATGATATCCCTGTGGTGGAGGATGCTGCGGAGGCACTTGGCTCTACCTACAAAGGGCGTAAGTGCGGTACGCTGGGGAAGTATGGGGCGCTCTCATTTAATGGCAATAAGATCATCACTACCTCGGGCGGAGGGGCCCTGGTGACGCACAGCGAAGCGGAGGCAAAGCGGGTGATGTTTTTTGCCACACAAGCACGCGAACCGGCTCCCCACTATCAGCACAAGCATATCGGCTACAACTACCGCCTCTCGAACATCTCGGCCGGTATCGGTCGTGGTCAGATGGAGGTGCTGCAGGAGCATGTGGATGCCCGCAGGAGCCACCACGACTACTATCGTGAGGCGCTCTCTGATGTGAAGGGGATTGAGGTGATGAGTGCCCCCTCGAGCGACTTCAATAGTAACTACTGGCTCACCTGTATCACAATAGATCGCGAGGTAACTGGATATGACCGTGAGGAGCTTCGCCAACGGTTGGAGGCGGAGAATATCGAGAGCCGCCCGCTTTGGAAACCGATGCATCTGCAACCGGTCTTTGCCGACTGCCCCTTCTACAGCATGGTGGAGGGCAAGGCGATCTCGGAGCAACTCTTTGACAGGGGGCTCTGCCTCCCATCGGGCTCTGCCCTCACCTCCGCCGATCTGGATCGGGTGATCTCAACAATTGTTGGGAAATAAAGAAACAAGACGCAGGTCGTGAGGGAAAGCCCCAACGACCTGCGTTTTTTTCTAGAGACTCTTGCCCAGTGTAAATCTTTATCATATGGTACTCTGAAGATCTTTTTTCACTAGACAAAGCCCTAGCTCAAATTGTCCGACCTCCCACAAGGGGAGGTCGCGAGGGTGGGGAGGAGATGACCATATTCCCCCTGGTCGTTCGGGCTACGCCCTCCGAACAGGGACTAGGATCCGTCCGACCGCAAGCGGTCATTTTCCCCTTCCCAAAAAATATAATTAATCACCTATATGATATGGAGATTTAGATTGCCTTACCTCATTCAATGAATGGCACCATTGTGTACTATCTATTGTCAAATGACCTCCCCTTGTGGGAGGTCAGACGTATCCTAGCCCACTGTCGGAGGGGCGTTAGCCCCGAACGACTGGGGGATCATAAGCCATCCCCCTCCTAGCTTACGACCCCTTGTGGGTCGGACAAGCCTATACGAGTGCGACCGTAAGGGTTGGAGGGCTATAGACGATACAAGTAAAACCCCAAAGGGGTTTCATGGTGTAATAACCCAAGCTTCCCCGTGAGAGCGAGCGAAAGCGAGCCTGAAGGTGAAGCTTGGGTAGAAAAGGGTACCATAAATAGGCTACACCGAAGGGGTTGCATATATACAATAACTTATTGAACCTAAAGTGCAACCCCTTCGGGGTAGGAGGTGAGCTCTATTTCTTTGCCCAACCTTCTCCTCGCAGGTACACTTCGCATACCAGCGAGGAGAAGGTTGGGTTAATAGGCCATGGGTGGATGTTGCAGAATGGCGATCTGCTGCGTTGCTTTCGGAATTCGGGCTCGGTCACGTACGTGAGTACGCTCCCTTTGGCCTGGTGAGGCCTTGGTGCCCTACGTGCACCTAGCCCTCATCCTCAGGCCTTGCATCTCATCCTTCGTGCAACATTCTCAAACTAGGACCTCGGAGAGGTCCTTATGGCTTCGGGCTTATTTGCTGCCACTTTGGATAAAAAGGTCTTCCTCTTGTAGGGGTCGCTCTGGGAGGTTACGCCCCACGATACCTACCTCAAGGATCTCACCCATATAGTTCTCAAAATAGAGAAGCCGTAGATGGTGATACCCCTGCTCTAAGGCGATCATCCCTTCACGCCGACGTGCACTGTGCCCGCCATCATTATCGACCACCAACTGATCATCTACATAGAGTACAGAACCATCGTCGGAATAGGTATAAAAGCGATATACCCCTCTCTCTGGGATATAAATAAAGGTATTGAATTGATAGCCAAAGTGATCTTGCTTGGGTGCAAGAGAGATATCAAAGTTGGAGCACACTCCGTGGGAAACTTCATGATCCTCCTTAAACTCCTCTACTGATTTGAAAGCGCCCTCATAGTAAGTATAGGAAACACCTGGAACCACTTGAGCTAAATCCTTAGAAGCGGAATAAGCCATCTCAGATTCGGCATGAGCGTTAAGACCTGAAGGGTAGTAATAAACGGGCTCCCTCCCCTCAGGTGTGGTGATCCAAGTATCAAACTTACGCTCACCTTCATATAGATTGATAATCCGCCCTCCACGAACGAAGTTGCCATAAGCATCAGCTCCGCTATTACGTCCAAAAGCCATTGCTATACCCATATGAATACCAATAAAGTCATTGACATGGTCGTGCCCCACAAACATTCCCATCACATCGCCCATATCAATGAAAGAAGAGAATAGGCCCGAGTTGATACCAGCACTTGAGATACCCTCTTGCCAGTTGCCATAGGTTTTGGTATCTCCTTTAAGTAAAGCATACTCCTGGAGTGGAATATGGAAGAAAGCAAGAGCTGGGATGGGGGTTTCATTGGGAGAGCTAGCTGAAAACTCTCTGCTCCGATTGCGATACCACTCGATCTGGTTCCATTGGATCTTTTGATAGGTACCCAGTAGGGGATTGGGCTCTGAGCTATGAGAGTCGAAAAAGTAGAGTAGTGCCGTGGCATCGCCCTTAGCCCCTTTGATAGGTAGTACCATATTGCCATACCCATCAATATCTCTTTCGTAATTGGTGCCGATGAAGTAGGGAGAATTACTTGCCAATAGGCAAAAAATCTTATCACCTGCCAGCACTTCAGTATCGTGATTTCCGAGGGTAACCATAAATGGGGTTTTCAGGTCATTAAGGATAGCCAGTAGTTCAAGCCACCCCTTTTCTGCAGGCGAAGTAGTGACGATATCACCAGTAAGTACGATCAAATGTGGCTGCTCTTGATTTACCACTGAGCGCAGTATGGCTTCGGTCTTTTGCTTTTTTCTGGATCTGGCATCCCAGTGGAGATCGGTAAACTGTGCTATGATCAATGAGCCATCCACAAATCTTACCTCCTCACTTCTCACGGATAAAGATGCGAAGGGCAGGAAAAGTAGTCCCACGAGAGCAATGAATAAAAGAGTTATCTTCTTCATAAGTATATCTGTATATAAAGTAATATGCAAGGCACAAAATAATCATGCACCCTCCTCTTTTCATCTACCTAATCGGTATAAAGGAGGGTGCATGCTAAGTGAAACTAACCAACACACATCACCTAGTTATGCACGAGATCGTTAGTAACCAGGGTTTTGTTTCAATAGTCCTCCAGAATTTACTATTACGATAGATGGATAAGGGAATACCATCATATGATCTGAGTAAGTGGCTTTGTCCTTGTAATCATCGTAATAATCAATCGTGTAGGTAGATAAGGCTTTGCCGCGATCTGCATACTTCCGGACACGTGGTCGTGCATTTAGCTCCTTAGCTGCAAGGGCCTTAAGCTCTGGATTATCGGAGCGGTGCCATCTTTTTAGGTCAAAGAGGTGGTCTGTAAACTCAAATGCCAGCTCGCACCTCCGCTCGTGGTACAGTGCCTCCATGGTTGCACTTCCAGAAAGTGGCTGAAGGTTGGACCTCCTCCTAATCCTATTGATATCTTTGGTTGCTTCAGCCGCATTTCCCTGCATGAGATAAGCCTCTGCACGAAATAGGAGTAGCTCAGCAAAGCGGAGTATGGGGAAGTTGATGCGGGTGGTCATGAAATTCCCATTTGGATTAAGATGGCCAGACCCTGTTGGATCTTTATATTTGAAGGCATCCATATACTTATTAATCTGGAATCCCGACTCTAGATCGGATGAAGAATAAAAGTGTCGGGTCTCACCGAAGAACTCAAACTCTTGATTGTACTCAAGGATAGAACGAACCAATCGGTCATTACCCTCACCATCCTTAAGCATCTCTTCATAAATATCTAGAGTTGGTTTGAAGTATCCCCAACCATTATACTTGCCCCAGCCTTTATTCTCTAATACGACACCAGGAAGTTTGGAGCCTCCACCAAGTACACCCCCATTGCCGGGGATGGTCCAGATATATTCTCTATTCCAAAAATCTTCAAAATCCGATGAGAACACTTGATCAAAAGTATCTGCAAGGCCTCTACCATAATCCCTCTCGAGTTGGTCGACAAGTTTGATCACCTCACTCCATCTACTTTTGTCCCAAGTTGCCCAATAGGCATTGACCTTGGCTTTGTATCCGATCGCTGCAGCTTGGTGTGGGCGCCCTTTATCTTCCACATCATACTCCTCAAACCTTGGGAGATACTTCAGGGCTTGATCCAGGTCCTCAATAATCAATCGGTAATTATCCACTACCGATGCTTGCTGCACGGGAATTGAATTGTCGTAGCCATCAGGCATATCCTCGTATCGAGAAAATGGGACTCCCTGCTGGTCGGTTCCATACCTATAGGCGATATAAAAGTGGGCAAATGCACGCCCGAAATAAGCCTCACCTAGCGACCTACGTTCAATAGGGGAGAGTGAGGTAGACTTCTCCTTATTGAGTAGCGAAGCGATGGCATAATTGGCACGAGCAATGCTGGTATTGAGATGTTCATAGATACTAGTAATACGACCTTCGTCTCCAGTGTACTTAAAGGTACAGAGGGTAGAGCCCGAACTGGTGCGCCCCCACACAATATCATTGGCTGCTCCTTGCTCAAAAAATAGATTTCTGCCAAATATCTGCTCCTGATGAAAGCGAGCAAAAATACCATCTACGATACTTTTGGCTTGGAAGTCGTTATTGAAGTAATTATCCGCTGTCGGCTTTCCCTCTGGCTCTTGGTCCAAGAACTTACTGCAGGAGGTAAGAAACCCCACTGAGATTAAGGCCGCCAGGAGAGTGTAGTGTATTATCTTTTTCATATTCTCTTATTCTGAAAGTGTTCAATATGTTTAGTAAGTCATCTTGATCCCAAACGAAAATACTCTTGAGACAGGGTAGTTCATCGCATCCCAGCCCCCTGTTTCGGGATCCATACCAGTATACTTTGTAAAAGTCCAAAGATTCTCACCACTCAGATAGAGTGATAAACTACTTTTGCGCTCCTCTAGATGGCTCCAATTACGGATAGCATCGGTAAGGTCGTAGGAGAGTGTCACATTTTTGATTCTCAAGTATGACGCATCCTCTAGATACCAATCAGTAGCTCGAGCGAAGTTGCCATTGGGGTCATTCTTGGATATCCGTGGGATATTGGATCCGCTATTTGTAGGGCTCCAAGCATCCAGGATACGAGAGTCTCTATTGAAATTCCCCTCCACATCACTCATGGTGACAAACTTTGCCACGTGAAGAGCTTGGGCACCCTGTACACCTTGTAGCATCATGGAGAGCGAAAGGTTGCGGTACGTAGCTCCAAAAGTAAGTGCATAAGTGAAGTCGGGCATCGCATTACCTAGATACTGACGGTCTTGATCATTAATAACCCCATCATTATTATAGTCCACAAACTTTAGATCTCCGGCAACAGCATTGGGCTGTATTCGCTTGCCATTATGAGTATAATTGGCAGCTTCCTCATCACTCTGAAATATACCATCCGTCTTGATAAGGTAGAAAGAACCTATAGGTTGCCCCTCAGCAGTCTGTATCATATAAGGAATGCTACGGAATTGGCTACCTTTATTGGCCCAAACGCCCTTACTTCCATCGCTATTCTCCACTCCAATATCCGAAACCCAGTTTTTGAGGTAGGTGATATTGGAAGAAACAAAATAGCTAAAGTCTTTTGTCGGACGGTCGGACCAATTGAGAGAAAACTCTACCCCCCTATTACGCACCTCCCCTTCATTTACGAGTGGTGCTGAAAGTCCAATGGTGCTAGGCCATCCAAGCGTCTGCCTCTGAATAAGATTAAATGTCCGCTTATTGAAGTAATCAAATGCTAGAGACAAGCGCTCACGAAACATCACAAGGTCAAAGCCTAAGTCGAGCTGCTCTGAAGTCTCCCACGAGAGCTTTGGATTGATCACCTCATCAAAGTAGTAGAAGGTATTATACTGGTGCTCTACTTCAGCTCCATAGTGTGCTCCCTCGTCCCAATAGGTATCGGAGAGTGTAGGATATCTGTAGTTAAGTCCTACAGAGCCTAGATTACCAATCCTACCCCATGAGGCACGAAGTTTTAAGAGAGAGAAGGTCTCACTCTTTGGGAAAAAGGGTTCGTTTGAAAGCTTCCAGGCGGCTGTCATGGCTGGGAAGTCTCCATAATTATTGGATTTGGGTAGGCGCCCTGCATAGTCACGTCGCCAAGAGGCGGTAGCAAAATATCTATCATCGTAGCTATAGGAGAGACGAGCCACGTACGAGAGATTGGCATCAGGACCATATAACCAGTCATCTGCCGACGTCTTCTCTGCATTGCCCATATACTGTAGCGACTTATCCTCATCTGCAAAGTCTTTCCCTTCACCTTTAACACCTCTTGAGGCCCAATAATCGGCAGTGGTAGAAAATAGCGCACCCACACTATGCTTTCCAAAGGAATTGTCGTAGGTAAGTGTATTTTCTAAGTCCCACGCGTGAGCTCTACTAGCCGTATCGCCGAGGTAATTATTGTCGTTTGGCTTACCTGGCTCATCTATCCTAGGAGTAAATCCCTTGTAATAGGAATTGAAGAGGTTGTAGGAGAATCGTACATTGTATTTCAATCCAGGCACAACATTCGACACCGAAAGTGTGGTGGTGCTCCATAGGTCATTGGACTTAGAGAACCTATTTTCGGCCAGCAATAAGCGTACGGGGTTCACCACATCACCATGGGCACTACCAGTATCAGAACCATACTTTTTAATGTACGCAGGGTCTTCCGTAGTTACTCCGCCAAAGCTACCATCAATTGGATTATAGACCTCAGCACTTGAGGGCATATAGATGGCCGATAGGATGGGGCCAGTGTAGCCATCATTGGTATTCTTACTTCTACTGCTGTTATTGGTCCAGATGAGGTCCTCCTTGATCGTTAAATACCTATTGATATCAAACGAGCCATTGTATCTAAAAGCAAAACTCTTATTAAAGGTATTGATAAGAACCCCTTGGTTATCGTCGTATGAGAAGGTGAAGCGATTCACAGACCTCTCACCACCCACATTGAGAGCAATATTGTGGCGGTGATAGAGTGCTGTACGGAATATTTCATCCATCCAATTGGTACGTGTGGTGGCAATCCAAGGGTTCTTTTCGGGGTTCCAAGAATCAGGAATGGTCATCCCCGCATTCTTGAAAGAGAGGGTACGCATCCTTAGCTGCTCCTCAGCATTAAGACCACGAGGCAAATTGGCTGCCTGACGGATACCAACAGTACCATCATATGACAGACTTGGCTCACCCTTAGAAGCCTTCTTGGTGGTCACAAGAATGACACCCCCAGCCCCAGATTGAGCACCATAGATAGCAGCCGATGCGGCATCCTTAAGCACGACTATCGACTCTATCTCATTCACAGAGGTGATAGGGGCACCAGGTACACCATCAACTACCCACAGTACATTATCTCCATTCTGAGAGCCTTGGCCACGAATGACAATATTCGGAATTTGAGTAGGGTCACCTCCATTAGACTGTATCGTAACTCCAGGGATTTGCCCCTGCAACATGGCGGTGGGTGAACTCACTGGTCGCACAGCTAGTTTATCGGCATTTGAGATAATCCCTACGGCGGCAGAAAGGTCTTCCTTCCGCGACTCTGCACCATAACCAAGTACAATCAAATCGCTCAGATTCTGAGCATCCTCCTCTAGCTCTATACGCAAAGAGGTGGTTGGGCTTGTCACTGTTAGCTCTAGCGACTTATAGCCTACATAACTTACCACAAGTGTAGCGGGAAGCTTTACCGCTTGGAGCGTAAAAACACCCTCCATATTGGTCACAGCTCCTTGGTTGGCGCCTTTTACCTGTATGGTAGCACCGATTAGTGTTTCACCATACACCTCATCCCATACAGTACCAGAGATGGTTGCACTCCCACTCTGAGCCGCAGCTTCGCTCAGCACCAGAAAGGAACAGAGGAACGGTAGTAAGACTCTAAATAAATGTCTCATAATGTTTTGTCTTATTATTCATTTCGTAAATGTACAGCTCATAATTGGCCGTAGTACTAAGGCGTACCTGCTAAAGCCAATCAAACTTTTATTGACGCCGCAAAGGTAGTAATAGAGAGTATAGAAATGATTAAAGTAAAATTAAGGAGCTGTTTAGTTGGTGCTAAGTTGCTATGAAATTACATAATCCCACTCAATTGCCAGCATTAATTACATATTTAGTCACCTATTTTTATCTACCTTTGCTGCGAAATAGAGCAACAAAACAGGTCTATAGACCATTCTAAATCACATATAATTATGAGGAAGTTTTTCTATTGGAGCTTACTATTCCTTTTATTCTTACCCACCCTGCAAGCAAATGCCAACGACCTTCGGGTAATGACCTTTAATATTAGATATGACAATAAGGAAGACGGCACACAGCAGTGGGCCAACCGGAAGGAAAGCATCGCACAATATCTACATGGAACCTCTGCCGACTTGATCGGCATGCAAGAGGTGCTCAAGAATCAGCTTGAGGATCTAAAGGCAATGCTCCCACACCATGCTTATATAGGCGTAGGTCGGGACGATGGGAAGGAGGAAGGGGAGTATGCACCACTCTTCTACGACACACGCCGATTTGAGTGCAAAGAGAGTGGATACTTTTGGCTATCCGAAACCCCAGAAACACCAAGTATTGGGTGGGATGCAGCATGCCCTCGCATAGTGTCATGGGGCTACTTCTATGACCGTGAAAGCCATAAAGAGATTGCCTGCTTCAATCTTCACCTAGACCACGTAGGGCAGAAAGCGAGAAGAAAAAGCCTAGCTCTCCTCAATGAGCGCATTTCACCCTACCTTGAGGCGGGTGTGGCTGTATTGGTATTGGGAGACTTCAACGCATCACCTAGTGATACGCTTATGCAATCTCCACTGCCCTTGAGAGATAGCTACCTCCTTTGCGATTCCAAAATCGGCCCCAATTGGACCTTTCACGACTTCGGCCAAATACCTCACATAGCACGTGAGCGAATTGATTATATTTTCTGCTCCTCTTCACTGATTCCTCACTGCTATCAGGCTAGTCACCCCGAGGAGGAGGAGGGGACCACTTTTCTCTCCGACCATACCCCTGTATTGGTCACATTTGGATACCAAAATGAGAGCGGACAGGATATACGTCAGTATCTGACTTGGCACAACCAGTATGAAACCATCGATATTCAACACCCCACTTCAACTATCACCAAGGCTCCTCGCAACGTAGTACTTATGATCGGAGATGGCATGGGACTATCGCACATCGCCACCCTTAAAGCACTTAATGGGGGAAGGACCAACATTACATCTATGGCTTCAGTAGTCGGACTTATGACTACGCACACAGCCGATACCTTAATCACCGACTCAGCAGCCTCCGCAACTGCAATGGCCACTGGAGTAAAAACTAATTATCACTACCTCGGAGTAGATCCTGAGGGTCGTGAGCTATACAATCTCACTGATTTTGCACACGACAATGGGCTAAAATCGGGGGTCATCTCGGTATGCAGACTGTGGGATGCAACACCAGCAGCCTTTTGTTGCCACAATAGAGACCGAGACGAGAGCGATGATATTATGTCTGATTATGCTCGGTCGAATGTAGATCTAGTGATTGGTGGAGGTAGTGAAAAGCTAAAAGACCTACATGACCAACCCCTACAACTTTATAAAGATTTGGAGGATGTGGGATTTAATATTACCACTGACATGGAGGAGCTATTAGCTATCCGAGAGGGAAGAATATTTGCAGCTTTAGCCAGTAATGACCTCCCCACGCCTCAAGAGCGGGGCGACTATCTCCAGAAGGTTTCCCTCTTTGCCCTCAACCACCTTAACCATGGAGGAAACGGGTTTTTCTTAATGATAGAGGGCTCCCAACTTGATGATTATGGACACTCTGGAGACCTCCCGATGCTAATGGAAGAAACCGCCGACTTTGACCGCACCGTGGGAATGGTAGTGGAGTGGGCTAGAAATAATGGCGAAACATTGGTTATCGTGCTCGCTGACCATGAGACGGGTGGTCTAACCCTAGTGGGTGGCGACAAGGAAGAGCAAAAGGTAGTTGGGAAATTTAGCACCAATGGGCATAGCGGTCTACTAATACCGGTATACAGCTTTGGCCCAGGTGCCAAACTATTTGGTGGCATCTACGATAACACCGATATATACCATAAGATAACCCAACTTCTCAGCACTTCCTCCTCCGTTTCCCACAAAAGTGGTATCTTTGAGTGAATGAGTATTTAGTAAGTAACACCCTTAAGACGAATAAAAGTAATATGAAAGGACGTGTACTGATCATAGGTGCCGGAG
>QWBY01005878.1_pt1 | contig 10528 bp, 6 predicted proteins | sample 1972471 | NCBI WGS metagenome assembly QWBY01 (sample SAMN09866722, study PRJNA288562) | Human gut metagenome isolate term6_stool, whole genome shotgun sequencing...
ATTCACGAAGGCCCCACGGGCTTCCGCTATAAAATCAATATTGCGAAAAACGAACACCACCAAATCGAACCCGGCATGATTATTACCGACGAGCCCGGCATCTACATCGCCGGCAAACACGGCATCCGTTTGGAAAACTGCCTGTTGGTTAAAGAAGCGGAAGAAAACGAATACGGCAAATGGCTGTATATGGAACCCCTTACCCTGGTTCCCTTCGACACCGACGCCGTGGACTTCTCCCTCTTAGACAATAAAGAAATCGCGTACTTGAACGAGTACAATAAGCTTGTTTTCAAGACCATTTCTCCTCACTTGACCGATGAGGAAGTTGAATGGCTGAAAAAATATACAAAGGAAATTTAGGAGGAAATTATGGAAGCTAAAAACAAAATGCCTTTCGGTTTTTATGTCGTCTCCCTCGGCTTCTCTATGGAACGTTTTGCGTTTTATTCCGCAAAATGGTTGATGACGGTTATGGTTGCAGCCGCCGTCGTCGATGGAGGCCTTGGCATGACTGATGCCGATGCGGCAAAAATCAGTGCGAACTTAGTCGCTATGACTTACATCGCACCTTTAATCGGATCGATTATCTCCGACCGTTTCATCGGTGCAAGATATTTGATCCCCGTAGGGATGGCCCTTATGGGCGCCGGTTATTTAATCGGATGGAAAGCCGACAATGTTGCAATGATCAATATGATGATTCTCGTCGTCTCCATCGGTACCGGTTTATTTAAGCCCCAATCCAACGCTATTACCGGCCGTCTCTTCGACGACCCGAAGATTTTGGATACAGCCTTCTCAACGCAATACTCATTCGTTAATATCGGCTCATTTATCGGGACGACGATTATCGGCGTCTTGGCACTGAGCAAAGGCTACTCCTTCTGCTTCTTGATCTGCGGTATTATCATGTTTGTTAACACCATTTGGTTTATTTGGGGCTGGCGCTTCTTAGGCGATGCCGGTAAGAAACCCTTCAAGGTCGACGAACGGAAAGCCCTGAACGAAGAAGCTGAAAAGAAAGAAGAAAAACGTCCCTTGACCACCGTGGAAAAGAAACGTGTCGGCGCGATTATTCTCGTCTCCGCTTTCTCCACCATCTTCTGGTTATTCTGGTACCTGGCTTACATGCCCGTGTACTTCCACTGGGCCGGCGACAACCCGGCAGCCAACTGGATGATCGGCAACTTCGAAGTGCCCACCGCATGGTTCGACTCTTTGAACGCCCTCTGCTGTATCACCATGGGTCCCCTCTTAGGTATGTTCTGGGCAAAACGCGCCAGAAGCCCCAAAGGCGACTTCAATATGTTCCAAAAGACATCCTTCGGTATGTTGCTGTTAGGCCTGGCCTACATCATCTTTGCCGTCGCCGATATCGCTCGCGGCGAAAACCTCGCCAGCTTAGGTTGGTTAGTAGCCTTCGGTATCACCCTGTCCTTAGGCGAAATGGTCTTCTCGCCCCTCGGAAACTCCTTTATCTCTAAGTTTGCCCCTGCACGTCTTCTTTCGGTCATGATGAGTGTTTGGACCTTGGCGATCTTCGTTTCCGCAAAAACCTACGGTTACCTGTACGAATTCACTTTGCAATTCGACTTTGCAAAAACCTACTTCATCATCGCCGGCATCGCTATTGCCTGCGGTATCATCCTCTTTGCACTGAGCCCGAAATTAAACGGCCTCGTCGCAGAAGATGCAGAAGAAGAATAAGCACGCTGTACCCTTTAAATAATGCACGCCATCCCTATTAGTTGAAAGGAGCCCCTCATGAATCAAGAACGTATCGATCGAGTCATTAAAGGCATGAAAGATAATGGGCTCGACCACATTATCATTTCCGACCCGGTAGCCATTTTCTACCTGCTCGGAAGAAAGATCGTCCCCGGCGAAAGAATGCTCGTCCTCTACCTACACGTAGACGGCACGGCAAAACTCGTCATTAACGAGCTCTTCCCCCAAGACGGCGATGTCGGCGTAGACCTGGTATGGTACAACGACATCGATGACGGCGTAAAGATTCTTTCCGACCACATGGTATCGGGCAAAGTCATCGGCATCGACAAGAACTGGCCCAGCCACTTCCTGCTCCGTCTCCAAGAGCTTCATCCCGAAATGAAATACGTCAACGGTTCCATTATCGTAGACGACGTACGTCGGATTAAGGACGAAGAAGAAAAACAAATTATGCGCGAATCCTCCAAGATTTGCGACCAAGTCATGGAAGAGCTGATTCCCTGGGTCGTTAAGGGCCTCACGGAAAAAGAACTCAACGCCAAGACACAAGAGCTTTTCGCTAAACACGGCGTTATGGAAATGTCCTTCGACCCCATCACGGCTTACGGTCGCGGCGGCGCCGACCCTCACCACGTTACCGACGACTCCAAGGGTAAACGGGGCGATTCCGTCGTCTTAGACATCGGCGGCTTCTACAAGAGCTACGCTTCCGACATGACCCGCACCGTCTTTATCGGCGAAGTATCCGATAAAGCCCGCGAGGTCTACGAAATCGTTAAAGAAGCCAACCTGCGCGGTATCGCCGCCGCAAAACCGGGCAATCGCATGTGCGATGTTGATAATGCTTGCCGCGACTACATCGAATCCAAAGGCTACGGCGAATACTTTACCCACCGTACCGGTCACTCCATCGGCTTGGAAGACCACGAAGTGGGCGACGTTTCTTCCGTTAACGAAGCCATCATCAAACCGGGACAAATCTTCTCCGTCGAACCGGGCATCTACCTGTTAGACGAAGGCATCGGCGTCCGCGTCGAAGACTTGGTTATCATCACTGAAGACGGCTGTGAAGTCTTAAACCACGTAACAAAGGATCTTATCGTCGTAGAGGAGGAATAAGATGGTAGCCATTAAAGAAGGACGCATGCCCTTTAAAGGATTTGAAACCTACTACCGTATTACCAATCCTGAAGGAAAGAAAGCACCCCTCGTCCTCCTCCACGGCGGACCGGGGAGCACCCACAACTACTTCGAAGGCTTTGACAAATTAGCCGAAGCCATCGATCGTCCCATCGTCATGTACGACCAAATCGGTTGCGGCGAATCCGCCACACCGGGTCACACCGAGCTATACAACGCCGACGTGTGGATGGACGAGCTCCAAGCCTTAAGAGATCATCTGGGCATGGACAAGGTCCACCTCCTGGGTCAATCCTGGGGCGGCATGCTCGCCATCTACTACATGATGGAGAGGGAACCGGAAGGCGTCCTTTCTATCGTCTTGTCATCCACCCTGCACTCCGCCATTTTGTGGCGCGAGGAACAGTGGCGCCGGATCTATCGCTTTATGTCCAAAGAAGAACAGGACATCTTCAACAAAGCCGAAGCGTCGGATAAGTACGACGACCCGGCTTACCTGAAAGCCCTGGATCACTTCATGGACATGTACTGCGGCCCCACCATCGACGCCGGCAGCCCGGAATATTTGAAACGGGAAAAGAAAAACGGCGGCGAAGTCTACTTGACCGGTTGGGGAGCCAATGAATTCGGTCCCACCGGCACCTTGGCCGACTACGACTACCGCGGCAAGCTCGGTAAAATTACCGTGCCCACCCTGGTTACCAACGGCCAAATGGATTTGTGCAGCTGCTACATCGCAAAAAGCATGTACGACGAGTTGCCCAATTCCCGCTGGGAACTCTTCCGCTACTCCCGCCACATGGCCTTCGTAGAAGAAGAGGAAAGGTACTTTGAAGTCATGAAAGACTGGCTGAAAGATCTCGATTAAAACAAAACGCCTGCGGGCGTGGCGAGGTCCCTTCTGGGGCCTCGTTTTTTTGTGCCCCGACGGCCTTCTTGCTATAATAAAGAAGAAAGGAGGTGCGTCATGGGAAATATTATCGAACTGCCCCGGGCGAAGGAGCTGGAAGATGCCGTCAGCGTTTTGCGGCGGGCCGCGGCCGAGGCGATTTGCGCCAATATCAGCCTCGTTTACGTCGAGGGGAGGGCCATCGAAATGAATTACCGCCTGGCCTTCGGGCCATTGGAAATAGATATTTTAGACACCTATTGCTGCACCTTGCGACTGAGGCGAAAAAGGGAAGTGATTCGGGGAAAGTTCACGAGGCAAGAGCCCCGGTCCATGAAAATTTTAGAGGCGCAGTTGGACGAGGAGCTGGCCCGCTACGAAGGGGAGCTGGCGCGGAAAAAGCGATTGGTAAAAGAAGCCCGCAGGTGGGAGAAAAATCCCAGGGGCAATGTAAAGGAAGGCGCCATGAAGGCGCAGCTCACCGCCGTCATCCTCGCCCTGCACCCGGACATTCGCCCGGAAAAAAGAACCTCGCGCACATTAAACGAGGCCGTCGACGCCTACATCGACGGCGACGGGAAAAAGCTGCGGCGCCTGCGAAAGGACGTAGCCGACGGTACCGACGACGATTTGCCCCTGGGCGGTTTAATCGACGAAGAAAAGCGGCTGAGAGATCTGATCCGCGCCTTGGAGGCGGAAAACGGCGCCGTCCAAATCCGCGCCCCCTTTACCATGCGGGGCCCTGAAGAAAAAATTGAATCGATTGCACAAAAAAACGAGCTGCCCATGCAGCTCATTTTTATTTGCGGTACTCGCCTCGGAAGTGGGTGCTTCCCACAAAAAGCACGGTGTAGCGCCCCGGCCCGGCGTCCCTCGACAGATCGGAAGCACGGGTTTGGACATTGACGTAGCGGAAGCGGGGATACATCATATTTTCCCGATGAGAAGGGGAATCCCACCAAAGCTTGTAATAGGTGCGGGCCAATTGCTTGCCGTCGGTCAACAGCGGGCGGCTGTTCTTCCCGATCCGCATCGTAGAGGTGTTGCAGATTTCAAGCAAATTTTCTCCCCGGGCCGTGGTGAAAAGTCGAGGCTCCAAATAGCTGAAGGCCGTGTCCCATTTCCTACCGTCGGTGCGCACGTGGTCCCGTCCTGCGACGGAAATGGATCCGTAGGCGGCCAGCTCTTCGCAGCGGGTAATGCCCCCCTGTTCCAAATCGTCGGCCCATTCCAGGGGATGAAGGCCCAGTCTGCGGCGATCCTCGTTGATCAGGCGCAGGAATTCATTTCGAAAGGCGGCCTCGTCGTAACTTTGGCCCCGGTTAAAGGCGGCGACGAGATTATTTTTGGCGAGGACAGGTTTGGGTGTCGGTTGCGCCGGTCGGGCAGGCCGCGGGGCGGAAGGCGCCTTCGCCATGCCGTTATAGAGCATGACGAAGACATCGCCTCGGGTGGCGGGGGCGTCAGAGCTCAATGGGCCGATGCCCGTGCCCTCGCCGACGATGCCTGCCTCATAGGCACGGGCGACCCAGCCGTCTGGCCAGGGCGTTTGCGTCGCTTGGGCGGGGGTCAGGCTGCCGTCTGCGATGACGACGGCGATCTTCATCATTTCGGCATTGAAAATATATTTTTCCGGGCCGAAGGTGCCGTCGGGATAGCCGACGATGGCTCTTACGCCGCCCATCCCCTTGATGTGGCTCGCCACATAGATGTAGCCGTTGGCCCAATGGTTCAGAGGGACGTCGGAGTAGGCCCGCGTCTTAATTTGGGCGGCGTCCTCGGCGCGGGCGATTTTCGTCAAGAGGGTGGCGATCTCCGAACGCTTAATGGGCCGATCCAAGCCCAGGGAACCGTCGGGATAACCGGTGACGATGCCCTTATTTTGCAAGACGGAAATCTTTTCCTCACGAGTCATGGCGAAAGCCTTGTTCGCCGGAAAAAGCATGGCGGCGACGAGGAAAAACGCAGACAGTTTTTTTGCCAAACCTTTCATAAATACCTCCGAATGTCGTTAAAACGTGTTATTTTCCTTCAATTATATATTCTATCACGCCGTCCCAATATTTGTCCCTAAAGCGATATCGATCTCAAGGAAACAGAGCATGAAAGAGTTTTAACAATCATATGAAAAAAACCTAATTTAAATTGACAGTCGACGATCATAAGAGTTATACTGTTCACTACGCAAGTATAACCTGTTTAGTAGTTATTGGTATCAACAGGCGATTACATTCGCAGATGAAAGGATGGATATTCGTGGTAAGCGACAAAGAAATTCGGGATGCCAAAAATTATTCGGCAATTCCCTTGTCTAATGAAAGCGTAAAGAAAAAAAGGAACAATCTGTTGAAATCGGTCATCGGGGCGTCGGTCATCGCCACCGGACTCACCATGATGCCCCAGGCGTCCTTCGCCCAAGTGGCGGAGCAACCCCCGGCCATCGTACAAAGAGAAGCCGTGGCCGAACAGGCTCCCGCCGCCAAGGCAACCGAAGCCGCTCCTTCTAAAGCACCGGCGAGCGCAACGGAAGAAACGCCGGCTGCCTCCGACGAAAAGAAAGAGGAAGCTGCGGAAGCACAAGCACCTGAAGCTGCACCGGCTGATGCGGCAAAACCTGTGGCCGAGCCCGCACCGGCACCGGAAACGAACTTAGAGACAAGTGAAGAAAAGCCTGCGGAAGCACAAAAAGCGCCGGGGGAAGCCACTGAGCCGAACTATGCCGACGATGAAGCAAAAATCGCAGACTATGATGAAAAGAATGACTATAAGAAAACAGATTTACAACAAGGCGATACAACTCAAGTTCTTAATAAAGATGATGCCGGAGCAGAGGCAAAAGACGGTTTTAAGTTTGAAACTTCAAATCCTTCTGCAACTTCAGAAAGTTTAACTGAATATGGCTATGCCATCGTAATCGATAAGAAAACCGGTCAAAGAACCTACACTTTACTTTATGTTACCGATACAGGCAGAATTGCTGTAAAAACAGGCGATAAACCGATGATGGAAGAAGGGGATAAGCTTCATGACGGTTCTCCTGAAGTAACTTATAAACCAAAAGAAGACGCGAGCTTAACTGAAAGCGGTCGCCAAAAAAACTACAATTGGGCTGCTAGTGATGAAACATTAAAACACATTAACAATGCCGGCTATACCGTAATCGGTATGAAAGATGACTATGATCAAGACAATCCTAAACTTAAGTTTTTTGATGGAGTTAGTTTTCAAGTAGTATATAAAGTAAATCCTTGGCCTAATGAAAACGACAAGCTTGAACTTATGGAATTAAGTGGAGAGTATAAGGAGAAAGTTTTCGTTCAAGGTCAAGACATCGACACCGGCGTTAAAGTAGACAACATGGACGAAAATGCCAAGGAAAGAATCGTCGGTCAAGTTTATAATCCTATTACCGGTGACATTGTTCCGGGAGCAAGTGCTTATGTTGACGATGAAGGATATGTCCACATCAAAATGCCGGAAGGTGCTCTGAAAAAAGATGAAAACGGAAAATATGTTGTAAATGAAGATTCCATCTTTAATACAGATGATTATAAGGCTCTACAAAACCTTGAGGTTAAGTTTTTCGCTCGTCCAAGAACTAAGGATGAGTTTTCAACAATTGCAAAAACGGATGAATATACTCCGGGAACTTATGTAGGAACTGATGCAGGTTCAGAAGTCATTAACCATAAGGGAGAAGATGTAACGATCGACAAGCAAGGCATCGACCGCTACGACCACTATAATCTTATCGGCACTTTAAAAATTGATCTTGACGACACTCGTTATTACGATCAAAATTTTAAAGATGGCAACGGAGACGACACGTCCGACATTACCTCGTCCGCGGTAAAACCGGGTGTAGAATTTGAGGTAGGGATTTATGAAAAGGATAATCCCGGAGAATATGACAAATCTGCCGATGACATGAACGGCGCCGAATCCAGAGGAGAAGCTGCCGGTGTCCTTAATATGGATTTTATCGATAAGCTTAACGAAGGAAAAGCGGAAGAGGATCAATGGAAGGTCATCGTAGACCCTAGTGATATTACGAAATTTAAGGTCATCGCGCCTCAGTCTGCGAAAGCAGGGGATTTTGCGGCCATTCCCGTTGAATACACTTATACCAACGGATCAAAAGACACGCACTGGTTCCACTTTGTCGTCCAAGAAACATCCTATAACACGCCTTCTTACGAAGTTCAAGTCGATTTCCCATCGAATTCAATGGATTCGCCGGTAAATGTTGAACACAACGATAAGAAAAGCGATCCGGTAAAGTATACCATCGATTCAAACACGTATATCGACGACCAAGGCAATATTTGGGATGTTTCTATTAATGAAGACACCGGCGTGGTGACGGCGAAACCGCAGGCGAAGCCGGACGGAACAGAGTTTAACGGTGGCGAAAAACTGCGAGTACCCGTAACCGCACATTATCAAAATACAGATGAAACAGAAAAAACCTACGCGGAATTTGTATTAAAGGACAAATCAAATCTCGCACCGGACTACGATGCCAAAGCCGGTAAATCCGGGGATAAATTATCTTCCGACGTCATCATCAACGACGATCATTACAACAGAAAACCGACAAAGTATACTTTGGATCAAACAACCTATACGGATAACAAGGGAAATATCTGGAAAGTTTCGATTGACGGAAAGACTGGAAGGGTTACTGCGACGGTACCAAATGCAGAAGACGGATCCACCATTGACTTGGACGGTACCATGATTAATGTACCGGTGACGGCGCACTATGTCGATGCCGATGGAAATGAACTTGGGACGCAAAAAGCCAATGTCCAATTCTTAGGTTCAGGTACACAAGGAACCCACAAATATACAGAAGAACTTCCTTTTAATACAACAGTTGAAGTTGTAAAAGATTTAAAGCCAGGCGAGTGGAGATATAAAAAAGACGCTGATGGCAAGGAGATGAGTGGCGAACTAGGCTCTAAGACAACAGAATGGATAATTAAAGATTCAGTAGTTCAAAAAGATCCTAAAATTACTGAGAAAGCCCCAGTGAATGCTGTTATAGAAATCGGAAATGCAGACTACACAGGAACAGTAACTCACACGGAAAAAATCGAAACACCCTTTGAAGTTGAATATGAATACTCCACAGAACTTGAAGCCGGTCAATCACAAATTAAACAAAAGGGCGAAAAGGGCTCTTACGATTTAGTTTACTCGCAAAAGATCAAAAACGGCCAAGCTGATGGAGATGCTACAACTTCTAAAGACAATGAAGTAAAAGCTAAAAAAGAAATCATCGTTATCGGTATAAAACCGGTTGTAAATGTTGTTGAAAAACCGTATGACACAATTTATGAATACGATGATAAGATGGACGCCGGAAAGACTGAAGAAGTTACACCGGGCGTCAATGGTAAAGTAACAACTACCACCTCTTATGATCAAGACAAGAAAGAACTTGTAAATAAGGAAGAAACAGAAGAACCAACAAACAGAGTCGTCAAAGTCGGTATAAAACCTGTAACGAAAGAAGTAGAAACAGATTACAACACAAAAATTATATACGACGATCAACTTGATTCCGGCAAGGTAGAAGAAACTCCGGGCGAAAAAGGCAAGATCACGACTACAACTTCTTATGATAAAGATAAGAATGAATTAGTAACAAAAGAGGAAAAAGTAGATCCGAAAGATAAAGTTGTAAGAATCGGTATAAAACCGGTTGATACAACGGAGCCTATTCCATTCGAAAAAGAATACGAACACGATCCGAATCTGGAAGCCGGCACAATTGAGCTGATTTCTGAAGGCAAGCCGGGTACCGTTACTGTTACCACTACTTTCAATAAGGAAACAGGAAAACTTGAAACAAGTGTGACAAGAACCGAACCAACTCCCGCGAAGTATAAATATGGTTCTAGGACGAATGGTACAGTAGTCGTTGAGTCTGATATTCCTTACGAAGTCGAATTTGTCCCGGACGATACCATGGCAGCCGGAGAAACGAAGGTTGAGCAAGAAGGCAAACTTGGTAAGAAGGAAACGACGATTACCATTGAAAACAGTAAGGAAGTCGGAAAAAGACAAGACGTAATAACAAAAGAACCGGTTAAGAAGATTGTTAAATACGGTACTCTCTGCAAGGTTCCGACTCCGGATCCCGGCGACAACCCCGGCGGCGGCGACAACCCCGGCGGTGGCGATACCCCCGGCGGCGGCGACAACCCCGGCGGCGGCGATACCCCCGGCGGCGGAGATAACCCCGGTGGCGGCGACAACCCCGGCGACAAGCCCAGCGAACCGGGCACGCCGGATAATCCGGGCGACAAGCCCGGCGAACCGGGCACGCCGGATAATCCGGGCGACAAGCCCAGCGAACCGGGTACGCCGGGTAATCCGGGCGACAAACCCAACGAACCGGGTACGCCGGGTAATCCGGGCGACAAACCCAACGAACCGGGTACGCCGGGTAATCCGGGTGACAAGCCCAACGAACCGTCCACGCCGGACAATCCGACCACGCCGGACAAACCGTCCACTCCGGATAATCCGACGACGCCGGATCAACCGACGAATCCCGAACAACCGACCACATCGGACAAGCTGACGGATTCCGAACGGACGACCGTGCCGAATACGACGAAGGACGACGCGAAAGCGCCGCAAACCTTCGATCCCGGCGTCGCCGCTCCCGCGGGACTGGCCGCATTGGCATCTGGCCTCCTCGTCGGTTTGGAAAGCTTGAAGAGAAGAAAAAGAGACTAGTCAAACAGACTG
>QWBY01003681.1_pt1 | contig 10519 bp, 10 predicted proteins | sample 1972471 | NCBI WGS metagenome assembly QWBY01 (sample SAMN09866722, study PRJNA288562) | Human gut metagenome isolate term6_stool, whole genome shotgun sequencing...
ATACATTGTTGATTTGCAAGATTTCATTATGCAAAGATACAAAAACTTGTAGATATATGCAAATAATAGAAAGGTTATTTTATTGATAATCAATAGGTTATTTACTTTTCAAGGGACGACTATATATGCTTTATTACATCTACTTTTGCCTAAAATAATTATTTCATTATGGAAGAAAGATACAGTAGAAACAGGCTCTATGTGAGCGAAAGAGAACAAAGCATCATAAAGGATTATAAAATATTCCTTGGTGGTGCAGGTATAGGCAGCATTATCGCTGAATGCGCTTTAAGATTTGGTTTTGAACATATCACCATCGTTGATGGAGACAAGATAGAGCGAAGCAACCTGAACAGGCAGAACTATACAGAGAATGACATTGGCAGATACAAAGCGGAGTGTTTGGCTGAACGCTTGCAAAGTATTAATCCCAATGCACAGATAGACTTTCATACGAAATTTCTGACCCCTGATAACATCGAAGAGATGCTGAATGGGTATGATGTGGCTATCAATGCATTGGACTTTAAGGATAAGACCCCATTCATCTTTGATGAAATTTGCAAGGAAAGAAAAATCCCGGTACTGCACCCATACAACTTTGGTTGGGCAGGCTTTGTAACGATTGTAGACCCTTTGGGGCATTCCTTGTCTGAACTGACGGAAGAATCTAAAGGGTTTGAGTTGAAAGTGGCTGAATATGTTACAGGACACGGGGCTTTTTGGAATCAGCCTAAAGAATGGTTAGATAAAATAGTTACTCAATATAGGGAAGAAAACGAAATGCTACCACCTCCACAATTATCTATAGCTTCATGGATTGCAGCGGGATTATGTACAACAGCAATGTATAATCTTGCCACAGGAAAACCTGTGAACTATTTCCCAAAATTCTATCTCTCTTCGCTTTTGCCGTAAGTTATTATTTTCAGAAGAGTTTATTTAAGGTAGCTCTTGAAATAGCTTCGGTGATATTCGCCACACCTAACTTTTCAAAGGCGTGGCGTTTGTAGGTTTTGATAGAATCTAACGAGCGGCACATTCTGTTCGCAATTTCCGTCATGGTAAGCCCTGCTGCCGACAATCGTAGCACTTCAAGTTCTTCTTCTTTGAGTGATATTCCATCACATTCTTTCCACCGATGCCCCTCGAAAGAGTATTTCCAATAGTTGCTGAGCCCATTCTTGTGGAACTCTACATGCCCAGCTGTTTTATGTGAAGACAAAGACACGACACACATACCAATCCATATCTTGCCCTCGTCGGTCAATAGTATGGGAGTAAGCTGGTGATTAATCAACTTACATTTTGTTCCACTCTTCAGATGAAAATGATATGACATGGAACATTGGTATTTATCAACGTTGTCGAAAGTATCGAAGAACTTAAAACCACTGCTGTTTAGCTCAACAAGCATTTTCAGTTCCTCATCCGGCACATGTTCCAAGTAAAAACCGTACCCAAATTCCTTCACCTCCCTTGCCGTATGCCCACAAAGAAACAAAGGGTTGTCCGACACATAAAGAAACTCCTGCCTGTAATAGTCTATCAAGTAAACGCTCTGATAAGTCACACGTGCAAATGCCTCTACCGTTTGTACTAATGTAGAGAGTACATGTGAGTCATAGTTCGGTGCATTGCGTACGGTATTTGATGCGATAAAGAAATCTTTTATGTCTGTCATATATGCTAAACGTGCTAATGTTGTCTGATATATTTCACTACAAAAGTACATTTTTAATGCGGAATACCGCAAAAAGATTACACAAAAGTGTAAAAAACAAAGAGAGAGATGCCAAATTACACAAAAGTGTAATAGGTGATATTTGGATAAGAAGTATTTTTTCCGTATAAATCAAAAAACAAAAAGCATTATGGAAAAACAAATTGCAACATTTAAGGATTACGCTATCTTCATGGCAGACAAAACGAGTCTGTTGGAAATAGCACAGTTTGTGGTCAGGGAAAATTACTCCCATCACTTATCTTCATTTACAGAGAAAGAAATAAATGAAGATATCAAATCAGTGCTTGAAGAAGAGGAATATCTTTATGATAACAAATCTCATATCTATATTGCAAGGGATGCCTTTGGGAATATAATTGGCTGCATCAGGAGTTTTCATTGGGATAAACACAAGACTCTTCCTATCGAAAAAATATATGGGATAAACCCGCTGAATGCTATTCACCAGGAAAGTAAATATAGTTTTTGGCATATAGGGCGCTTTGCGGTTGCAAAGGAATCGGGAATATCCACATTGACTTTATTCAAGCGGTTAATGGCATTGGCAGTAAAGCCGATAGTTGAGGACAAGTACAGCTATATGATTGCAGAGATTGACAGCAAACTATTGAAAGTAATGAAAACTTTGGGATTTGGCACACGTCAGATCGGAAAATCCATAGACTACCTTACATCAGAGACCGTTCCTGTGTGTTCCAGCAAAAGAGGTATTATGGGCTTCTTTTCTAAGTATGGTGAACTTTGTAAGGTTGCATGATTACACTTTTGTGTAATATTTCAGACAACAAATTCAGAATTACACAAAAGTGTAACGATATAATTTGGAGATATAAATATATTTACAACAGAAATAATCAAGTCGACAAGATTATAAAACAGACCTAACTGGTTAAAGGAGCAATGCCGGAAGCTATAAGAGGGCAAAAAAATAAATGTTATGGTAAAAAGTTTTAAAGTTCTCCATAAGGGAGAAATTATGGATGTAAATTCATTGGAAATGCTAAAAGGTGGTATGGTTATGGCAGGTTGTCCCAGCCTAACATCATGTGGTTGTTACAAAGCTGCAAATGGTTCATGTGGTAATAGAAATGAAACCAAATCTCAAAAACCATCGACCACAGAACCTTAAAGCGCAGATGAAGTAGATTAATATAACATAGTGAACTTAATAATATGAATCATACTTTAAAGGGAAAGGGATGGTTTTAGAATATTAAGTTCACTTATTTAAATCATTGATTATGGAATTATCATTGTATACACTTTTATTTGAAAAAGATAATAAATATTATCTATATAATTCAGAAACTGAGTTTTTATGTTTAGTATCTGAAGAAATCTATGAAAAGCTGCATGATGGAGCTTATGATGATATAAAGAAAGAAGATATAGATGTGCTACAAGCAAAAAAAATTATAGTTGAAAATAAAAGTCTATATGAATATTATGAAGCATGTAAACTGAATTATCTTTCCAATATCGGTGTCACTGATACTTTAAGTTTAGTTATTGCTCCTACAACAGGTTGTAACTTTGCCTGCCCATATTGTTTTGAAGGTGAAAAAAAGGCAATAGTAATAACCGATGAAGTGATAGATTGTATTATCCACTTTATCAATGGATACACTTCTGTGAAAAAACTTAATTTAACATGGTATGGTGGTGAGCCTCTTATGGCTTTTAATAAAATAAAGCAAATCATACACAAAATACATACTGAGTGTCGTGTTGAAATTTGTTCTCAATCAATTATTACAAATGCCTATCTTTTATCTGATAATGTAATAAGGGATATGATGGAGCTTGGATTTACGCAAATTCAAATATCTTTTGATGGTGATGAAGATAATCATAATAAAACCCGCTTCTTGAAAGGCAGCAAAGGGAAAACTTTTGCAAGAATCATCAAAAACCTAGACAATCTTGTTAACCAAACTCCAGATAATTTCAAAATTGATTTACGCATTAATGTGAATAAGACGAATGAGAAGGATTTTGCAATTTTATATAAAAAATTTATACACAGATATGGCACAAAAAAAATAAATCCATATCCGGGATTTATTCGTGAAACAAGCAAAGATGGCTGTAGAATGTGTTATAAATCATTATTCAACTCTAAGCGTTATCAATTCTATAAAAAAATACAAAGAGAAGGAGTTCCTGTAGATTTTTTTCCACATGTCGATTTGCAAAAAGGATGTATGGTTAATCGAAATAACAGTTTTATCATAGGTCCAAGTGGTGAAATGTATAAGTGTTGGAATGATTTTAATTCACCAGAAAAAATAATCGGTTACATTCAAGATGAAAAATTAAAAAATCCATCATTAGTCTGTCATTATTTGTATGACACTTCTATTTATAATACCCCCAAATGTAAAGATTGCGCTTTGTTCCCTGTATGTGATGGGGGATGTCAATGGTTTAAGCATCAAAATATATTTGAAAATAAAAAATATAATACATGCTGTTTCTTAAATGATCAACATATATTGGAGGAGTGTCTTTTAGCCAATGTAGACAAGCCTATAGAAAATACTCATAAAATATCTGCTATATAACGATTATGAAAAAGAACATTATACTTTTATCTATAGCCTTAGCATGCACTGTATGCTTAAAAGCTCAGAATATCAGCGGTAAAGTGATAGGGAACGATAGCATCTCAATCCCTTTCGCCACTGTTTCTTTACTTCAAGCCAATGATTCCACATACATTACCGGGGTTACAAGCAACGAAGATGGGACATTCTCCTTTGATGTTTCTCCGGTGAATAAATTAGTAAGGGTTTCCTATATAGGGTATGAGACATTCATATTGCCAGCGACAAACAGTATGACCGTGTTGTTAGAACCTTCAGAACAAAACATGAAAGAAGTTGTAGTGACAGCAGTACGTCCTACCTTTAGGATGAAGCAGGGAATATTCGTTTCAAACATTCAAGGGACTGTATTCAGTAAGATAGGAAAAGCTATCGACGTATTGCAACAACTGCCTATGATGAGTAGTGACGGAGTCTGTGTACTGGGAAGAGGTACGCCACTCGTTTACATCAATAATAAACTGATGCGCAGTTGGAGCGAATTAGATCGTATTTCGAGTGACATGATCAAAGAAATAAAAATCGACATGAATCCAGGGGCGAAATACAGTTCTTCCGTGCGTGCGGTACTTTTCATTACCACCATCAAGCCTGTTGGGAAAGGAGTTGGCGGTACTATGACCATGAAAGAAAGTGTGTCAAGCTGTTGGAAAACGGATGGTTGGCTTGATCTTAATTATCGTAAGAAAGGCCTCGATGTTTTCCTCAGTTCTTCGTTCAGTACCTTTAGCAATTCCCATTATAAGCGTCAGGATGTCTATGATTTTCAATACAAGGGTAAAAATATCACTGCCGACTATGCGGGTGACGGTTACAACTCTTCAAAGAACGGTTTTGTGAGCGTAGGCTTCAACGACCAGCTTACCGCCAATCAGTCGCTTGGAGCCACTTATACTTTCACAAGACTGTTTTCCAGCAACTCCGACCAGAACTACCACAACCATGTGCAACAAGATGATGTCCACACCAAATTCAACACAAGCTCCCACCATTTCTCACAAAGCGGCAATCATAATGTAAGTATTTATTATGAAAACAAGTTCAGCGAAAAGTTTGCAATCAACGTGGATGGCACTTATGCTTACAACGATGCCAATGACAAACAGATCATCGTGGACACACAGGCAGACAACTGTTCCACTCTCATTCCCGTCACAGAAGTCAAGTCGGATTTGGGAGCGTTGAAAGCTGTCCTAACCTCTTCTGTCGGTAGCGCCAAACTGGAATATGGCATTGAAACCACCTACACGCATTTCCGGCAAAAATATAATATCGAGAACAAAGACTATTCGGGTGTGCTGAAAACCAACGATAACGAGTCGAAACAATCGGCAGCAAACGTATTCATAAATTATAGCCAAAGTTTCGGAAAGTTGTACACACAGTTAGGCTTGAAATATGAATATGCCAACTATGACTACTATGCCAGCGGCAAGTGGCTCGATGAAAGCAGTCGAACTTACCATCGCCTTCTGCCCTCAGTCTCTTTTTCCTACGATTTGAACAGACTTTCACTGATGTTGAGCTATAACATATATACCAGCAGTCCGAGTTACAGTCAGCTAGACGAAGGGCTGCAGTATATCAGCGACTTCCGTTACAACAAGGGAAATTCCCTGCTGAAACCCACCTATAACCATGAGATTTCACTCAACGCCTCATATAGGGGCATTCAGTTTATGTCCAATTATACTTACGGAAAAGACGCCATCGTCACATGGTTTGACGTGATGGATCAAATCCCAGCGGTACTGTCTGGTGATTTCAATCACTCCTATTCGAGTATGTATGCCGCTCTTTCCTACGCTCCTACCTTCTTCAAGGTATGGAAACCTTCGTGGAACCTGTGGGGCTACAAGCAATGGCTGACCAACAATGGCATAAGCTACAGTCGTCCCCAATTCGGCTTGCAATGGAAGAACCTCCTTGTGCTTCCAAAGAATTGGTTCGTTATAGTGAATGCGAATGGAAACCTCAGAGGTAATTCAGACACATATATGTCGCAACCGTCAGTCAGGGTGGATCTGGCTGTTCAGAAGAATATGAAGAACTGGTGGATCAAGTTGAGCGCATTGAATATGTTCAATGTCAAAGAGAAAGGCTATTCTCAATATGCCGATACTTATACTTCTCACTGCGTGGATTATCGCCAGCCGGCCATCAGTCTGACCGTATCCTATTCTTTCAATCCTGCAAAATCAAAATACAAGGGGAAAACTGCCGGGCAAAGCGAATTGATTCGTTTGTAAACGATAAATTCTCTCTATAATATGCAAGTCTATAATTAATTGAATAAAATCCTTCCAAGGTATGTATCCATTTCCTTTTTACAAGCAGCATGATTCTATGCAATGTGGCATAGCTTGTTTGAAAATGGTTTGTAGATTCTATCATAAGATTTATTCTTCGCAATACTTATCTAAGATATGTGGTTCTACAACAGAAGGTGTTTCTATGTTAAGCATAAAGAAAGCAGCTTCAAATATTGGTCTTGAGAGTGAGTGCGAGAAAATAGATATTAATAGTATAAAAAGGATAAAATCTCCCTGCATACTCTACTGGAATCAAAATCATTTTGTGGTACTATACAAAGTTAAAAAGAATAGATTCTACATTGCCGACCCGGGAAAAGGACTTATAAAATACAATATTGAGGAATTTAAGAAGCACTGGGTAAGCACACAATCGGACGGTGAGGAAAAGGGTATCGCTATGTTCTTAGAACCTACTCCTGCGTTTTATGAAAAGAAGATGGACGAAGAACCTAAAGAGGAACGCTCGTTTAAGTTCCTCTTTGGTTACATCAAGCAATATCGTAAGTATTTCGGTCAAATTGTTTTAGGCTTACTCGTTGGCAGCCTGCTGCAGCTTATTCTGCCCTTCCTCACACAATCTATTGTGGATGTGGGTATCAAAAACCAGAACATCGGCTTTATTTGGCTGATACTCCTTGGGCAGCTAATGCTTACCATTAGCCGAACAGCCATCGATTTTATCCGCCGTTGGCTGTTGCTCCACATCTCGTTGCGCATAAACATTTCGTTGGTAAGCGATTTCTTTATTAAGCTTTTAAAGTTGCCAATGTCGTTCTTCGATACAAAACTTATGGGCGACCTTATGCAGCGTATGGGCGACCACAACCGTGTAAACTCGTTTCTGACACAACAAACGCTCAGTATTGTGTTCTCGCTCTTCACCTTTATGGTATTCAGCATTGTATTGTTATCCTATAATTGGCTTATCTTCGCCATTTTCATGCTCGGCAGTCTGCTTTATGGCGGTTGGCTTGCGCTCTTCCTAAGACGTAGAAAGGTTCTCGACTACGAACTCTTTGAGCAACAAGCTATCAACAACAATAAAACCTACGAATTTATTACCTCTATGCAGGAGATAAAACTGCAGGACTGTGAGCAGCGCAGACGCTGGGAATGGGAGGATGTGCAGGCAGACCTCTTTGGAGTGCAGATGAAGTCGCTGAAACTCCAGCAGACACAGGAGGCAGGCAGCATCTTCATCAATGAACTAAAGAACATCGTCATCACGGTGGTGGCAGCAACAGCCGTCATTCACGGACAACTCACGCTGGGTATGATGCTTGCCGTGCAATACATCATCGGACAACTCAACTCGCCAGTGGAACAGCTGATGAGTTTCTTCTACTCTATACAAGATGTAAAGATAAGCCTTGAACGTATCAACGAAATCCACCGTATGGACGATGAGAACGGAAAGCATGGATTGGAAACCTCAGTGAAAGAAGAAAACAACGGCATAGACCTTGAAAATGTAAACTTCAAATACGACCCACACGCACTGAAAACTATCATAGATAATGTTAGCCTTACAATCCCCAAAGGTAAGGTAACTGCCATTGTGGGCGCATCGGGAAGCGGAAAGACCACCCTCATCAAACTGATGTTAGGCTATTATCCCGTATTGGGAGGACAAATCACCATTGGCGGAACAGGTGTAAATACGCTAAATAAGAAGTGGGACAAGGAGCGTTTGCAAAGAGCAGCCGAAATAGCTTGTATTCATAACTATGTAATGGGATTGCCCCTAAAATACAACACCAAGATCGGTCGCGATGGCGTTGGTTTGAGTCAAGGACAGAAACAGCGTATCTTGATAGCAAGAGCTGTGTACAAGAATCCCGATTACATCTTCCTTGACGAAGCCACCAACTCGCTCGATGCCAATAACGAGCGCATGATTGTGGAGCATCTGGATGAGTTCTACAAAGGTAAGACGGTGGTTATCGTAGCGCACCGATTAAGTACGGTGAAGAATGCAGACCAGATAGTGGTATTGGATAAAGGCAAGGTGGTAGAAATTGGCAACCACGAAGTACTCACGGCAAAGCGGGGTGCATACTATAACCTCGTAAAGAATCAATTGGAATTGGGCAACTAACAGCAGAAAGGAATATTATGGCAGACAACAAGATAGAACTTCGCAGCGAGAAAGTAAGGCATATCATTGGCGAGATACCGTCAAAAATTGTACGCTATGGCATCACAATCATCACCATTGTGATATTGGGACTGCTGGTGGGCGCATATTTTATACCTTATTCCGAGACCATCAGTGCAAAGGTGCAGGTGATAAATGCCCATCAAGGCGCAATAACCATTCCATATAAATATGTGAATACGATAGCAAGAGGAATGACGGCAAACATCGAATTTGAGGGTTACGATGCAGAAACATACGGAGTTGCAAATGGTGTAATAACAGCCACATCGCATATACCCTTACAAACGGCAGAAGGCAACGTGTTCACGGCACAGGTAAGGATAACAGATTGCAAGTATAATCTCATCAGCGGAATGACAGGCACCGCGTCTATACTTGTATGCAATGAAAGCATACTTCAGAGGATTGTCAGGCAAATAACAAACAGCATATAATTTCCTTTTTAACCGTAATAAAGCGATGAAAGAGAAAAGCAAATGTAGTTACTGCGTAGTATAATTGTTTTGAGCACCCAACTACACGTTAACCCTTTCTCTTTCAACGATTTTACTCCTATTGTAGTCATGTAGTAAGATATAATCGGTGAAAGAAAAAGAAATATATTTATCAGTTCTTGGTATTGTCCAACAGGAAGATTGGCGTTACAATGGCAGCCTCTGTCTGCAATCTTCTACTGATGTACTTTCTGAACAAATGCGCTTCTGTACTATCCAATAGAAAAGACAGGGCGATGATAATAGGAAGGGGATAGAGTGGTGAATAACTTACGGTCTTTCCCTTCTTGAGAACTTCTTCGCCTGCACCCCTCTCATCGGGATGCAGGTTGGAGGATTTTATTATCGTTTGTAGCCTATGGTTGAGTTTCCTCCACGTTACCCCGAAGAACCTCACAAGTTCACTCTCTGTCATGGCTATCTCTCCGTTTCCTTTGCGAATGACCTGCATTTTGCTGCCCCAATCAAAATAGCTGCGATGATTGGCAGTGTTTGTTCTTATGTTTGGATCGTTGATTGTCTTCGTGCCGTTTCCTCCATTTTAAAGATTACAATATCCGAAGGTTCACAAACCTCTCTCTCCGCATCATGCAGCAAGTTAAGTCCCTTAGTTACAACAACTTAGGGATTTTTTATTTATCTATACTAAAAAGTTGCCCCACTTTTTGCCCCACTTTTTTCTCCGAAAATTTGTTCAGTCCTGAAAAACGCTTTTTTATGTAAATATTTTTCAGCATTTGTAATTACCTGTTTTTCAATGAATAACAGAAGTCGTAAAAAGTAGGAATCGAACCTTTTATATCAGATTATATCAAATGTTTCATTTAGTTGACTTTTCGGCACTTGCAATATCACTTTCCCTTATGGTTCGTTTTTGCCCTAATCAACTCCGAAGCTCGAATGATAGCCTTCTTGTTTAACACCACCCCTCCTTTACTTAGCCCTACTCTTTCCAGTGAACGTTGCTTGATACCAATATTTTCTGCTGTCAGTACACTATAAATTGCAGGAATAGATCCGAAATAATAGTTCTTCCTCCCTTCCATTAGTTGCACATGAATTACCTTTACCATAGCCTTTATTGTCTTAGATTACTCCAAAGTTACAAAATAAGCCCTATATACGATATTTTGAGTGATAAATCTTCAAAATATCTATCTTGATTAGTTTTCAACTATTCTACAGTAGACATATCT
>QWBY01002516.1_pt1 | contig 10514 bp, 20 predicted proteins | sample 1972471 | NCBI WGS metagenome assembly QWBY01 (sample SAMN09866722, study PRJNA288562) | Human gut metagenome isolate term6_stool, whole genome shotgun sequencing...
ACTTATCCAATAAAGTCATAATCTTCCTCACTTTCTAAATTTCCTAAATTTCTAATTGATTACTTCTTCAAATCCTAAATCCTTAACATAAGGATCTCTCTTATCGCTTTCTTCTACTAGAGTTGGTTTTCCTTGAGGTTTTACAATTTGCCCCTTAAGGATTTCTCCAAACTCTTTCTTTCCTACTAATTTTTCTAACTTTGATAGGCTAAGTGGTTTTCTTTCATAAAGCATAGCCTCGTCAAATCCACTCTCTTGTAAAATCTCAAAGGCTTTGTCTTGGTCTACAAAAGCACGATTTGACCTGCCCTCAACTGCTTTATAACCTGGTATCTCTTCGCCTGCTAAGATACTTCTTAGAGCCTCATCTTCCAGGTCTTTTATCCAATCAATTAAGCCAATAGACTCTTTAAGGTACTTGGATATGTCCTCATTGGATATCAAGGCTAAATCGGATATCAAGGCTAAGTCCTTTTCCATGACTGGCTTTAATTCCTCGACTGCCTCAAACATCTTACTTGCCCTTTCAGGACATCTGGACTTTGCCTTACAAAATCTACAATGCTCGCCCTCTTTTAAATCATCGGACCCACGATAAGCCTTATCTGCAATAGGTTTCACACTATCTCCAAATTTTAAGAGGTCGTCGATGCTTAATTCCCAATCAAGGATTGAGTCCAGTCTTGGTTGGATAATTGTAAGCCTTATATTTTTGATGTCGTAAAACATTGAGTAAGCATTGTAAGCACCCAGTCCATATAACATAAGTTGGGGATTTTCTTCGGGGCTAACTGGGACTCCCTTGCCATACTTAAGGTCAATCACTTGCATAGTGTCGCCATAAATCATGATGCAGTCGCAAGTCCCAAATCCCTCAGGCACCCACGGGGAAAAGTCCACTCTCTCCTCGATGTTGACATAGGGTAGGTCCTTATAAGCTAGTGCCCTCTTTTTGATCTCATCGAAGTAGAGATCAGTGTACTTATCCATCTCGTCTTGCCAGTATTCTGACTCCTTGAATTTATCCATGGCGGCCTTAAACTTCTTAGGACCAAGACCTTTCAAAAAATATTTTTGCAGTTTTAACTCTGCCACAGAGTGGGCAAGTGTCCCCTCTTTTGCATATTCAGAGCCCTGGTCCTCAAAGTTTTCCTCAAGGACCACAGAGCCAGGACAATTTATCCACCTGTGGGCTCCACTTGCCGATAATTTTGCGTGTACATCAGGCATTAGATTGTGCCCCCAATTTCTCTAAGCTTTAAGGCAAAGGCATTGTATTGGTCCTCTTGTAAATCCGGTAAGCTTGCAAGACCAAATTCCTTGATTAAGTTACCAAGTTCAGTCCTCTTTCCCTCTCTTGCAAGATTTGCACATGCAACTTGTATTTGCTCAAAAGTGTAAGCAGGTGTTTCTGTCGGCACTGCCTCTTGTGCAGGTGCTTGTGCAGGTTCTTCCTTAGTTTTTTCAACGCTTTTAGCCTTTGCTTGTGCAGGTTCTTGGGCAGGTTCCCCTTTTGGGAATGTGCTTGCAGGTGCTGTTTCTGGTGTTTTCTTTATCTCATCAAGACTCTTTATCCCTGATGTTGCAGGTGTGCAATTGCAAACTCCCACAAGCCTTTCTAAGGCTCCTAAAAATCTTTCCTCGAATGTTACTCTTACATTAATTTCCATAAAATCCTCCTATTTTTCTATATCCTCAACAAATACTGGGTATTTTTCTTTTAAAATTTCTAAGATCATGCCTGCCAACTTTCTTATTTGAGGGTGGGCTGCCTTATCAAGTCTTAGCTTTAAAAAGTGCCTTAACTCCCTAAAATTCATTGTCATGACAAGTGTTGTAGCAGTGCAGTTGGGTAAGATGTCTCTAGCTTCTTCTGGTTTAAACTCTTGGTCTATTAAAAACTTGTATGAATTTTCAGATTCAAATAGTAACTCTTCCAAGTTTGAGTCCCTTAGTTTTTTTCCTGGTATAAACTCAATATCGTCATATTTGACATACCTTGTAGACTCTTGAGAGTAGCTTGCGAGTCTATGTCTCACAATTTCATTAGCTATGGCACGATTGGTCCTAACCTTAAAAGTTAGACTTCCATGTTCCAATACACTCTCGTGACCCCTCTTGATTATCATTCGGATAAATTTTTCAGGATCCCCCTTAGGTTCGGATTGATAACAAACCCTGCCTGCGATTTCAATTTTTTCTGTTAAATCTTCGTAACTTTGTGGTTTTAATAATTCCACTTTTTGTTTTCCTATTCTCATGCTTCCTCCACTCCAATAATGTGCTTAGTAGCTAATAATAAGTCTTTTGCTTCGTCAGACTCGATTTTTATAAAATCTTCACATTGCAGTTCTTGTTTCATGCCCTCTAAATTCCTTACAGGGCCGAACTTACCAGTTACGGATCCTTTCACATAATCTTTGTCAGGACCAAACATAAATAGAAAAATCTTATTTCTTTCTTCCATTTTTTCCTCCATTTTTTTATCCATTAAAGCTTCAAATTCCTCCACAAACTGCCCATAAACCTCTGGTACATAATCCATGAGATCCACAGCAAACTTTTTATAAACCTCTGGAATGTAGTCCAAGTGCTCCCATTTCCAAGTCTGCCTCAAACTCTCGACTCTCCTACTTGCAAACCAAGTGCCACCTTTATTGGTAAGATATTGCTGTTGGCCATCTGTAGTTACCAAACCTGGTAAGGGTACAATAAATCTTTTTGACATTTCTAACTCCTTTTTGTGATATACTAAAAGCAAATATTAAATTATTTTAAGTCCTTGAGTTTTAGCCGACCTGGGACTTTTTTCTTGCCCTTTTAACCTTAAAATATGCTTTTCTACTATATCTAAGACCTTTTCATAAAATTTCAGTAGGTCCATTTTTGCGTTAGTATCTCCAAATGCTTCAGCTAAAAAACATTCCATTTCTAAGCCACCATCAACATATCGGAGAAAATTATTTCTCACAGACTCCCTCAACTCAACGGGGTCTATCTCCTCAACTTCAACTTCTTTTTGTACATAGCTTGATACTGATAAGTTGTAGTCATTTTCTGCTATCTCATCTACTGGGACATCTCTTTCTAAATCCTCTGCCAAGTTGACAAATTTGATTGACCCCTTAAACTCTGTTTTGGATAGGACCAAAATCACAGTCTCAATATTTGTGTCCTCAAAATATCCTCCAGGCACTTGGATGACTTCCTTAACATAACCCTTTTCAACAAGTTCTTTTCGGATTTTTCCCTCTCTCGCCTTTCTGTATAGGATCCCTGGGAAATTAAGACTTACGCAAATTCCGTCATCAGCCAATAAATACATCATGTGCATGATAAAAGCATAGTCTGCCTTTGATGGTGGCGGTACGTCCACCCAATCCTTAAACCTCACATCTTCTTTATTGGGCTCCCACTTAATGGAAAACGGATAGTTTGCAACAATAAGGTCAAATCTCTTATCCATAAATGCAGGATTTTTCAAAGTGTCTCCAACCTCACCAGTAAAATTTTTCAAGGTCTTTCTTGCAACATCCAAGTAGTCCTCTGTGAGTTCTTGACCATATTTTGGTATGTCGTCATCAAATACACTTAATAGGGTTCCCACCCCACATGTAGGGTCATATACATTCTTAGGTCTTTCCTTGCCATAAGATTTGATAATCTCTGCAAGCTTTGAGTCCGTGTGGAAAACTCCTTTTTCTTTAAGGTCGTTTCTGTATGCCTTAGCACTAAAATCTTTTTTCATTTTGTTTTCCCGTTTGTTTGAGTCGTCCTAAATCCACCAGTATTTCTCAAACTTGTATTTAGCCTTTCATCGTTATTTCTTGGCATTGTAAAAACCTCTACACCCTCGTTGATTGCTCTCATTAAAATCCCAAAAGCTCTATTTACCTTTTCTCTACTGTCATATTGTCCAATATCCTTTTGTGGTCCATTTGCTATTGATCCGCATAGGATTTTGGTTTTTATTGGGTGTATAAAAATATCCACACAGTTGTTAGTATTTACAATTACTTGTCTGTCCTCGCTAATAATCATCATAATTTTTTCTCCTTTCTTTGCTCTTCAATCCATGCCTGTGTTTGCTCGATAATATTGCCGGTGCAAGCCTGTAAGCTATCATCCCACCTAACGTCTATAAAAAGTTTCGGTAAGCTGGGATTTATAAAGACTACTGTAAAAATTTCCTCTTCGTTGTTGTAGCCAATCCCCATTACGTCGTTACCAGTTAAGTCCTCAATGATCCTTTGGTAAAAATTTATGCTTGCTATTCTTGGGCTCTCGATGTCCAAGAAGTCAAAGCGTGACTCAATATTTTTGGATATACTCATCTTTCCACCTCCTTAAAATTGTCGACTTTCTGCGACCCACATTCCTACGATTAGGCCTCTCAACTCTCCATCTTCGTAGATTTGGCACATGCTTGTATCTCCTAAAAGTTCTTTGGATAGTTTCAACTCATAGCCCTTGTCAAACCATTTGAGCCTTTTCTCATCCAGGTATATGTTATGACCTTCTTTTTCTGTCTCCAGTTTTATAAGATCCTTAGAATCTATATGAGGAGACCTCGTAATTTTAGTAACTGCTAGACCTTCTCCTGCAATGGAATCAAACCAATCCATGTTGTACTTTTTAAAATTAAAGGGATTCTCTTTTGGTATGGCCCAAACGGAAACTCCGTCAGATATCCAATCGTATTTCCCATTTTTGATATCCAAGTCCACAATTTGGTTATTATCTTTTTTGAGGTAAATCCTTATAAATTCGTTATAAACCTGTCTTAGTTTCATTTAGTCCTCCTTTCTTTCTAACTCTGCAAATAAGTGATTATTTAAATCTCCTAAAGTATTCTTCATAGGCATCTTCCTCCTCATCCTCGTCTTTCATAAGATCTACCTCATCAAATAGGTCTGGGTAAATTGTCATGCTGTCTACTAAGCCTCGATAGAGATAGTCATATACTTTTCTTGTCTTAATAGCATCATGGTCAAATTCATCGTTTAATATTTCCTGCAAATCCTCTATAAATCCATAACTGTTTGTTACGCTATTGAGGGCATATTTTAAACTAGCCACAATATCCACGTTTGTGATGTCACAGATTTTTTGTAAGTTAATCTCTGCCAACTAGATCACTCTCCTTGACAAAAGTCCCGTCAACCATTTTGCCTCTTCTATCCTTAATCTCTTGGTATGCTAACTCTACACACTCCTTAAGACTTGACTTACAAAAATCTGCCATGGCCATGAGATATATTAGGCACATTGTGACTGTGTGTTGAGTGTAGCCAATAAATAACAGCTCTCTCATGCAGCTAGTCGCCATCTGCATTTGATTAATGGCATGTTCTGGGGATCCAATATTTAGTCGCAGACTATAAGTCACATTTTTATACTCTTGCTTTGCTTCTTTTAAGGCTTTTTCAATTTCAATTTTTTCTTTTTTGAGCATATTTCCAACAATCAAGGTTACGTAGACGTCGCCTACGCTGTCCTTAATCATCGCAATATCTTTTTTGGATATCCCTTTCATTAATTCAGCAAATTCTTCTATGGTTTTAATTCTCTGACCCTCAAGTGTGCCTTTTTTATCTAAATCTCTTAGTTTAGCCCACTCAATAATTTTTTCATTTAATTTTTGCATTATAATTTCACACCTCCGTCATCTTTACTAAGCCGTATTTGACTTCTTTCTTTAAGACTGTGATTTTAAAATTTTTGGTTTGGACTAGGAAAAATCTCTCATAAATTTCAATGACCTCTCCTTTGACTATCCTTAAGTGTTTAATTTTCTTTCCAGTTTGTTCTGGATAGAAATTGATGTGATATCTCTTGCCGACTTTTATGTCGCTTACTCTCTTATCCATGGCAAATATTTCTTCCCGCCTTTTATCTGCCAGTTCCTTGTCCTTCTTGGCTTCCATTTCTTTTTTGGCCTTTAACTTTTTTAAGACCTCATCTTGCACAGCCTCAATTTCTTCCAAGGATTTACCAAAAAGTAGGTTAAACCTTTCATAGGTTTCTTGAGATATCTTTTTTACTCGACCACTTTTTATCATCGATATAAAACCCGATGCCACACCACAGTACTTAGCGGCCTTTACACCAGACCCACAAACCTCTATAAGGTCTTGGACTTTTGCGACAAATTCTGCATCAATATTTACTTTTTGCCTTGCCATTATAACAACCACCCAAAAGATGAGTTGCTAATTTCCACCATTTTTAACAGGACAATGCAGATAAACCTAAGGACAACTGTGTAGATGCTGTATGCAATTGTTAATACGCTTACAAGGACAATAGCCATAAGACACAAGCCAAGAAGTCGTCTAATTGTAAGTTGTAGGTTTCTCCCACTTAATTTAAGCCTCATCATATTTGCCTCCGTCACTGAGTACCTTTACCAGGTCATAAGCTGATGAGCTTATGGCATTTCTAAGCTTTAAGTACTCATTCTTCCAATAATCTTTCTCGTTCTCAACTTTTCTATATTCAATAAGTGAGATCTCGTTTAAATCTTTTCTTCCTAATTTCTCAATGTTTTCAATTTCCCTTATGGAGTATTTGCAACCTTGTAGGCCTTTAACTCGATGGATAACTCCATCCTCTTCTAACCTTATAATTGTTGTTTTTGTGTATCCCCACCTTTCAGCGAGTTCTTCTCTCGTCAATAAAGTTTTCAATTCTTTCACACTCCCCCAGTGTTACTTGTAATTATTTCAAATCTTTTAAAATTAAAATTTTTGAGTGTAATTCTTTTTCATCTTCTCTTCTACATAAAAAATATTTTTTTGTTAACCTATAGCCACCATACTCATGGGTGCTTTCCATTACTGCACCCCTATAAATTAATTCATTTACTAATTCACCCGTCGAAAAATCTTTAACAGCTTTATCTTTTTCCATGATTCACCCACTTTCTTAATTTTTGATATAATCACCATAGAAAGTGAGGTGATTATAAATGTGGTATTACAAGCTACCTAAATTCGAATTAACGATAACTACTACAAGCAGTAATAAATTTCTATTATCAATAAACAATTTTGAATGCGATGCCTACACAGACCCAAAAATTGCTGCAGATAATGTTTTTACTCAAACAACAGGATATGCTCCTTTTGATTCTTGCCAGGAAGATGCAACTGTGTTAGCCATTCCAATCGATTTATCAGAGTGGACAAAGCGTTAATCATTTCTCTAGCAAATTTATAGAGCTACAGATGTAATTTAGACAATCTCCACATTCTCTAATTGCATCTGTATTCTCTCCAATTCCAGACTCAATAAGAAACTCCACTTTTGACAATATCTTCTCCATTGTTCTTTTATGAACCTCATCAATAGGCTTATCTTCCGATAAAAACACCCCTACTTTTCCAAATCCATAAATTATTCGAATCATTGAAATTAATTCATAGGGATCCAAAACTTCTGTATTTTCAAAAGTATTAAGACCTAGGTCTTTAATTATTTTTTTAACCTTATCTTGCAAATCTTCACCTAACCTTTCTTAATTTTCTTCACACTCCCCCAGTGTTACTTATTTTCTTTTTTGCGTTTCCGTAATTTCTTGGTCAAAAAAAATATCTTCTTTTTCTTTCAGACCTAAGTGTAAGAAATCGCAAATCTGTTGAATCTCATCTCGATAAAAATCACTGTTACCTCTCATTTTTCTGTATAGCGTAACAAGGTTTATACCAAGTAATTCAGATATTTGTTGTAGAGATACTTCCTCTCTTAGTAAAGCCATTCTAAACAGTTTTTCATTAAACACAAAATCACCTCCCGAATTTGTCTTTTTGCGTTTCCGTAATTTCATTATAGCATCAAAATTTTTAAATGCAATACTTTTACGCAAATTTTTTTTATTTTTTACGATAAATGTTTGCATTTACGCAAAAATGGGGTATAATAAAGCTAAGGAGGAGGCTATGGATTTTAAAGATAAAATAAAAATTAATCGGGAAAAATTAGGATATACTCTCGAGGAATTATCAAAATTAGTCGGGGTTTCAGCCCCTACTATCCAAAGATATGAAAGTGGAGAAATTAAAAATGTTCGAAGAGATAAGATAGCAAAATTAGCTGAGGCTTTAAAAGTTTCCCCATCATATCTTATGGGTTGGGAAGATGAAAACAAAGACCCAATTCTTGAGAACATTCCAGGTATAATCACTCCAGTCCAAATGAAGAGAATCCCAATACTTGGGACTATAGCTTGTGGAGATCCAATATTTGCCCAAGAAAATTATGATGGCTACTTTATGATAGACAAAAATTTACCTGAGGCAGATTTTATCCTAAGAGCAAAAGGCGACTCTATGATAGAGGCTCACATCTTCGATGGTGACTTGGTATTTTTACGAAAAACCAGTGATGTAGATGACGGACAGATAGCAGCAGTCCTCATTGATGACGAGGCTACCCTTAAAAGAGTAAGTAGGGATAAAGACACAGTAATACTCCAACCTTGTAATAAAGACTATAAGCCAATAATAGTCCAAGGTAATGATAACAAACAAGTCTTAATACTTGGTGAGATGGTAGGAGTCTACTCAAAGAGATCAAGTTAATAAAAGCACAGACCAAAAAGTTTGTGCTTTTAGCATATAGTGTATTTATTAGGAGGGATTTTATGAGAACGGCAGAAGAAATGGTCCAATATTGTGATGACCATAACACTGGAGCAGGATTTAATAAAAAATGGAGACTAAAGCACTTTAAAATTGTTGAAAATCAACTAAAAGATGATGAAGAAGTTATCGTGTGCTTTATTGGATTGAAAAATTTTACCAGTATTACTAATCACGAAGAAAATTGGGCGTATGCGATAACTAATAAGAGGATTATAATTGGTCAAAAAGGTTTAATTGGTGAAAAAGTTGATGTTATAAGCCTTAGAGATTTAAATGACGTATCTTTTAAAAAAGGTGTAGTTTTTGGAGTTTTAACTATCGACACTATTAAGGAAGAGTTTAACGTAGGACTCGATAAGAATAGTGCTGCATCTATCCACGAGTTAGTTACCAATGCTCTAATGGATCTAAAAGAAGAAATGCACCAATCATCTCAACCAGTACAGCAAGCAAAGGCTGATGATCCTTATGAAGAGGTTAAAAAATTAAAAGAATTGTTAGACATGGGGATCATAACAGAAGAAGAATTTGATTTAAAGAAGAAAAATATTTTAGGAATTTAAACAAAAAAATAGAGGATGTGATAACCACATCCCCCATAATGAATATAACAATTAGACAAAAAGTCTAATATACTATTACCCCTGATGACCCTGCAGAAGTCAAAAGGGTATGTGCCTTAAGCACTAGTATAATTACATTATATCACACTCCCCCAGAGTTACTCCAGAATTATAAAATTTATAAGGAGTAAGATGTAATGAATATAACAATACGACAACGAGAAAATGGCAAGTGGCAGGCCATTATAAGTTATAAAGATAAAAAAGGAAAATGGCGTCAAAAGCCAAAGGGAGGCTTTGACAAAAGAAAAGATGCCAACCAATGGGCAAAAGAAAAATACTTCGAGCTTTTAAAACTTGAAAAAAGTGGAGTGCTTGGGAATGAATACACTCTGGAAGAAATCTTTGAACTCTACATTGCAAGAATGGAAAAAACTAACGATAGAGACTCATCATCAACTATAAGCACCTATAGAAACTGCATGAATATTTTTTCTGATTTTTTACCAAGAGAAATTAACTCTATAAAATCTACAGAACTATATGAATTTATAGAAAATAAAAGAAAGTCGACTGGAAACAGCTATAACTTAAACGTAGAGGTGTTGAACACCCTGTTTAACTTTGCTGTAAAAAAAGTAAGAGCTTGTGAAATTAATCCATGCGATCTCCTTTATTATGATAAAACTAAAAAAGATAAGAGGACAAAATTTATTACAGAGAATTTATATAAAAAGATTTTAGATAGTGTGAAAAAACCCAAAATGAAATTATTAATACAGCTGCTGTATGAGACAGGTATGCGAATCGGTGAAGCGTTGGGCCTTTGTATCCAGAGCGTTAATAATATGGTTATAAAAGTTGAGAGACAATTTATACATGACAAAAAGATACTGACCCCTGAATTGAAAACTGCGAACTCATATAGGGTAATTCCAATTTCGGAAAATTTATACAGACAACTAAAGACAGCCACATTTGATATACAGGGTAGGATTTTTTATGATGCAACATACTCGGGCCTATACTATCATCTAAGAAAATATAATCTATCCCCCCACTGTTTTAGGCATACTAGAGCAACAATATTGGTGGGCTCTGGAGTAGATTTAACTGTAGTCGCTCAAGTAATAGGAGATAAGATAGAAACTATCCTGGAAAATTATGTAGAAGTCAACGAGGATAACATTGACAAAAAATTTGACATGATACGAGCCCTAATATAAATTCTTTTGACCAATTTTTGACGAGAAAAAAAGAAAGGCTTAAAATACGCGATTCTAACCCTTGAAAATATAACACCTCC
>QWBY01002518.1_pt1 | contig 10509 bp, 8 predicted proteins | sample 1972471 | NCBI WGS metagenome assembly QWBY01 (sample SAMN09866722, study PRJNA288562) | Human gut metagenome isolate term6_stool, whole genome shotgun sequencing...
AGAGAGGGGCAGGTCAAGGGGCTGAGGAACCGATGCTCACGGCTCAGGTCAACGATCTGCTACGCTTTCAGACGAGGTCCGCCGATCTCGTGCCAGACTTCTTCGGTCATCCGCTCCTCATCAGCGATCTAGAGATGCGTGAGCTGCATGGCGAGACGGTGCTGAGACCTACGTCCTACGCTTGCTGGGCTATGCAACTGCTCCCGTGGGGGGTGGTGCTACTGCTGCTCTCGATGATCTGGATCGGACGACGCTACTCCTTGGCCTGGGCCATATCGCTCTATCTAGCGGTTGATGTGGCGGTACATCTCATTGGTGGGTACGGGCTAGACGAAGCGGTTATCTTCGGGGGGCACTGGGCCTTCCTAGTCCCTATGGCGCTGGGCTGGCTCTACCGTGTGGTGCCTAAGCAGGCGTACCGATATATGGATCTAGCGTTGCTACTCCTATCTATATATATGTGTACCCACAACCTCTCCATCATCTTACTACATATAAAATGAGACCACAGTCTTGCGACTGCGGTCTCTAACCTCTAACCTCTAATCTCTAATCTCTAACCTCTAATCTCTATCTCTATGCGGATCGTTCTCATAGGCTCTGGAGGCGTAGCTACCTCCCTAGTGGCTGCACTAGCCAGTCACGCTATCGCATCGCTCTGCGGCATCTATAGTCGTCAGCTGGCGCATGCCGAGGCTCTCCGTGAGCGCTTTGCACTCGCTTGTCCCGTCACCGATAGTCTGCAGCAGCTCCCCGCAGCCGACCTTTACATCATCGCCGTCAGTGACCGTGCGATCGCAGAGGTCGCCAAGGCACTTCCACCGCTAGACGGCTTGGTCGTACACACCTCCGCCGTGACCCCGATCGAATGCTTCAGCGGGCAGCGTGCTTATGGTGTTTGGTACCCGTTCAATAGCTTTGCCAAGGAGGTCATCGTACCCTTCGAAGGACAAAAGGTCCTTTACCAACTAGCTTCTGAAGAGGGCTTGACCACCCTTCAGCAGTGGAATGACCTCCTGCAGGTCGAGGCGATACCCTCGACACGCGACCAACGCCTCTGGCTACACCTCGCAGGCGTACTGGCCTCCAACTGTACCAACCGCCTCTACATGCTCGCGCACCGTCTGCTGACACAAGCCGACCTCCCCACAGACCTGCTCGACGGACTGATCCTGCGCACCGCCTCCAAGGCGACCACGATCGATCCTTACGCAGCGCAGACGGGACCCGCACGACGCCACGATCTAGAGACTATCGCTCGCCACCGTGCACTCCTCGAGCAGCGACCCGACGAACTGCAAGAGGTGTCACAGCTCTACAACTTATTCACCGAAGCTATCCTAGACGACTACCCACTATGAAACCTTATCGCTGGATCTTAGGCTCCCAATCGCCACGCCGCAAAGAGCTCCTCGCAACGCTCGGGCACCCCTTTGAGATACGTACCATCGAGGGACACAGTGAGGCGTACCCGGAGACGCTACCGCTCGAAGAGGTGCCACGCTACCTCTCCCAGCTCAAAGCGGAGCAACTACGCTCCACACTACAAGACGACGAACTGCTCATCACGGCCGACACGGTCGTCCTCCTCGATGGGCAGATCCTCGGCAAGCCACACGACCTAGACGACGCCTGTCGTATGCTACGACTCTTGAGTGGTCGCCAGCATGAGGTCGTCTCGGGCGTTTCGCTCACTACGACTGAGTGGCAGCGCTCCTTCGCTAGCCATACGCGGGTCTCCTTCGCACCGCTCACGGACAGCGAGATAGACCACTACGTAACGCAGTACCGTCCGCTCGACAAAGCGGGTGCCTACGGCATACAGGAGTGGATCGGCTACATCGGCGTCTCGCACATCGAGGGCTCCTTCTACAACGTCATGGGGCTCCCCGTGCAGCGCCTCTACCGCGAGCTACAAGATGCCGACCTACTCCCGTAAGCAGCCGTTAGCTGTTGCGGCTTTTTTTGTTTGTCCCTTTGCGCAAGAATATGTACATTTGCACTTGAATGTCAAAGAGTTCTCTCTAGGCCCCCGTTTTCACACACAAACATGAACCTACTAATCACTGGCGGAGCAGGCTTTATAGGCTCCAACCTCTGTGAGCACTTCCTCCGTGAAGGACACACCGTCCGCTGTCTCGACAACTTTGCGACGGGAAAGCCCGCCAACATCCTACCGCTCCTAGCTACCTATCCTGACCGCTTCGAGCTCATCGTCGGTGATATACGCAAACTAGACGACTGCCGCAAGGCGGTCGACGGTATGGAGTACGTGCTACACGAAGCAGCCTTAGGCTCTGTGCCCCGATCTATCTACCATTCGCTACGTGCAATCGAATATTAGCGAGATGTCTTTAAAGAGCAAGTAATAATCCCCCCTCATCATGAAGAAGAATAAGTTTACGATAGGACTACCTAAAGAAACAAAAACTCCTGTCGATGGCAGAGTCATGTTCTCTCCAGATCAAGCTGCTGAGATTATGCTCAGATATCCAATAGAAATTATTGTAGAGTCAAGTGCTGTACGGTGTTTTCCCGACAGACAATATCAAGATATGGGTATACAAGTAGTTGACAACCTCACATCTGTAGATTGCGATATAATCATTGGAATAAAAGAGCAGGAACTGACCCATATCATTCCCAATAGACACTATGTCTTTTTTGGACACTTTGCTAAGGAACAAGAATACAATCGATCCTTAGCAAAGCATTTGCTCTCTAACAAAAACACGTTTACAGATCATGAATACCTAGTTGATAACTCAAATAAGCGGTTGTGCGCTTTTGGTAGATACGCTGGAATAGTGGGTGCTTATAACGCAATTTGGGGTTATGGTCTAAAGGAAAAGCAATATGCGCTATCCTCACCTAATTCTCTGGGAGTTGTTGAAAAGTTACTCGAGGCTGTTAAACTCATCAATATCGAAAAACTACCCAATATCCTTTTTACAGGAAATGGAAATGTAGCCAAAGGGTGCCGGGAATTTCTTACAGCCATAGGATACGAAGAAACGACAATAGAGGATTATACTATAAGAAAGTCATACGAAACAAAACCTCTTTTTGTAAACCTCCTATTAAAGGATTTAGTTCAAAGAATAGATGGTAAACCATTCAGTCGAATTGACTTTTCCAACCATCCCGAAGAGTATGTAAGTTGTCTACTTCCAAAGCTAGAGGGCTTCCCCGTTCTTATTCCATGTCATTTCTGGGGAGAAAAAGACCCCGTTTATCTCAATCAAGAAGATCTTATAAAGCTATCAGGGAAACTTAAACTAGTAGCAGACGTAACATGTGATATCTCAGGAGGCTTTAAATGTACGATTAGATCATCAACGCACGCAAACCCTTTTTATGACTATAATCCCTTCTCAAATAAGGAAGAGGACGCATTTAGTAGCCCATCCAATATTACAATAATGGCTGTTGATACGCTACCCAACGCTATCCCTATAACGTCAAGTGTGTATTTTGGAAGCAAATATATGGAACTTATAATTCCTGGCTTACTAGAAGAAAATCAAGAATCTAAAGAGGCTATTAATAGAGCAACTATTATAAGAGATGGTCAGCTAACCTCTAGATTCTCCTATTTGTCAAGCTTTGTAGAATAAAGCAGGCCCACTCTTTCAATCTTTAACTTCTTCACTCTAAAGTTAGAAATAAAAACGATAAGAGTACTCAAGAATAGACACAACTCTAACAAAGAATAGATATGAATATACTACGCAGTGTACTATATTGGTTGACTAAAAAGAACTTAGCTTTAAGCCTAAAGTTGCGTTACTTTTATTACTTCCGAAAAAAACTCGACTTAAAGAATCCTCAAACCTTAGATGCTAAGATTCAATGGATGAAAGTTCATCTTTATGGCTATCATCAGGATCCTATCTATACTCAATGTGCCGATAAATATAAGGTTAGAGAGTATATCAAGTCTTGTGGATGTCCAGAGATACTCAATGAATTGATCGCGGTCTACGATACACCTGAAGAGATTGAGTGGGAGAAACTCCCTCAGAAATTTGCTCTCAAATGGAATTTCGGTAATGGCTACAATATCATCTGTCATGATAAGAACAATCTAAACATCCCTCAGACTATCAATAGGCTGAGAATGTGGGGAAAGGAAGAGCCATGGCTTAAGACTGGAGAAGTGCAGTACAAGCATGCAGAGAAAAAAATAATCATCGAGAAGTTTATAGAGTCTGAGCGAGGGCTACTTCCTATAGACTATAAGATTTACTGTTTTCATGGCAAGCCAGAATTCTTATTCACTTGTGAAGATCGAAGTTCAGGGACTCCTAAGTTTTACTTCTTTGATAGAGATTGGACTCTTCAACGAATTAATCCCAATGGATTAGCTGCTCCTGAAGGATTCTCGTTACCGAAACCCAAACACCTTGACGAGATGTTTCACTATGCTGAAGTTTTAAGTCAGAGATTTCCCTTTGTGAGAGTAGACTTTTATGACACGCCACAACAAGTTTACTTTGGCGAGCTTACATTTACTCCAGGAGGAGGATTTGACATCGCAAGACTACCTCAGACACAGCTTATGATGGGTAATAAGTTGAATCTTAGTCTTATTCAAAAGAAAAGTTAATCGTGAGCAAAACACGGAGTAACTATCTATGGGCAACAATAGATAAGGTGGGGGGGATTACGCTTGCTTTCCTCTTCAACCTCGTAATGGCGCGATGGTTCCTTTCTCCTCGTGAGTTCGGAATCATCGGGATGCTACAAATCTTCATATCCTTAGGTTATACTACTGTAATTGCGGGATTCGGCCAGTCTCTTATTCAGACCAAGGATCTCAAACAAGCTGACATTAACACCGTCTTTACCTCCAACCTAGTTTTAGCTCTAATTGTCTATGCCATACTCTATGTTGCAGCACCTGCCATTGCAGTATTTTATGGAGAGCCTATTCTAAAAGAGGTCCTTAGGGTGCTAGGCATTCAATTAATCATCTGCTCCTTTTTTATCGTTCAATATAATATTGCCTTACGAGAGTCTCAACTACGAAGGCTTTGTCTGATTACCCTTATTTCAAGTACTCTAGGATATACTATTGGCGTTATTTTAGCAAGGAGTGGAGCGGGCGTTTGGAGCTTAGTTGTAGCTACTTTAGCTCTTTATCTCTTCCAAACAATAGGCTTGTGGTTAACTACCAAGGTTTATCCAGCCTTAGGAATTAACAAAGGCTCTTTTAAGAAGCTTGTTCCTTATAGTGGATTTATCTACTTAGCGACGATTATCAACCAAGCCTATACTCATGGATTAGCAATGATCTTGGGAAAACGATTCAGCGCAATAACTCTAGGCTACTATACCCAAGCGAATAAACTACAAATGGTTCCGTCTCAGGCAATCCAAGAGGTGGGTTATCAAGTTTTATTTCCAGACTTTTCTCGCTATCAATCTTCACCGGATATACTCAAAGAGCGGTATAGAAAGAACCTGCGTTTGTTAACTATCTTAAGCGTCTTAGGCTTTAGCATCCTCTTCCTGACCGCTGAGCCTTTAGTAGTTCTACTTTTTACAGATAAGTGGTTACCCTCAGTTCCAATGCTGAAAATATTGACTCCTGTAGGACTTTTCCTTGTTCTCTCCTTTATCCCCACTTTACTTATTCGTTCTGTAGGCAAGGCTAAGAGCTACTTTGTCTTGGTAACTATCGAACGTGTCATCGGTATTGTCACTCTAGTTATACTCAGTGGCATAGGAATGTATGAGACACTTTGGGGATTGGTCGGACTCAATCTCGCTTACTTCCTGTTCAATATCTATTATGTCAGTAGGCTAGCTCCTATCACGATAAAGGAACAACTAAGTGATGTATTTCCTATTCTCCTCCTCCAAGGAGCTGTAATCATAGCTACAAACTATCTACTGAACTTTATAGCATTTTCAAATCTTATAGTGGAAATTCTAATAGGACTAGTAATACCAAGCTGTAGTGTTCTTTTATTTTGTAGCCTGCTAGGATTGACAAGTACATCAGAGCTTAGAGCCTTATTAAGACGAATAAAATGACATATTTTCAAATCGATACAGTATCAGGTAAAGAGTTGCCTTCAGCTCCTCATAAACTAAGGCCTCAAGGATCTACAGTAAGAAACCATATCTCAAATAGTATCCTATATCTAATCCTTAGTGCAAATGTCCTTCAGTATTCGTTTTGGGGTATGCAAAACCCTGCCTATGGGATACTAAGGGACATCATTATTGGCTTGGTAGCAATATTATTCTTAGTCACTGTACGCTCTCTGGAAATACAACAAGCTCTGACTAAGGTAAAGCTGTTGAGAGTATGGTTATTCTGTGCATTGTTTTTTGGAATTGGAACATTAACCGCATACGCCTTTGGTGCTACACTCACTTTTGGAACCTTAAGAGATGTAACTATAACTCTTGGTGTCCTGCTTATTGGCTACCATAAGCAAATAGACTCCACGTTTTTTGCGAGATTTACGATGCTCTACATTGTGTTAGGAGCAGTCTCAGCTTACTCGTATGTAGCCGTGTTTGGATTTGAAATACACGATCAGTATATAGTTGATTACAAAAATCAGATTGCCCCACTTTTCGCCATTCTAGCATTACTCGCCGTATCACATTCCATTTATATCAAGAGGGGAAAGTTATTAATGATCCTTAGTGCTCTATTGCTGATTACTATTATTGGAATTCTGAGATCACGTACAGCATTAGTCGCACTTCTTTTTTGTACTATGCTGTACCTCTTTAGCTCTCAGAAGGTTTCAATATGGGTTAAGGTTTTAGTCACTTGTGTACTAGTGGCATTTATAGCTTCAAACATAGAGCTGATTTCTGAGATTTTCATAGCGGGAAAACAAGGAACAGACCTCGACACTATCTCATCGGGTAGAGTATCGCGTATTTCTGACGGATTAGACTTTCTTTCAAGGGGTAATAATCTTTTGGTTGGCTCTTTGTGGGGAGAGCAATATGATGGAGGTATAGTACACCTATTCTTGATGAACCTATGGATTGAATATGGAGGAATACTATCACTCCCTATCATTTTACTCTATATTATCTTTCTAGGCAAGGTCGTAGCACGATGCTTGAAAAGAAAGGAGCGTCTTGAGAATAGATATGACGTAACGCCCTTTTTGATGCTATTTCTCTTCATCGTTAGTTTCAATGAGTATTCTTACCCGTTTTCCCCTATTAGCGCTCTATTTTTAGCCTACTTGTTATTTGGTGCTTACTTGAGACAACTACAATCTTTAGTTTAAAAACAGACGCCTATGGCACTTCATATATTACATCTAGCTAACGACTTCCCAGGATCTCGGGTTTATAATCAGCTGGTTCAAGCGATTGACCTGCGAGGAGTGCAGCAAACTATCTTTACGACAATACGAAGTGAGGATGGAAAAGGGAAAAACGCTGTAGATTTTGCTACAGATGGATCTACTATCTATTATTCTGACAATTGGCGTCCGTGGCATCGAGCGTTTTTTAGACTAAAGACTAGAAGCAATTATAAGCATTTACTTCGATCAATAGATCCCAAAACCATTACACACGTTCATGCTCATACGCTTTTTAGTGATGGCGTATTAGCCTTAAAGCTCAAGAAGGACTATGGAATACCCTATACCGTCACAATACGCGATACAGACATTAATGTTTTTATGAAGTGGATGTGGCACACTTGGTATATCGGGTGGGCTGTAATACAAAATGCAGATAAGGTCGTCTGTATCTCTCCTGCTCATATAAAAAGGGTCGAGGCTTGGAGAGCTTGTCCTCGTGAGTTTGCATCTAAGACAGTCAATATACCTAATGGTGTCAATAGTTACTGGCTTGAACAGATCTCGTGCGATTTGAAGTCTCATCAGCGAGGTGATACTTGGCATTTCCTTTACGTAGGGCGCTTCACTTCGCGTAAGAATCTTCCCCGGCTTATGCAGGCCATTCTTTCTTTAAAAGATAAAGGGGATAGTTTGGATCTTCATATTGTAGGAGGTAAAGGTGATGACACAAAACGTATTGAAACTCTAGCAAAGAGGCATCCAGAAGTGTTTTATCTGCATGGAGTGGTTCAAGACAAAGAAAAGATTCGCGCCATAATGCAACAGTGCCATATTTTCACTATGCCTTCTCTAACAGAGACCTTTGGCTTAGTCTACGTAGAAGCTCTCTCTCAGGGGTTGCCCATTCTCTATACTGAAGGAGAGGGAGTCGATGGCTTTTTCTCCTCTTCTTATGGGGAGAGATGCAATCCAAAAAGTGTCCAGGACATCGCAGAGAAGTTGGAAAGGATGCTAAGTCACTATGAAGAGTATTCTATCGATGATTCCTATTTAAAGGAGCATTTTGATTGGGATATAGTCGCAGACAAATATCTCGCTATAATGGAGCTAGACAAAAAACAACACGAAACTGTAACAGATAAAAAGATATGAATATAGCAGTAGCAGGAACAGGATATGTAGGACTCTCTATTGCAGTCCTGCTTGCGCAACACAACAATGTGATTGCAGTAGATGTTGATCCAAGGCGTGTCGAATTGGTAAATAAGAGGCAGTCTCCTATACAAGATGACTATATCGAGGAGTTTCTTGCCTCAAAGCCTCTAAGACTTAAAGCTACGCTTGATGCTGAGGAGGGGTATGGCAATGCGGACTTTGTTGTCATTGCTACTCCGACAAATTATGATAGTGCTAAGAACTTCTTCAATACTTCTACTGTTGAAGAGGTTATCAAGCTGGTAATGACAATTAATCCATTAGCCACGATCGTTATTAAGTCCACAGTACCTGTCGGATATACTCAAGCAGTTAGGAAGGAACTGGATGCCCAGAACATTATCTTTGCTCCAGAGTTTCTTAGGGAGAGTAAGGCTCTCTATGATAATCTTTACCCGTCACGTATTATCGTGGGTTTTGATCATGGTTCAGATTCTCTGAGAGAAAAGGCTCACCAGTTTGCTCAGCTCATCTATGAGGGAGCTGTAAAGGAAGATATACCTATTCTTGAGATGGGCTCTACAGAAGCTGAAGCGGTGAAGCTTTTCGCCAACACTTATTTAGCTTTGCGGGTCTCTTACTTCAACGAGTTAGACACCTATGCAGAGCTGAAGGATTTAAACACTCGAGAAATTATCAAGGGTGTATGTCTTGACCCTCGAATAGGGGACCACTACAACAATCCATCCTTTGGATATGGAGGATACTGTCTACCTAAAGATACCAAGCAGCTCTTAGCAAACTATGCTGATGTGCCCCAAAATATGATGAGTGCTATCGTCGAGAGTAATAGTACCAGAAAGGACTTTATCGCAGATCAAATACTCAAGAGATCTGGTTACTATGACTATTATGACGAAGGGCAGTTTGCCCCACAAAAAGAAAAAGAGTGCGTCATAGGAGTCTTTCGCTTGACAATGAAAAAAGGCAGTGACAACTTCCGTCAGTCCTCTATCCAAGGAGTCATGAAACGCATCAAGGCGAAAGGAGCTAAGATTGTTATCTATGAACCAACTCTAGAAAATCACTCTACGTTCTTTGGAAGTGTCGTAGAAAACGATTTATCAACCTTCAAGGATATGTCTCAAGTCATCGTAGCCAATCGCTACGAGCCAGAACTTGAAGATGTGCAAGGTAAGGTTTATACACGAGATCTATTCAATTGCGATTAAACAGCTAACAACTTATTGCACCTATGTGTCCTACAGTATCTGTAATCATTCCCGCATACAACGAGGAACGCTTTATAGAGGATTGTCTCAATTCGGTCTATCAGCAAGACTATCCCAAGGAGCTACTAGAGGTGATTGTAGTAGATGGCAATAGCCACGATCGAACCGCAGAAATCATCCGAGAGAAGTTCCCTCAAGTAAAGCTCTTGCACAACCCTCGGAAGATAGTCCCAATATCGATGAATATGGGTCTCGAAAAAGCCCAAGGAGTCTATGTCATCCGACTAGATGCACACTGCACCTATCCAACAAACTACTTTAGCCGTCTCATTGAGTTTATGGAAACCCATCCAGAGGCAGACAACGTTGGGGGCGTATGGAACACCCTACCAGCTAATAGCTCTGCTCAAGCTCAAGCAATCGCCATTGCTCTCACATCAAAGTTTGGTATGGGCAATGCCGAATATCGGTTAGGTGCCAAAGAGGTAAAGGAGGTAGACACCGTCCCCTTCGGGTGCTATCGTCGAGAGGTCTTTGACAAGATAGGGGGCTACGACGAGGAGCTGACACGCAATCAAGACAACGAGCTGAACTCGCGTCTCAAGCAGCATGGGGGGCGCATCTTTCTGCTCCCTGACCTGCTTATAGATTACTATGCACGTCCCACGGTAAGGAAGTGTGGACGGATGTTTTATCAGTATGGACTCTTCAACCCATTGGTAGATAAGAAGCTGGGGCAGTTCACCTCGCTGAGACGTATGGTGCCACTCTTCTTCGTACTCTATCTAATACTTTTTGTAGTGCTGAGTATCATTCTGCCGAAGTTG
>QWBY01002521.1_pt1 | contig 10506 bp, 7 predicted proteins | sample 1972471 | NCBI WGS metagenome assembly QWBY01 (sample SAMN09866722, study PRJNA288562) | Human gut metagenome isolate term6_stool, whole genome shotgun sequencing...
GAGGATCTCAATACCGAGCTGGAGAAGGCTTGGCGTCTCGCTGACTTCATCGAGATGGGTAAGCTGATCGCTCACGATGCGCTTGACCGTAAGGAGTCCTGCGGTGCCCACTTCAGAGAGGAGTATCAGACGGAGGAGAATGAGGCTCTCCGCAACGATAAGGACTTCAGCTATGTATCTTGCTGGGCTTACACCGGCGAGGATACACCCCCGGTGATGTATAAGGAGGATCTTAACTACCAGTATGTAGTGCCTCAGACACGTAATTACAAGAAGGCATAATAGAGACGACGCACACTTAAGTATTATGGATAAGTTTATTGACATTAAAGTTAAGGTTTGGCGTCAGCGGAACCGTCATGAGAAGGGTCACTTCGAGACCTACGAGGTGAAGCATGTAGATGAGAACGCTTCCTTCCTCGAGATGATCGATATGCTCAATGATCAGCTCATCCGCGAGGGTAAGGACCCGGTTGTCTATGATAATGACTGCCGCGAGGGTATCTGTGGCGCTTGCTCTATGTATGTGGATGGTCACCCCCACGGTCTCCTCCCCGGTGCAACCACATGCCAGCTCTATATGCGTAACTGGAAGAGTGGTGACACCATTACCGTAGAGCCCTGGCGCTCTGCAGGCTTCCCGGTCATCCGTGACCTGATGGTGGACCGCTCCTCTTTTGACAAGATCCAGCAGGCCGGAGGCTTCATCTCGATGAACGCCGGCTCTGCTCCTGACGGCAATGCGATCCCTGTATCGAGAGTTAACTCTGAGCTGGCTATCGACGCTGCCTCCTGCATCGGCTGTGGCGCGTGCGTCGCAGCGTGCAAGAATGGCTCCGCGATGCTCTTCGTCAGTGCCAAGGTGAGCCAATTTGCTCTCCTCCCGCAGGGTAAGGTCGAGGCTAAGAAGCGCGCTCGCGCTATGGTAGCCAAGATGGACGAGCTGGGCTTCGGGAACTGCACCAACACCCGCGCTTGTGAGATGGAGTGCCCGAAGAGCATTTCGATCTCCAATATCGCCCGTCTCAATCGCGAATTTATCAAGGCTAAGTTCGGTCAGATCGACTGATAGTAGCTATCCGGATCGCTAATATCCTAAGGAGAGACTCCCCTTGCGAGAGTCTCTCTTTTTTTTGCACCTCAGTCTATGTCTTAGTGAGGGTAGGGTGCATTAAGTCTTTGCAGACAGCGCTCAGGCACCCCACATCGGGGATGATCTTGATGAGGAGGCACAGACCATGGTACCGCACTCCCTTGCTCGCCCGATACCGGAGGAGAGAGTATTCCTACGGATGTAGTCATGCCCAGGTCAGATGCCTACATAATGCCCCCTCCCCAGCCGTCACTCTAATACCGATATTAGAGATCACTAATATCGGTATTAGTGAAGTCTAATATCGGTAAAAGATTTGACCCTGTAGTCTTGGCCGTTTTCCCAGATACTCTTGTTGCAAGCGTAGGTGTCACCATCCGGCTGTAGAGCGGGCTGTGGCGATCGCTTTGGCACGCTGACCGCTCTGAGACTTTAGCATATTAGTCCGAAATGCCTGTGCAGTGGACACACTCGTGGGTGGATTATTCCCTTTCTTGAATGATTGCCATACGATCTTAAGGTGTTACACCCCCGTAATGGAGGAGAATTACATTGTTAAGCTCACTAATTATCTTTAGATTTGCATAGGGGAGTGGAAGTTTCCATATCTCGAAGTAAACTATTGTAAACCAATAAACTTTCAACCTTTTTCATCATGAAAAGAGATCAACAGATTTTTGACCTGATTGACCAGGAGCGTCTGCGTCAGAAGCGCGGGGTGGAGCTGATCGCATCAGAGAACTTCGTCAGCGAGGAGGTACTCCGCGCTATGGGTAGCATCATGACCAATAAGTACGCTGAGGGCTATCCCGGCAAGCGTTACTACGGTGGCTGCCAGATCGTCGACCAGAGTGAGCAGCTGGCCATCGATCGCATCAAGAAGCTCTACGATGCTGAGTATGCCAACGTGCAGCCTCACTCCGGTGCTCAGGCCAATATGTCTGTCTTCCAGGCTTGCCTCAATGCCGGCGACACCTTTATGGGTCTCAACCTTGACCACGGTGGGCACCTGACCCACGGCTCACTTGTCAATGCCTCCGGTATCCTCTACCACCCCGTAGCTTATGGTGTGCGCAAGGAGGATGGTCGCGTAGACTACGATGATATGGAGCGCAAGGCTAAGGAGACCCACCCGAAGCTGATCGTCGGCGGTGCCTCTGCCTACTCTCGCGAGTGGGACTATAAGCGTATGCGCGAGATCGCTGATAGCGTCGGTGCCATCCTTATGATCGATATGGCTCACCCTGCAGGTCTCATTGCTGCCGGTCTCCTCGCCAATCCGGTGAAGTATGCCCACATCGTTACCTCTACGACCCACAAGACCCTGAGAGGTCCGCGTGGTGGTATCATCCTGATGGGTAAGGACTTTGAGAACCCCTGGGGCAAGGCTACCAAGAAGGGTCGCGTCAAGATGATGTCTGAGCTGATCAACTCTGCCGTCTTCCCCGGAGTACAGGGTGGACCTCTGGAGCACGTGATTGCTGCCAAGGCGGTTGCCTTCTACGAGGCTCTGCAGCCTTCCTTCAAGACCTACCAGACTCAGGTGCATGCCAATGCGGTAACTATGGCAAATACCTTCCTTGAGCTGGGCTATGACGTGGTCTCTGGCGGTACCGATAACCACCTGGTGCTGCTTGACCTCCGCAAGAAGTTCCCCGAGCTGACCGGTAAGGAGGCTGAGGATGCGCTGGTGAAGGCTGACATCACTGCCAATAAGAATATGGTCCCCTTCGATGATCGTACCCCTGCCAAGACGAGCGGTATCCGCATCGGAAGCCCTGCAGCCACGACCCGTGGACTGAAGGAGGGAGACTTCAAGACCGTTGTACACTGGATCGATGAGATCCTCAGCAATCCTACCAGCGAGGAGGTGATCAAGAAAGTCCGCTCTCAGGTCAATGAGCTGATGGAGGATCGTCCTCTGAACGTCTGGGAGGATCGCGACTAATCCATCTGTAACTTAAGCACATTAATATCGACTTAATGAAATTCATCAAGCATGTAGTCGTGGCATTCGCCGGCATGCTTCTCTTTTCCGGTTGTGGTAATGGTGTGGAAAAGTCTCTTGACGAGGCTCCCTACAATCAGGGGATACACATCATACCTCAACCGGTAAAAGTGAATATGGGCCAAGAGCAGGGTCGCTGGACACTGACCTCTTCGACTAAGATTATCGCAGACGAGAGTCTTGCCATTGTCACTGACTTCCTCAGGGACAAGATCGCAAGCTCCACCGGATACGATCTGTCCGTGGAGTCCACGAGCAGTAACCCCGCCAAGGAGATCCGCTTCGTCATCGTGACTGATGAGGTGATCCCTCACGAGGAGGGGTACACTCTGGATGTCACCTCTGCCGGAGGTGTCCTGATCCAGGCATCCACTCCTCGTGGTGCCTTCTGGGGTATGCAGTCTCTCCTGCAGCTCTTCCCGGCTGAGATAGAGAGTCCCTCCAAGGTCAATGCTAAGAGCTGGACCATCCCCTACGTCAGCATTGTGGACTATCCGCAATTCAGCTACCGTGGTCAGCACGTGGATCCGTGTCGTCACTTCCAGACGATAGATGACGTGAAGAAGACCATCGATGTCCTCTCTATGCTCAAGATCAATAAGCTGCACTTCCACCTCACAGAGGATCAGGGATGGCGCATCGAGATCAAGAAGTATCCCCGCCTCACTGAGGTGGGTGCTGTGCGTACCGAGGGTGATGGCTCAACCTATGGTCCCTACTTCTACACTCAGGAGGAGATCAAGGATCTTGTCGCCTATGCCGATGCTCGATTTGTGGAGATTATTCCCGAGATTGAGCTGCCCGGTCACGCCGTCTCCGCCCTCTCAGCATACCCTTGGCTTGGATGCAAGGGGGAGGACTTCCCCTACGAGGTTCGTAACATCTGGGGTATCTCCAATGAAGTGATATGTGCCGGCAAGGACTCCTCAATCGAGTTTTACAAGGACGTACTGACGGAGGTGATGCCCCTCTTCCACACCGACTTTATCCACATCGGTGGCGATGAGGCTCCCAAGACGGAGTGGAAGCGCTGCCCCAATTGCCAGAAGCGGATCCGCGAGCAGGGACTTAAGGATGAGGATGAGCTGCAGAGCTGGTTTATCTCCCAGATTGGGACCTTCCTCAGCGAGCACGGCAAGCGGATGATCGGCTGGGATGAGATCCTCGAGGGTGGTATCCCGGAGAATGCCACGATCATGTCGTGGCGTGGCGAGGAGGGTGGCATCAATGCTGCCAAGGCCGGTCACGATGTGATCATGACCCCCTCCTCTCACGGCTTTTACCTTGATTACTACCAGGGTGATCCCAATGTGGAGCCGGTGGCTCTCTGCTGCCGCTCGACGCTGCCTCAGGTGTACGCCTACTTGCCCATCTCTGAGCGCATCACTGCTGAGATGGCACCCCACATCCTCGGTGTGCAGGGCAATAACTGGTCGGAGTATATCCCCGATGGCCGTCACGCTCAGTATATGGCTCAGCCCCGCATGGCTGCGATTGCTGAGGTGGCTTGGACTCCGGTCGAGCAGAAGGACTTTGACAACTTTGTCGGTCGTCTCGAGAACTTCACCGCCCGTCTCGGACTCCATGACTACAATTACTTTATCCCCCAGCCTGAGCAACCCGACAATAGGAGCATCGACTGTGTGACCTTTACCGGTGAGAGCATCACGATCCCCTTTGGTACTGTATACCCGGTACACAAGATCATCTACACGACTGACGGCACCGATCCCGTGGAGGGTGCTGCTCTGGAGTACTCCGAGCCGCTGACCTTCTCCTCCGACACGGAGCTTAGGATCCGCACCCTGACCCAGAGCGGAGCTATGAGCCCCGTCCGTGTCATCACGATACGTCATCAGGACTATGCGCCCGCTGTTGCTGCCACTGCTGACGGATACGAGGCGGGTCTCGACCTGACGACAGTCCGCAAGCAGCTCAAGTCCTCTGACGACCTTGAGTCCTACTCCGGTGATGATGCCATCCACCTACATGGTGTGAAGCTCAGCGAGAGCGGAGAGAGGGTCTACAAGGAGGATATGGAGGAGCACCTGATGAGTAATGTCAACTGGAATGCTCAGGATTACTCCGGCTACGTGATGATCCCCGAGGATGGCGTCTACCGTATCCGCTGCAATAGCGACCGCCTCTGGCTTGATGGTGGCCTCATCATCGACAATGGCGACCTCTGCAAGCGCAATACGCACTCTGATGTGACCCTTGCCCTCGGTAAGGGTCTGCATAAGATCCGCTTTACTCAGGTGCTGGACTTTATCGGAAACTGGCCCAGTGGATTCTATGACCAGAGACCCTATATGAGTCGCTTTGATAAGGGCGAGCCACTTAAGGTGCTTCCCGACGAGGCTTACTTTTGTGACCCGAAGTAATCAGGCAATCAATTAATTACCCATCTGAGGGGGTGCATTCGGTGATCGGGTGCACCCCCTCCTGCTTGTCGCTCACTCCCGCCTGGTGCCCAAAAAGGGTTAAGATATGGGGCGGAAGTCTGAATTTATAGTGATAGCTAACAAGTTACGACATAGATGGGAGACGAAATAGTTAGGGGGAAAGGGTAAAAAGGTGTATCTTTGCATACTCTTTGCGTAGAGGCTTGGAGAAGCGGGGTGGGATTAGCGTAGTAGTAATCCAAAATTTATTGCAGCATATTATGATAAAAGCAGACCTTGTCAATGAGGTTTCCAAGAAGACCGGTATCGAGCGCAAGCTTGTTATGGCTACGATCGAGTCGGCAATGGATGTGATCAAGGAGACTATGATCAATCAGGAGAACGTCTACTTGCGTGGCTTTGGCAGTTTCGTCGTCAAGGAGAGAGCAGCCAAGACCGCTCGTAACATCAGTAAGAATACGACCATCCAGCTCCCTGCTCGTAGGGTCCCCACCTTTAAGCCTTCTAAGACTTTCGCAGAGAAGGTTGACAAGAATAAGTAATGATATCCTCAGCGGTCGTGATCTACGGCTGCCGACTAAGTACTTTCAATTTTAAACGTAAATATTATGCCAAACGGGAGAAAGAAGAAGAGACATAAAATGTCTACTCACAAGCGTAAGAAGAGACTGAGAAAGAACCGTCACAAGAAGAATAAGTGATCGCTCTACCCTGTATCTCAGACTTTGATCCCACATCGAGATCTGACAGCTGAGAGTACAGTGTGCTCATTTTACGCCTTGAATGGTTTTGAGAGTGAGTCTCTACGGGAAGCGGTTTTTAGTCGCATGCTCATGTAGGCTCGCTCTTGTTTTTTATTAATAGGCTAACGGCTTCAGAGCCGTGGCCGGATAATTAAATTTACTCGTGTGAAAAGTCAACTTGTCATCGATGTGCGACCTAAGGAGGTCCTCATCGCGGTCCTTGAGGATCGTAGACTGGTGGAGCTCCGGAGAGAGAAGCAAAACATCTCTTTCTCGGTGGGAGATATCTATCTCGGCACGGTGAAGAAGGTGATGCCCGGACTCAATGCGGCTTTTGTTGACATTGGGCATCAGAGGCAAGCCTTCCTCCACTATCGTGATCTGGGTAGCAGCTTCCTGACAGCTCAGAGCTTCCTCAGCGCACAGCGTAAGTATGGTAAGAGCTTTTCTCCCGAGCGGGTAAAACTAGAGAAACCGATCCCCAAGACCGGGGACATCGCTGATCAGCTCAAGGCCGGTGATGAGGTGATGGTACAGATCACCAAGGAGGCGATCTCTACCAAGGGCCCGCGGCTCTCGGCAGAGCTCTCCTTTGCCGGTCGCTATCTGGTCCTCATCCCCTTTGCCGACAAGGTCTCTGTCTCCCAGAAGATCGAGAGCAAGGCCGAGCGAAATAGGCTCAAGCAACTGGTCCTCAGCATCAAGCCTAAGAATGTAACAGTCATCGTCAGGACCTCTGCCGAGGGCGTCAAGGTGGCTGAGCTGGACCATGAGCTCCGCAGCCTGATCAAGAAGTGGGACTCCACTATCGCAAGTCTCAATACTGCTGTACCGCCCTCCAACTCTCGGAAGAAAGGGCAGGGCAATGGTCGAAATAATCCCTCGCCCTCCTCAGACGGCAAGCCTTGGCAGATGCTCCACGAGGAGACCAATCGCGTGATCAGTCTCCTCAGGGACACGTACGACTCCTCTCTGAAGGAAGTCTACGTCAATGATCAGAGCATGGTACGAGAGGTGACGGACTACGTTGACCTCATCGATCCCGGCAAGGGCGAGATAGTGCGGTTCTACGATGGGCGTAACCCCATCTTTGATCACTTCGACATCACTCGTCAGGTCAAGCACCTCTTTGGTAAGATCGTTACTTACCGGCAGGGAGCATACCTGTACATAGAGCAGACCGAGGCGATGCATGTCATCGATGTCAATAGTGGCAATCGTGCACGAGGATCCTCTCAGCAAGAGGATACCGCAGTAGACGTCAATCTGTCTGCCGCCGAGGAGATCGCCCGTCAGATGAGACTGAGGGACTTGGGAGGCATCATCGTCATCGACTTCATCGATATGGCTGAGGCTGCCAATAGGCAGAAGCTCTATGAGCATATGATCCAGTGCATGACCAATGACCGAGCCAAGCATACAGTCCTGCCGCTCACGAAGTTTGGCCTCATGCAGATCACTCGTCAGAGGGTCCGCCAGGCTATGATCGTGGAGACGCAAGAGACCTGTCCCACCTGCTTAGGCACCGGTAAGGTGCAGCCTACGCTCTTCTTCACAGACAAGCTTGAGCAGATGATCAAGCAGCTGACTCAGGAGGAGGGCATCAGGACACTGACGCTTCACGTACACCCCTATGTCGCTGCCTACATTCGCAATCGGCAGGGCAAGGGATTCTTGGGGCTGATGGGTACCAAGTCTCTCCTCTCCACCTGGAGGACCTCCTATGGGAAGGGGATCGACGTGCTCCCCGACCAGTCCATTGGGATGATAGACTATGAGCTGACAGATGCGGAGGGCAACGACTTGTCTCACTTCCTCGATGAGGATGTGAAGGGGCTGGACCCCGAGGACCAAGAGGCCACCGAGGACTGATGGTACGTATGTGACCAAAGCTGATTTTACTCGCTCTCGATAAGAGAAGCAACCTAAAGAAACAAAGAGCCGGAGTACTCCCTGATGTCAGGGCAGTGCTTCGGCTCTTCTTGCTTCATGGTGATCCCTCTACTCAAGTCTCAAGTACCTCGAGAGCGACTCGGTGGAGAAGAGGGAGGAGCACCTCGCCCTCGTCGGCACCATCCGCCCCATTGAGGGTCCGTGGTGGGACACGCACATGCCGCCCAGTGCGTGGAATTGCAAGTGCTCTGTCCGCAAGACGCGCCGGGCAGTGACCCCGGCGCCGGCGGAGGGCCCGGACGAGGAGGGGATGCCCTCCGCCCTCCGGCAAAACCCCGGCAAGACCGCCTCTCCCCTCAAGCTCTCCGAGCATCCCTGCCTCAAGGGGCAGATGGTGGTCTATCCGAAGGGCGGTGCTCATGCAAGGTAAAAAGAGTAGTGACGTACCACCGGAGGTAGCACGCCACTAAACGGAGCAGCACACGGCGGGTACATGTACCGATCTCTTACCGTATCCTGCACGACAAATGTAGGGAGAAGAACTGATACAACCAAATAGTAACCGATGGATATAGAGGAGTTTAGCGAGAAGTTTGGCGACAAGATGGCGGAGATGAAGGCCTATCTGGAGGGGGGCGACGTGCGGGAGCTGATGGCGGGACTCGCCATCGAGCACACGGAGGAGAACTTCCGGCTGGAGGGCTACGTCGATGAGGTGCTCAATCCCTGGAGGGAGGTGAAGCGCCGCGACCCCTCTTCGCCCTGGTACGGTCACTCCGGACAGACGGGGCGACCCTAATATTACGTCCGTGCATTTCGAACCGGAAGGAGGGCTGTCAAAGTATATCGGACGAAGGGTGACTTCGCAGTGGACACTGTTCGGAGGGATCGCAATTATCCACAAAAAGAAAATCGTAGCGCATTACTTCTTGTAATGCACTACGATATGGAGCAGCGAACGGCGGAAGTTTTACTTCAATCTTTAACCGCATCCTGCACCGCAAATATAGAAACTATTAGCATAGGTACCAATTCTATGGACATATCCTCCACGGCGAGACGCGCGAGCTCTCCCGAGCGATGAGCCGTAGGAAGAAGAATAAGGTCAGGGAGATGCTTAGGCAATTAGTAATTGGGGACAGGACCAGACGAGTGGCACCCGAGGACCGGACGGGAGGCACTCGAGGACCGGATGGCTAACGGGGTATAGACTCCGTTTTCACCAAGTCTATACCCCGTGATCACGGGGTATAGACCCCGTTTTCACCAAGTATAGACCCCGTGATCACGGGGTATAGACCCCGTTTTCACCAAGTATAGACCCCGTTTCGTCATCTTATAGGATCTCTCAAAAGTGCGTATCAGCGTACAAACTTTAGACACTGTTGCCCGAACTATTTTTCAGCCTCTTTCTTTGCCCTTTGATTAGCGGACAAGAGCCTTTAAGGCAAACTTTGGTATCTTAGTACAGTCGTAGGATCACTTGGAGTGGTCCGTGTACCCGCAATTCGAATACTACACAAGAAATAGATCTATGTCACTGTCTCACGAAGAGCTGAGCTGTAGGCTCGCAAAGATCAGACAAGCTATGACCGCAGAGGGCTGCGAGAGCCTCCTCTTGCGGAGCATCCCATCGCAGTTGTACCTTACGGGGAGCGTAGTCTCCGGCTGGGTCTACGTGCCGGGAGTGGGTGACCCCGTCTTCTTCCCTGACCGAACCGGCAACCGGCTCTCAGACTATGATCCAGCAAGGGTGATCCCGGTACGAAAGCCGGAGCAGATCCCTGCTGAGCTCGAGTCCCTTGGATATCGCATCGATAAGGGGACTGCCCTCGAGAAGAGCTACCTCACAGAGTTGGATTACGAGCGGCTGAGCAAGCTCTCTCCCTCAGGCGTCAGCTCCGTCGATGCCGGTACTCTGCTGCGGCAGGTGCGTATGACTAAGACGCCAGGTGAGATACGCTTGATCAGGGAGACCGCCACTTGTCACTCCGAGATCTATGAGATTGCCCCGCAGCTCTACGAGCCGGGTATGACTGACCTAGAGTGGCAGTTTGCTCTCGAGTATGAGATGCGTAAGCGTGGCTGGGTAGGTCTTTTCCGCACCTTTGGGACGCAGATGGAGAGCTTCTCAGGCAGCGTCATCGCGGGGGACAACGCCTCCTGCGCCTCACCTTACGACTTTACGATGGGCGGTAGGGGAGTGGCTTCCTTCCCTCTCGGAGCAGCGGGTCACGTCATTCGTCCCGGAGAGTCGGTGATGGTGGACTTGGCGGGTGACTACACCCAGTATCAGTCGGACTGCACGCGGACCTACTACGTGGGTACTCTTCCGGATGAGGCTTTTCGCTGCCACGAGATCTC
>QWBY01002746.1_pt1 | contig 10497 bp, 1 predicted proteins | sample 1972471 | NCBI WGS metagenome assembly QWBY01 (sample SAMN09866722, study PRJNA288562) | Human gut metagenome isolate term6_stool, whole genome shotgun sequencing...
AGTGATGTCAAACTTTTCAAGAATCTCACAGGCACAAAGCTCACCGCAAGATAGCATGTCAACAATCTTTAGCCTCTTTTGATCCGATATCGCCTTAAGCTTTTTAGAAACAGCTTCATAAATATTTTCACACATATCCTTCACTCCTTTCTTGTCTCTAAAACAATACTAACATACATATAGAAAAAAGTCAATATGTTTTTATTAAATATATAGAGTTTTTTCTATATATTCGCTCTAAAGAGGAGAATTTACAGATGCATTAAATTTCTTTATATTGATTGGGTTTATTATAGATATTATTTATAGCTTTGCTAATAGAAAAAGCGTGGATATACCACGCTTATTACTATAATATTTATTATAAGACCCTTATTCAAAGAGTAATTTTGCTCATCGCCACATTGTCCGTAGAGTAATTGAAGAACCTCGTACTTACGTACGAGAACCTTGGTGCTTCGCACGAACGCAAAATTATTTTTCTTTTAGTTGTACTAGTTTGATTAATAAGTCGATAGTCTTTGCCAATTCCTCTCTCGTAAACTTACTTTGCGGACCAAATTTGCCACTCTCTTCGACGTTCACAAGTCCAGCTCTCTTCATAGCTATCATCGCGTCCTTTGCCCAGCTATCAGCCTTAGCAAATTCTTTTTCGTCAACTGGAACTACAGTTTCAAGCTCAATGCCATTCGCCTTTAGTAAGTTCATTAGCATTACGCAGAACTCTTGTCTTGTTACCTTCTTTTCAGGTTTGAACTTGCCATCAGCGTAACCAGCGATGATGCCCTTACTTGCGGCCCAATTAACCGATTCAGCGTACCATTTTTTGTCCTTAACGTCTTTAAATACAATATTTGTATCAACAGTTTTGTCCTTGCTGATTAACATAAAGACTCTAGTAACCATCGCTCTGTTTATAGTTTTATTGCCTTGGAACTTGCCGTTGCCCATGCCTTGGATGATACCGTAAGAAACTAAATTTCTAATCGCTTCACCTTCAGGTCCTGCTGGCACGTCTCTTAGCTCAACTGGGTTTACAGGGAATTCAGTGATGATGCCTGTTTCTTTAGTATCTTTCTTATCTTCATTATTGTCAATAGGCTTAGATGGTTCAACAGGTTTACTTGGTTCAGATGGTTTTGGTTCTGGTTTTGGTTCTGGTTTGTATGGCTCATATGGTTCATACGGTTCATATGGTTCTGGTCTTGGATCTGGTTGTGGATCTGGCTCAACAACATTTTCTTTCCAAGCAGCTATAAGCTTGATATTTGCCATAATACTTGTGTTAAAGTCATAGTTTTCGCCATTAAATTGCCATGCGATGAATGTGTGATTTGCTTTTATAGGGTCTGCTGGCTTATTAACTTTTTTGCCTTCACGAACTCTTTCAGTCCAAGTAGCTTCGCCATTATTAGGGTTGAAAGTAACTAGATGAATTATTTCTTCCCATTTTGCGTATAGAACTGTTTCTTCTTCTATAGCTTTTTCGAAATCAAATTCTTCTTTTAATTCTTTATCTTGGAACCAGCCTTTGAAGATGTAGCCATCTCTATGTGGATCTGCTGGTTTACTTACAGTTTTGCCTTTAAGAAGTTTTTCTTCTACTGGCTCACTACCATTATTATAATAGAAAGTAACTGTCACGCTTGCAATTGACTCTTCATCTATAGCCTTAATAGCTCTTTCTAATTCGCCTGCAGCTTCATCTACATCTTCCTTATTTGCCTTAGAATCAGCCAAAACTTTCTTTGCCTTAGCTATGGCATCTGTTAAAGCTGTTTTATTTGCTTCACTTGCCTTAGTAAATGCATCAGTTTTTACTACATCTTCTGCTTTAGCTAGCAATTGTTCTAGATAAGCCGTATTAAGTGGAAGTACATTTAATTTAACGCCTTCACTCATTAATTTCTTTTCTTCTTTTTGATAAACGATAATTTCGTCGCCTTCAATAATTTGTCCAACATCTATAGAGAATTTTCCGCTCTCGCCTATTCTCATACCAACTCTTGGCTTAGACTCAGTATTTGCAAGCGCTTTGTCTCTAGCAAGGATTTCGTAGTAAACGAAGGCCCCAATAGTTCCAGCGCCTCTTACATACTTATCGTTTACATAAGCATCTTCAAGAGTAACTTTTTCAGTCTTAACTTTTGGCACTATGTCGCCACTAAGTTTTGCTATTGCATCTTCAATCGCCTTAACAGCTGCATCTACCTCTTCTTGAGTAGCTTTTTTATTGTTAAATATATTAGTTCCATCGATGATGGCTGTTTGATATGCTTCTCTTTCTTTTTCTGTTGACTTCCAGTATTTTTCAGAGTTGTAAACGCTTCTGTACTCGTCTAATAGCTTTTTAAGTTTAGTTTTGTTTGCTTCGTTGAAGCCATCTAGCTTCTTAAGAGCTGCCTTTATATCCGCTATAGCCTTGTCAATGGCTTCTTCAGACGCATTTGCATCAGCATATACCTTTTTACCATTGTCAATGGCATCGTCATAAGCTTTTTGGTCTTCAGCTGAATCGAATTTGTAAATGTCTTTTGCTTTGACAATAGCCTCATCATCAAGAAGTTTCTTAAGTTCTTGTTTTTTAAGATTTTCCATAGAGCCGATGATGGCGTCTCTTGCCTTTGTAACTTTATCTACTAAAGCGTTGATAGCTTCTTGACTAGTTACAGCTTTTGCAAGCTCTGCCTTTGATTCACTTATAGCGTCATCGTATGCTTTTTTCTTAGCTGGCTCAGCGTTCTTGTATGCGTCTGTCTTCTTGATATTGTCATATTCTTTTACAAGTGCTTCTAGCTCATCTGTGTTAACAATTTCTTGGCTTTCGTCACGTTCAAAATTGAATGTTAATGAATGTACTTCGTTAATATCGCTAGCTATAAATGTTTTTTGAGCCTTGTCTGCAAGTTTATAACCTGGTTGGCAACTTATAAAATCTACATAATATAATGTATTGCCATAGCCAACAAATGGAACTTTATTTAAGTCTTCAGTATATAATCTAGTTCCTTGCGTTCCTCTTTCATATGCTGTAACTGAATATTTGGCCTTTATACTTGTTTCTCCAGCCATAGATTTAACTTCTAGTAAAATTGGTACACTAAATCTAAGCGTTATTGTTATGCCGCTATATTTTATACTGACAATATTTGGATATATTGGATATTTATTTCCTTCAGCTACAATTTTATATTCTGCACCAATTGCTGCAGGAAATTCAAAGCCTGATGCAGTCTTATTTACACCTTCAACTTCCTTACCATTTTTGTCAAATACTTTAAAATTAACTTTGCTTAAATCCTCAAGTTTGCCAGCATCAATAACTTGAACTTCTTGCATATATTTTTTATCTTCAATAATAAATTCTGCCTTAAATGTTGGATTGTCTCCATCAAGTGTAAAATCTATTCTCTTAAATTTAGCAGTAAGCGCTATATAGCTTGGATAGTCTTCTAATACATAAGCATATTTGCCAAATTCAAGCTCTACTGGCATATTAGCACTTCCATAATATCCTAAAGGAATCTCAACGTCTCCGTCACTTGTTACTTTATAAAGCTTCACTTTAGTTAAAAGCCTTGCATTCTTATTAATACCACTATATTTGATATCCCAGCTTGCTGTACCCTTTGTAGGTACTTGTGGCTCTGGGTCAGGTGTTAGCTCAGTTTTCTTTAGTACAAGAATAAATTTGACTACTATATTATTATTCTTTGCATCAAGTGTAACTGTTTCGCTTACTTTTGATTTTGCTTCGTCATACTTATCTTGACTGTTCCATGATGAAGAAAGTTTTACATTATATTCACCAAATGAAAAAGTCTTTTCTTGATTATTAAATAAAAATTCAAAATCTCCAGTTTTTGGATATACATAAGCCATTAAGCTTGTATTTATTTTATTTTGATTTGTTCCATCCGATTCATAAACTTCAAACTTTATAGTTCCTTCGCCGCTTGGTTCTGGTGCTTTTTCTTTTAGATAAAGTACGTACTTAACTACTACGTCCTTATTATTCTCATCGATAGTAAATTTTTGCTTAGCAGGAGTCTTAGATAAGTCGTATTTTTCTTTATCTAAGTTTCTTGTTGTTAATTCTATCTCATAAGAACCATAATCAAGCTCTATTGGAGTATCGCTTGTTAAGCGATTAGTACCAACAAATGCAGATATACTCATATCTGACTTTGTTTTATTAGTTCCGTCTGATTCATATACTTCAAACTTGACAGTTCCTTTTTTCTTTGGCTCTGGATCTGGTGTGATATTAGTGCCTTTAACTACTTTTATTAACTCTACAGTTACATTTGGATTGTTTTTATCAACTGTAACCGTTTTCTTTACTGTAGATAGTTTTTCATCATATCTACCATACATATTCCAAGTTGGTCTGGAGATTTCTACAGTATGTTCACCAAAATCAACTTCTATAGGAGCGCCTTTACGAGCAAATTTACCATCTATATTAGCATATTCTGAAGCCTTTCTTTTGCCGTTATTGTCTTGCTCGAAGACATCATAAGTTATAGTTCCTTTGCCTTCTGTACCTGGATCTGGTCCTGGCTCTGGTGCTGCACCTTTTTTAACTAAAACTAATTTAGCTACTGCTTTAGGATTATTATCATCTATAGTAACTGTAGTCTCTATAGTTGATTTTGTCATATCATATAGCACTTCCAAGCTTGGACTTGTTGACATTGTTACAGTATATTTGCCGTATGGAAGAGCTGTTTCTCTAAAGTTATTTACAATTTCATTTGCCTTGATGCCCTTTGCCCAAGCAGAAGTGTACTTATTATATGGAGTTTCATTTTTTCCATCTGATTCATAAATTTCAAGCTTAAGTGTTCCTTCTTTAATAGGTTCTGGCTCTCCAGCGTCTTTAAGCTCTATAGTCAAGCTCTTTGTATTTTCATCTATCGTTATAGTTTTAAACTCTTCTGTCGGTACAAGTCCTTCTGGTTCGATGATTTCAACGTCATATTCGCCAGGTGCTACTTCTATAGTTCCGCTTGTAAATTCTTCGTTATCAAGCTTGAACTTAACATTATCAAGTGCTGCTCCGTCCTTAGTGAATTTAACGTCTACTGAAAGAGTTTCTTCTTTCTTTTCAGGTTCTATAATAAAATTAACTTGGAATTCATCAGAATTAACAACAAATTCCTTAGTATCAACAGTGTAACCTTCAGGAAGGCCCTTTACTTCTACTTTGTAGTAATCGTATGGAAGATCAGTCATCCATGAACTAGGATTAGTCTTAATGAAAGTCTTCTTTATTGGCTCGCCCTTTGTTCCTGTCAATACGTACTCATACGAACCCTTCTTTTGATCTTCAGCCAAAGCATCATCATTAACATAGATTACGCCTTCACTAGTCTTGTCACTATCAGAGTACTTAGTCCAATTGAATTCTACATCTACTGGATTTGTAACGGACTTGAATGTTCTTGAGTCTTGTACATAGTTTTGATCATCTATAGTTATAGTTGTTTCGCCAAATCTTTCCTTATCAGCCTCAGCCTCAACATAGTATGTGCCTGGTGTAAGCTCCATGCCTGGAGTGTAATCAAGGACTTTGCCTTCTCTACCAATCCATTTGTAGAAGTCGCATAGGTAGTAGCTTGCGTCTTTATAATCATCTTTTATATTGAATTTGAATTTCTTTCCAGCTATTTCTTCAAAAGTGAAAGTTACATTTGCCACTGGTTTTTCTTGTGATAGTGTTACATATTCATAAGGTTTTTCTATGAACATACCCTTTGGCATCTTTTCAGGGAATATCATCCAAGTGCCTTCAGCAAGTTTATCAAGTCCAACGATGCCGCCTTCATCAGTATCCTTAGCAAGATATTTAACGCCTTGGACTCCCTCAGTAGTGACGTTAACCTTGTAAAAGCCGCTTCTCTTGATATTTACATTGATAGTCGTATAGTTTGTCGAACTATTTACAGGGAACGGCATTTTCTCACTAAATGTTGCTGAGTAACCTTCTTTATCTCCGTTGTATTTCACATAAAATTCATAGTCGCCATATGGAAGGTCCGCGTCGAAGTACTTTTCGTATATACCTTCGTCTTGAATGAATTGATATTCCTTATTATTTTTAACATTCTTTGCATATAAATCAAAGTCTTTCCACTCAAGATTGTCTTTTGATTTTACTTGCATAGTAATTCTACCAGTAGGTATTTCAGTAAATTCAAGAACTATCTTGTGCTCTTTATTTAACTTCGATATTTCAAATGGAATTTCACTTTCTCCCTTTAATTCGAATTTGTTAGAATAATTTGTAACGACAAGTTTATACTTTCCAAATATAAGATGTTCGTGGTTTTTAAGCTCTTTTCCGTCTTCAGTATAGACTTTGTATTCAAGGTTAAGAGCTTCAGTGCCGCTTTGTTTAACCTCAACTTGAAGTGAACCAAACATGTCCTTAAATACAAGCATCTCAGCTGTTACTTCGTTTATGTTGTGGCCAAAGTCCATAGCTGTGATATTGATATCAGAAAGCTCTTTGCCTTCTGGAATAATTAGCTTAACTTTATTTCCTTCTTTAGTGAAGTCAATAGCCTTGCCACTTTCGTCCTCAATCTTGAATTCATCAAGGCCAGAGCCTTCTTCTTTAAGATCTAATGTTAATGTTCTAGTCTTTTCATCATAAAAACTGTTTTCAAATTGTGGAGCAAGAGTATCTATAGTAAATTTTATATCTCTATATGTTTCTGGATAGCTTTCCTTTGGCGCCTTAACCGCAGCTGCTGTAAGCCTTAGAGTGTAATCCCCATCTTTATAATCCTTTAGAGGAACAGCACCAGGAGCAGTGTAACCAACATATTGCTCTCTGTTCTTATCATTGTCAGGGTCAGTCGATATGTTAGAGTATTTAAGACCTACTGGGAAGTCTTGTGACTTGCCAGCTTCATCTATAATCGATGCCTTAACACTTGCAGTTCTAGTCATAACCATGTTAATGCTTAGTACGTCTTGGTAATTATCTGAATTTGGTGATAAAACTATAGATCCAAACTCTGGTTTTGGTTCTTTGCCTTCAGGTTTTGCCTTGTAAGCGTCGATATCATCAAAGTTCTTAAGACCAGCAATTATAACATTATTATATGTTCTGCCCTTATCATCTTTATAAGTTCCGTAATTAGTTTCGATGTGAGTCGAGTACTTAAACCAGTCGTGGTTCCTTGTCTTAAGGTTCCAGTACATTGGTTTTTCAGTCTCGAAATCGAATTCGTATAATGGTTTTTCGATTGAAGGGATATTGTCATAGCTACCCTTAAATGAAACGAATGGGAAGGAAATTTCCATGCCATCTTCATCTCTTAAGTGAAGGAAGCCCTCAACAAATGCACCATTAGTGAATGGTTCTACCTTTTCCAAGTGTTCGATTGGGAAAGTAATTTCGTAGTCAACACTTGTTTGTGCTGGTACTTCAACTACTTTGTCATCATAAGTCCTTGAGAATAGTTCATCAGGTCTTAATAATAGCTTCTTGCCATAGCGTGCTTCGATAGTCGCTTGAACCGATGGTGTAAGCACCTTTTGAGTGCCTGAGTAATTGTGTATAATTAAATTTAATGTAATTTTATCGTCAACATTGCCTACAAATTTCGAAGCAATCTTAGTATCTCTATCAACTACAGTAAAATCAAGCTTCGATGCCTTTGTAAGATTCATAACACCAGCGCCTTGACGACGAGGTGATGTAGTAGTTTTAGTTACTGGATCCACATGAGGAACAGCAGAGTTCATTAATATGGTTTTTGTTAAAGCCGCCTTATGAGTTTCGCCTGCAAAAAGTATCTCATTTAGACGAGCGCGTATAACGCCTACAGCGCCTGTTACGTGAGGCGTAGCCATAGAAGTACCGCTCATGTCGCCAAATGTATTGCCCATAGTTTGAGTTGAGTAGATGTGTCCACCAGGAGCAGTGATGTCCGGCTTCATATAGCCACCAGCCGATAGACCCCAGTTAGTAAATGAACTTAGTTCGCCAAATTGTGGGTTATCAGCTTCTTGTGGTCTCATATCTATAGACACAGGTTTAGATAAATCTTTCTTTATCTTTTCTGCAGTATCCAAAGTTATGGCAATAGCTGGTATCTTGTTGCCCTTAACGCCCATGTATAGCTCGCCCTCAACATTATTATAGATAATCGCGCCTATTGCTCCAGCTTTTTGAGCGTTTAGAACCTTTTCGCTAAAAGTATTGCCGCCCCTCTTGATAAGAGCTACTTTGCCTTCAAGGTCCTTGCCTTCAAAATCATTAATATTATCTTCAGCCTTAACAACACCATTGCCGCAATCAACTAAGTAGTAGTCGCCCTTTTCAAATTTTGCCTCTCCAGCAGTTTGGAAAATATATTTACTTCCGTCATAAGTAATGACAGGTACATACATAGTTTTATTTTCAAGCGATGCTACAGTTATTGCATTAGTTGCAATACCAGGAGCCGCCATAGTACCAAAGTCTGGGTTGTCGATATTTAATTCGCCTTGGTATTCGCCCTCGTTACCGGCAGCGATAACAAAGTTAGTATCAGCAGCATAGCCGTTGTTTATAGCCTTGCCAACAAGTCCATCAGCTTGGCCAGGAAGACCCTTTGTTGAGCCTAAACTCATGTTAACCGCGTCAGACCCCATAACTATAGCGTCTTGCATAGCTCTGATGTAGATATTTGAAGATGTTGAGCCTTGCTTCATAACATTCATCATAAGTAGTTGAGCTTCAGGAGCAACACCTCTCCAAGTCTTGCCATCGATTTGAACGGCGTTACCAGCTACAGTACCACTAACGTGTTGACCGTGAGCTGCTTTTTCTTTTTCAGGATTTAAATCCTTGCTGTTAGTATTGTAATTCCAGCCAAATGGAATCTTTTCAGATCTATAAACCTTTTCATATAATTTTTTATCTGGAGTATTATCCTTAACGCTTAATTTGCCTTGAGTAAGGAAATTGTTTATATCAAGCTCATTAAGCCTTCCTACAACGCCACTACTTAAGCGAAACGCCTCATGGCTTGGGTCCATGTTACTATCGATGATAGCAAGTACAGAGCCAGCGCCGTTGTACTTACTTTGAAGCTCTTCGTCATTGCCAATAAGCTCGTTCGAGTTAACCATCTTGATCGAGTCAGTCATGATAGATTGGTCCTTGAAAACCCTCATGTCAGAGCGAACAACGTCAGATTCATAAATGATCTCGTTATTGAAGACCTCCTTGACATAGTCAAGCGCCTTGATCGAGTCAAGATCACTCTTGTTAAGCCTTACACAAAGAGATGGAACTAGTAGTTCAGCCCTAGATATCACCTCAATGTCAGCAAACATCGACTTGAACTCCCCTTCATAAAAGTCCAAAGCCTCGTCCGCTAGGCTTATGGCCTTGCCATAGTTCTTATTTAAATAAGCCTTTTCATATTCAGGAGATTGTTTTTCTACATCCAAGTAGACTATGTACTCTCCCCTCTCTTCACTAGCAAATGCAGTTTGATAGCCTGCAAATAGGCTAAAAATCATGCATAAGCATAAAATAAGTGAAATTAATTTGCGTTTCATAATTGCCTCCCCCATATTAAAATTTCGGTTTATTTCGACTTTCGTTGCTTCTGCAATCTGCCTTGCTAAAGCGACGAGAGCAAAAATAATAGGTAATTTTTACCCACCTGAAATTATTGTAACACATTTGTAACATATAAATCAAGATTTATAAAGAAAAATTTTACATATAAATAAAAATGATAATATCGCACTTTGTGGTAGTATATACACATAGCACTACTACAAATAGTGTTATATGCTTTTACTTTTTTCTTATTATATATAGTTTTTTCATAAAAAAAGCGTGGGACTCCACGCTCATTACTATAAATATTTATTATAAGACTCTTATTCAAAGAATAGTTTTGCTCATCGCTATATTGTCCAAAGAGTAATTTTGCTGGAAAATGAAGAACCTTGTCCTAACGGACAAGAACCTTTGCGCTATGATGAGCTTCGTTTCACTCGTTCTCTTGGTGCATGGACTTAACAACCTTTGCGCTATGCTGAGCGAATTGATTTAGATTTCTTTTGTCCGAAGAGCAATTTCACAGATAAAGAAGAACCTCACCCATTATCAAAGCTAAAGCTTTGTATGGGTCCCGAGAACCTTGGTGCTTTGCACCGTGATGATTGGGAGACGTGGACCGACGAGGCAAGCGAAGCAATAAATACTTAAGTAGCACTACTACAACGAGTAATTTCGCAGAGAAATGAAGAACCTTGTCCTAACGGACAAGAACCTTTACGCTATGTTGAGATTGGCGGTGTATGTGTAATACAATAAATCAAATTTTACTCATCGCTATATTGTCCGAAGAGTAATTTTGCTCATCGCTATATTGTCTGAAGAATAGTTTTGCTCATCGCTATATTGTCCAAAGAGTAATTTTGCTGGAAAATGAAGAACCTTGTCCTAACGGACAAGAACCTTTGCGCTATGATGAG
>QWBY01002540.1_pt1 | contig 10467 bp, 11 predicted proteins | sample 1972471 | NCBI WGS metagenome assembly QWBY01 (sample SAMN09866722, study PRJNA288562) | Human gut metagenome isolate term6_stool, whole genome shotgun sequencing...
CCAGAATATACCGTTGAATGTAGTCGCAGCGGGCAGATTTTTTGCTCATCTTTCCCTGGGGTGGCATATAAGTCACTACAGACTGATCACCCTTTGACCGGTTGGAGGTGCGACCTGTTACTACTAGGTTCATGGGATCATTGGCGAGCTGCGTCCGCTGTTTCACCGTGAGCGTGTTGGCGCCGGAACGCCAGGCAAGAGCAAGGGGGACAATATGGTCAATATCAAACTGTGATGGGTTACTTCCAGACTCGTAGACGACACGACCATTTTTCATGACCCCATAGGCGTCTGTCCATACGCCGGACACTTTACAGTTTTTTCCGGTGACCGTGACGTGTTGCCCATCGCGGATCAGAGCTGCCTTACGAACGTTACATCCCTTGGGGACAGTTCCCCATCCGTAGGCTGAGGGATTATTCTGCCAATGCGGGAACTTATCACGACTGTATCCAGCCATGCTACGTTCCGATGCTTGATGGTGAGAAAGGTTTCGCATAGCTGCCGACACCGTGCGTGGCGCCGGGTTTTTGTGTGCCCCTGCATGATCCCAATCGTGGCGAGCAGTGTGGCGTTCTTTTTCTACTGAACTACGTGTACTGTTGACACCCCTTTTCACAGTGTCCTTGCCCTTATTGGCAAGGTCTTTACTCTTATCTCCCACCTTATTGAAATCGACAGGATCCTCTGGGTGCTCCTGGTAGGAATCCCCATAGCGAGAGAGGGTGTCTGTGAGGCGACCTGGAAGGTCATGTTCTTCGCTATAGTTGACTCCGCCCTTCCCCAATGCTTCCGTCCAGTCAATGACACGACCAATCCAGTAGACAGGGTTACTGTCGGATTGTTCACAGGCAGTCAAGCTCAGCGCCATCGTCATAGCGGTGGCTACTGCAAGAGTTTTTCGTGTGATGGGGCGCATAATCTTTCACTCTATATGGGGATAGTCTATAGTTGGTAGTTACCCCACCATCATATCAGTCATTAAGTGTCGTGGTGGTGCCAGTTTTTGGTGTCACAGCTAGTCGTTGATTATCATGACTAACTGTGATATTATATGATACAATGTGAACACACCACTAGAGAAAAGAAGGCGTCAATGACAAAAACGGTGAAGCTATCTGAATACGCCTCAATGAACTCGGTTACCTGGAGGACTGCATTTCGGTGGTTTCAAGAGGGGGAGATTGATGGAGCAAGAAAAACTCCAGGAGGGAGTATCGTTGTTGACATTGATGATAGAGGCGATGAACCGGAATTAAAAACGGTTACTTACGCCAGAGTTTCTCACTCATCCAGGCGAAAAACTGATTTGGAGTGTCAGTCCCAGAGGCTCAAGGAATACTGTCTAAATAATGGGTGGAAGGTTGATAAAGAGTACAAAGAAGTAGGCTCTGGATTAAACGACTCCAGAAAAAAGCTTATGGAGATAATCTCTTATTCACACCCCATCAGGGTTGTCGTTGAACACAAAGATAGGCTTACGCGATTTGGATTCCCCTATATTGAATGCGCTATTAAAAATAATGGTGGGGAAATTGTTGTCATCAACACCAAGGAAGACGAGAAAGATGAGTTGATGGAAGATTTTGTTTCCATCATCACTAGTTTTTGCGCTCGGATATATGGGAGAAGAAGGTCGGAGAGAAAGAGGACTGCCATCGTTGAGGTGATTGATGATGAGGACTGAATCTATCATCGTTAAACCTACTAACCCTCAATATCAACGCCTTTTGGAGTTCTGTCACCTGGCGAAAAATCTCTATAATGCTTCTCTCTATGATGTGAGGCAACATTATTTTGAGACGAAAAAACACAAAACGTGGCAAACCCAGAGAGTGGAATTTGTCAGAAACGACAACCCTGATTATCGAGCGTTACCTGCAAAAATATCAGGGGGAGTGCTGAAAATCGTCAGCAAAAACTATTCCTCGTTTTTTGCCTTAAGAAAAAAAGGACTTCCCGCGCGTATCCCAAAATACCTAAAGAAGGATGGAGTAACAACCCTTCCCATTCCAAAAGATGCCATCTCCCTTGACAAACACCCATCGGTCAATAAGAATGGGGACACTATCTACACACATGTTGTCTCCCCCAGGTGGCTGAATATTCCGATTGCAACGACTGTGGCACACCCTCGCTTTATCACCGTCACACCGAAATATGGGTACATATGCATTGGTGTGGTCTACGACACTAAAGATGTTCCAACACTTCCTGATAACGGTAGATATATGGGAGTTGACGTTGGCATTGATAACCTAGCAGCCTGTCTGGATAGCGACGGGAACGCTCTGCTATTCAAGGGCAAAGCTATCAAAAGCATCAACCAGTACTTTAACAAAAAGAGAGCTAGTCTTATCTCTCAACTGAGCACACGAAGGGAGGTGAAAACGTCTGCGAGACTAGAAAGGTTGAGCACAAAAAGGAAGAATAAAATCTCCTGGCATATGCACAATATCAGCTCATTGATTGTGAACTACGCAGTTTCCCATGAGATTAACACCATCATCGTCGGGCGTAATCCTCAATGGAAGCAAAGCATAAACATTGGGCGAGTCAACAACCAGAAGTTTGTTTCTATTCCATTTTCGATGCTTATCCAGCAGATTCAATATAAAGCACAGGAGCATGGCATCAACGTCATTGTGACGGAGGAATCCTATACCAGTAAATGCAGCCTCTTGGATAGAGAAGACATTTGCAAACACGAGGAGTATTCAGGCAGGAGAATCAAAAGAGGACTATTCCGGTCTCTTGACGGAACTGTGATTAACGCTGATATTAACGCTGCTGGAAACATCATGAGAAAAGTAGTCCCCGTAGAGTCGTTGACCCAGGGGATAGAGGTTGGTGCAGTCCAACCACAGACTGTGCATTATGCACGCTCTTAAATCCAGTTTCATTGTTTGACATATGAAATTGGAACTGTCGAAAGGTTGTGTGCGCTCCTCATGGATATTCGTTTTTTTCTTGTCTGCCATGATCATTCCCCGCATCTTCGCTCAGAGTATCCTGTGGGTGAGGAGAAGGATTTTTTGAGCATTGTCGACTATGTGCGCCATCGTGACACTCTTATCCTCGATTTTCGGTCGATCGTGTCGACAGCACTCAATGATCAGCCTGATGTGGTGATCCCTGAACTGTATCGGAAGGGCTATCATGATGTCATCCCTGAGGGGATGGCGGAGGGGGAGATTCCGATTACACAGAGGGCTGTGTCGGCCTACTATGTGGCACGGTTTTTGTCCCAGCACCCCAACTGTGAGGTGTCGATTGTGGATGAGTTCGGGGAGGAATATTGGCCGGAAGAATTGCCGTGAATCTGTCCATTCCCTGAATCGAGTCCGAGATAGTTAGGCATTAACAATCCATCTGTGTACGAAACTCCAAACGAAGTGCTACCTTCAGTTTCTTCACCCCAAAATTTTAGCGGAAGAGAAGAGAGAATCCGGTGATGTCTTTAGCATCGCCGTAGGTCACTTAATGGGTCTAAAGGAAAGGATCGGAACCCTTGAGTAACACCAAATGCCCCACCCCAAGTAAGCGTAGCTATCCTACAAAACAATCTGCACGCAATACCTTACATAAGGCCTGGCGCATAAGCTACCGAGGAGGAGGACACAAACTCCCTACACGTATCTACTTATGCTCATGCGGTCACTGGCACCTAACGAGCAAGGAATGGAAACCGCCACACGATCGGTAGTCGATTCTAAGTGGTTCCTTGATCTGAGTTGACATTGTACAAAATTGTGCTACAATCATGGGGTGTGGTGATCACTAACACACGATAGTCAATGATCACGGGCACAAGATCGCGAGGTTTTCTTGCGCCCCCCATCATAAAATGGCCAACAGAACACAAAAAATCAACAACAGTACAATATGTTTATTGAGCTGTGGAACAAGCATAAAGACATTTAGCGCCATATTATATAAGAAAAAGGAGAATGATTCTCATGACGACCACACCAGAAGTTCTCGTCCAATGTCAAAATTGCTTGAGGGAAGGAAAAATTAGCCAGCGCTGGATTCCAATTGACAATCCATCTTTTGCCGTTGATTGTGAGCATAAAACGACGTTTGCAGATCAAGAATGCGGCATGATGTTGGCATACTGCAACATCTATCTTTCGGATAATGACCCAGCTTGGGGATATCCTTACATGTCTTTTCTCCTTCATGGGGAAGACGAAAAATGTATCCCCGATCACTGGGATTATCTCATCACTGATGTGCGTGGAAAATTCCCCGACACGGTAGCTCCTCTATTCCGACCCCATCTTGTTGATGCCATGGCCTCTATCTACCGCAACATTGATGGCTATTATCAAAAGGATTGGGACTATTTCTGCGATTGGTTTGACCACAATGACAAAATGTCGGATTTTGCGAGCTATCAAGGCGATGCCCGCTCCTTCTCTTTTCAGTTTTTCGACGATTTCGAGAAATCTTTAGGATTGTAGGAAAATGCTAGTGAGAACTACGGCGGGGTCTTTAGCCCCGCCGTAGTTCACTTAGTTTTTTATGTAGAAGGGGCGCAAGAAAACCTCGTGGCCTTGTGCCCGAGGTAATTGACGGATGACGTGTGTACAACGTCGTTTTGTGCTACAATGTGAATTATCAGAAAAACAAAGATATAAAACGGAGACTATTCATGTTATCACTCGCCAAACTTCCTATCAGTGATGTCTACGCTTATGTTCGATTTGCCGATCTTGCAAGCTTGGATGACCTTATTTCTAGTGACGTTGTCAGCAAACTTTCTGACAATGACAAGAACTCCCTATGCATATGGGTTGATGAAGATCCCGAAAGCATCCATCTTCGCTTATCACACATTTTCGCGAAAAGGGCCGAGGCACTGACAATGCGAGCACTATATCACAGCATGATTCCCCAGAAAGATCTCAATGACCCGTACAATTCTGCTGCACAGGAACTTATTGACATGTGGCGTAATAATCACAATGCATAATTATCGACATTAACAAAAGCCGTTCCAACTAGACGTAGCAAACGCTACCAGCCTAGTCAGACCCTCCCGTTACCGGGAGGGGCTTCATGTCTCACACAGACGAGTGTCTGACGCATGATTCCTGCTTCGCTGAAACGCGCGGGGTCTCACCAATAAATGTGACAAGACTCCGGCTTACCGTTTCTCCACAGGCGTTTTGTGTCTCGGAAGCACTCCCCGCGACATGAATTAAATTGCGTGCTGCATTAACGTCACGGTCACATACAAACCCGCATTCCGGGCAAGAATATACCCGAACAGAAAGCGGCATATTTTGTACGTGACCGCAGCAGGAACACGTCTTTGTAGACGGATACCACCTATCGACGACGGCAACTGTTTTCCCGTAACGCTTGGCTTTGTATTCGATACAGCGTCGAAACTCGTAAAAGCCAGCGTCGGAAACACTTTTCGCTAGTTTCCTATTCGACACCATGCCCGAGACGTTTAAGTCCTCAATGGCTACGAGGTCGAACCTGGAAACTATGTCAGTGGTTGCCTTGTGTCGCGTGTCCGTCCTAAGATTGGTTACTTTCTGGTACACGCGAGAAAGCGTGGCTTTTGCTTTCTCACGGTTAGCCGAACCTTTCTTTTTTCGGGACACACTGTGGGCTGCCCGACGTAGTTTTCTTTCCTGCCGGGTTAAAGCTTTCGGGTTAGCAATAACCTCCCCAGTAGACAGTGTGGCAAGTGCAGATACGCCGAGGTCTACACCTACTCCTTTTCCAGTTTTAACCGGCTGTGGGGTCTCTGAAACGTCCACGGCTAGGGAGGCGTAGAAACCGTCTGCTTTCTTTCTAATAGTTACCGACTTAATATTCGCGTCAAGAAACTGGCCTACCGGCTCAAGGGTGTGGATACGTCCAATTCTCGGCAGCTTAATGCCTACCTGGTCACATACACCGAAAGACCCGGTAGTGACCGTGTAGGAGTCTCCCACGCCTTTTCTTTTAAACCGTGGGCGGCCAACATTGCGACCAGACTTGAGTCCGTTAAAGAAGTTCCGCCACGCTTTGCCCAGATTGAGAATTGCGTTAGCGTACGCCTCTTTTGAGTTATCAGCCCACCACGGTGCCCAGTAATCTTTATTTTCGTTCCAGACTTTCCGCAACGAGTAGCCGCTGACGTTAACGCGGATACCCTTGTCGTAGTTGTCGTTAACGTAGGCCAACATCGTGTTGTAACTAAACCGTGCAGCCCCGATATGTGACAACAACTCCCGCTGCTGTCTCGGGGTTGGGTCAAGTTTAACGACGTGGCCGATAATCATTCAGTCAGTTCCTTTACTGCATATTCAGCCCTGTTTTTAGCCGAACGCTTGCCATGAAAACGGGCTGCAATACTCGTCATAAATTCAACGACTTCTTGAACTAGGTCGTCGTCAATTTCTTCGGTGTCCATAATGACGAGACGACGACCCGAAGCCTCTAATGCCGAGACAATTAATGGAACATTCATTCGCGCTAAACGGTCGGAATGTTCAACAACAATTGTTCCCACAGTTGGGTCAGAAAGAAGCTTGTTAATCTTTCGCCGAGACCCGTTCATTCCTGACCCGACTTCTGTAACGACCTTGGGTGAGTTTTCGCCCATATTGGCGATGTAGGCAGAAATACGGTCAGCCTGTCGTGTTAAATCGTCTTTTTGGTCAGACGACGAAACACGCGCGTAGCCTACAATTTTCTGCGTAGCAGACTCGGTAGTTTCAGCCACATACTTCGGGCCCTTGACTCGATACTGACCACCCGGAGTCGAGTAGTACGGAACTGGGAACCGCCCCTCTTTCATCCATCGGCGGGCTGTAAACACCGAGATATTCTCTCGTTTAGCCCATTCACTTAGCTTCATGTGGTCAATGTTACTGCTGTATGCCTCGGTATGCAACTAGAATTTTAAGCAGCTGACAACCCCTGTACTTATTAAGTGCAGGGGCTTTTTTGGAGCTGTCCTCACGCCTTTCTACTTCCCACCAAGTCGGCTACAACAAAAACGTTATCCTCGTGCCCCAGAGCCCCCCCAACAATACGACCGGTACATGTGACAAGAACTATCTGATTTCGCCCTGTCCGCCTGTTCACCAATTGTTGTGGGAAGCGCTCCATTTTTGATACACGCAATACTTTTTTCACCCGATAAAACCATTGTGTGTGGTTGCGACCCTTCACATAGATAGTGTCCCCGGGGTGGAGTGTGGCCCATTTCTTAGCTGCACCCACCTTCTGCCAATCATCGCTATGACCCACAATAAGGGTGACGCCTGGCGAGCCAGGCTGGGAGGAGTGAACATCCCAGCCTACAGTTGTCACATCTGCTGGTGGGTCGAGAACACCATTGGCCTTAGCGCTCACACCAACAATGTGAGTGGCCGTATCTCCAACAGTAATTAATATAGGGTCGTGAGGAGAATCTGTTGTCACAATAATAGCGCGTGGTAGCGGAGCTGTGGAGACGACTGTTTCCGTTACTGAATGATTACTTTTACTGTTTGTGAGAGTAACGGTGGTAACGGTTGTACCAATAACAAGAATCGCAATAATGATGTTAATGGCGAGTGCAATCAGCCATCGAGAGGTATTATTGTGAGATGTATCCATAGGATAACGATAGATTATCCTACACTGTTACCGCAATGGCCATTGCTATTGTTGCCGTCACAATGATCAGAAGGAAAATATTGAGCCAGCGGCTCTCGTGTTGACCCCTTGACGAAGTTTCTTGGACGTTGGTTGATTCCACGTATCTATCCTTTCTGAGCTGTTCGTTATCTCGTGGAGTTGCTCATCGCGTGTGATTGTACGCGATGAGCATGATGTGTCGCTGCTTTTTCCGTCCCAATATTTGTGTCCCTATGTCCAGCTTTTTCCATAATAGCTGACAAGCGTTGTTCAGTGTTTGTCATCCCTTCGTGCGAAGGTTGCTCAACATCATGTGATTGTGGTTGATGTTGTGTGGTAGACAGAGTTTTTGATAATTCTGTCACCGCTGGGGAGACTGAGGCGGATGTGGATGATGGTGTGGTGGGAATAACGGTAGCTACTTGTGTAGCTGCGTGATGGATCCCCCATACCATTATAAGAATGGCAACCGCAATAGTCACCGAGACAACAATATTCCATTTATTGTCTTTAATGCGATCAAGAATATCATGTGGAGTAAACTGCATGATTATGGCCGTTCGGTGGGAAGTGCACAAGGGAGCGTTGTATCAATAGCACCAGCGGGAATAGAAGATACTTGTGGCGACCCTGATGGAGTCACGCCAGTGGGTGTCTTTCCACCGATAACACGTGCGGTAGCGTTCACTTTCTGGTCGCTGGTTCCCACAATGGGGACTTCGGACACAGGCTGCTTGTTGTCTCCAGTCCGGCGGTTTGTCGCCGTGATGTCGACATGCCCACCGCTTGCCGTGAACTCCTGCTCGGTGACGTCACGATCAAAGCCTGGTTGTGCTTTCACCTGTTTAATCCGGTAGCATCCAGCCGGGAGTGTGAAGGTGGTCACGCCCTTATCACCTGTTGTGGCGCGCGCCTTCACCGTGTTGGTGGAGCAGTCGGCAAACTGGTAGGTGTTCCCCACAATAGGCGTACGTGTCCCACGGATAAGGGTTCTCAGTGTCACAGAGGTGTGCGAGGATGGTGTGCGAGGGGCGGAGGATTGCGGAGTACCATGGAGCTTAATAGGGATGATGGTAGCACCGTTGGAGGCAGTTTGCTGGGTAACGGCAGGTGGTGCTGTGGTGCCACGGGGAGCCACCATGGTGGAGACTTTAATACAGCCCTTGGGGGCATGGGTGACGTGGGAGCTGGGGGAGCCGTCTGGCGTGAGGGTGGCAATAGGCTTTCCATTGCAGGTGGAGACTTTATATTTTCCGCCCGATGGGACGGCGACACCGCCGTCAGCTTCGGGTCGAACATCCACCACATCACTACCGGCATAAATAATGTTTGCTGGGGAGTTGGGGGACACAACGAAGGTGAGCGGAATCTTCCCCCTATCTTGTGGGGACGTGTACTGCCCGACCCCGGGTTCAGTGATTGTGTATTGCCCGACGGGGAGAGTAAGAGCGATGGGTTTAGCAGCGGAGATGACCTTTTTGGCTGGTTTTCCTGTTGTCGACGACCCGATGTAGATGGAGAGCGGTATTCCTGCGACTGGTGTGGCGGAGGAGTCCCCTCGGACTGTGCGGATGACGGTGACGGTGCCCGTCTGCGGCTGTGCCGTTGCGACGACAGCAGATCCGACAATGGTGGTGGCTGTGAGCGCCACCGCTGATAGGATGGGAAGAGTTTTCTGTGACATTGTTCGCAGCACCTTACAATGACCTGTGACTATCGTTATGAATGTCACCATCTTATCATGGAGCAATAGAGACATTGCTCATGTTTCTTGTATCGATGTCACCTGATATTGTGGGCAATATCGCAGACGACACGAGAATGTGGGGCAACAGCATCAATAGTTGAGCTTTTGTCTGACACATGCATGAGATAAGCGACACGTGTATCTCTGGTGACGCTATTGCCGTTCGGATCAATAAACTGAGTGTCGTTTTCTCCATCGCACACAATAACGGCCCCGTCGTGTGCATCTAGAATAGTTGTCGGTGGACGATAAGGGGAGAGACGGTGATATGGCGAGAGACGATTCCCTTTCAGTACTGTACCGATGACAGTGGGGTCAGATTGTGGGGCACTATAGTGAGTAGAGGAAACGCTACCCTTCTCTTCACTAAGAGCCGTGTGAAAATCCTTCATAAACTCCTGTACCGTATCGACAGTAGTGTCTGGAATGGTGTCTTCAACAACAGTGTCGCCATGACGAAGAGGCGTATTGTTGATAGCTCCCATAATACCCCATGCAGTAGTACCAAGAGAAAGCGTGGTGATGAGAGTGATGGCAATAATGGCGTGATGTTGGGGTGATAAACGATGGCAACGTGTGAACAGCATTCTTCTATGGCAACGATTCTTCATGTTATGATTGCTCTCCCACATGCAACGATGTCATCACCCATCGACCATTGTGTTGCTGAACAATAGTGGTAGTATAGGGCTTTTCTGTGCCATTGGATAGTGTGAGGGTGCCTGAGACCGTAGCGGTTTTTGTGGATAACGTTGGCCAATCCCAACGGGCATCGCTATGGGTGGTAGAAATGCGTGAGGGAATGCCCTCACCTCGTGTATGTGACGCTATAATAGCATTCCAGAGGGGCTGCGTGACATAGTGTGGAGTGTAGTGATCGTCGGTTACATGCTCGGACATTTCCTCTACAGCATGCGTTACTGTTGAATGAGCCCTCCCGGCATTCATTCCAGATCCAATTCCAATGCCGAGAAAAAGTGAGAGAGTGGCAATCAGAATCCCTGCCACCACCCAGACACCCCACCGTTTCCACCCTGATGTCTTCACTTTGAAGTCCTCCCCATACCTACGGGGGATTCCTGTCTCTA
>QWBY01002547.1_pt1 | contig 10457 bp, 9 predicted proteins | sample 1972471 | NCBI WGS metagenome assembly QWBY01 (sample SAMN09866722, study PRJNA288562) | Human gut metagenome isolate term6_stool, whole genome shotgun sequencing...
AATATCTTGTGATTCCTGAAGTTCACAATCTATGCTCGGTCCCTTTAACGCAATGAGGAATCCATCTTTTTTTACATTCGGTAAAGTGTATTTTGCAAGTTTAGCCATATTTGCCACAGCTCTTGCAATTACAAGGTCTGCACCATTTTTAAATGGCGTATTTTTCTCAAGAGTTTCTCCTCTCGCATGGACTGTCGACACGTTAGATAACCCCAAAAGATTAATTCCATCATTGACAATTTTAACTCTTTTTAAAAGAGAATCTACTAGAAGAAACTGTTTCTCACTACTCAAAACAGCGAGTGGGATGCCCGGAAAACCTGCACCCGTTCCTATGTCAATAACTGTTTTGGCACAGGCATACTCTTTTAATTTTGAAATTATCATAGAATCAATAAGATGCTTTAAAATAAACTCGTCCTCATAAGTAATTGCCGTCAGATTAATATATTGGTTACAATCAAGTATATATGACATGTAGGAAATAAGCTTTTTCGCCTGCTCATGATTAATATCAATACCTAACTTGCTCGAAAGAGTGATGAGATTACATATATAATTTGAGGAATTATTTTTCATTCTTTGTTCTCCTCTTCTTGCTTAGCCATATCAGCAAAACGTTGATATCTGCGGGAGATACGCCAGAAATTCGAGAGGCTTGCCCTAGCGAAATAGGCTTGATAGCATCTAGCTTCTGAGCTGCTTCTATTCTAAGCCCCTTTATTTTGCTATAATCAATATTCATGTCTAGGCTTTTATTTTCAAGTTTTTTAAATCGCTCGACTTGTGCAAGCTGCTTATTGATATACCCAGCATACTTGATACTAACTTCCACTTCCATTTTTTCATGTCTAGTGAGTTTTGGCCATTCAATATTATTTTCATCAATTATAGAAGCTATCAACTCATACGTTATCTTCGGTCGTTTTAAAAGCTCTGAAAGCAAAATAGACCCAGACACGGGTGCATTCCCAGTTTTTTCCATTATTTTGTTCGCGATTTCGGGCTTAATGCTAGTATTTTCAAGCCTTTTGATTTCCAGCTCAACATTATGCTTTTTCTGTAAATATTTTTCATAACGTTCCCTACTAACAAGTCCTATCTGATATCCTAACTCTGTCAAACGGGTATCAGCGTTGTCTTGCCTTAAAACGAGCCTATATTCCGCTCTGCTGGTCATAATTCTGTAAGGCTCATTAGTACCTTTTGTTACGAGATCGTCGATTAAAACGCCAATATAAGCCTCGTTTCTTTTCAGAACAAGAGGATTTTTTTCTTTTACAAGAAGTGAGGCATTAATTCCTGCCAAAAGTCCCTGTGCCGCAGCTTCCTCATAACCCGAGCTTCCGTTAAACTGACCAGCACAAAATAGCCCATTTATTTTCATATGTTCCAAAGACGGTTTAAGTTCTATCGGATCTATGCAATCATATTCGATAGCGTATGCAGGTCTTGTGATAATCAAATCCTCTAGGCCGGGAATTGTTTTGTAAAAATCATACTGCACATCCTCTGGAAGGCTGCTTGACATTCCCTGGATATACATCTCCTCCGTATCAAGACCCTCTGGTTCAATGAAGGTCTGGTGCCTTGGCTTATCTGAAAAACGATTCACCTTATCCTCTATTGAAGGGCAATAGCGAGCACCTATTCCTTCGATTTCGCCCCCGAACAATGCTGACCTATGAAAATTGCGCCTAATTATGTCATGCGTTTTTTCATTCGTATATGTAAGCCAACAAGAAATCTGATTTTTTTCCAAGGAATCGTTCATAAAAGAAAATGGAACAATTTCCTCGTCGCCTTTCTGCTCAGACATATTTTCAAAATTTAGTGATGAAGAAAGGCATCTGGCTGGCGTACCCGTTTTGAATCTACGCATTGAAATTCCATATTTTTTGAGGTTATCAGCAAGCAGCATCGATGGCGATAATCCGTTAGGTCCACTAAAATAAGAGGAGTTTCCTATGAATATTTTGCCACGCAAAAATGTTCCAGTGCACAAAATAACTGCCTTTCCCTCATATATACAATTCGTTTGTGTTACTACACCCCTAACTGTACCCTCGGTTACAATAAGCTCAACTATTTCGGCTTGCTTAAGAAAAAGATTTTTCTGTTTTTCAAGAGTTTTCTTCATTTCTGTATGGTAGAGCGCCTTGTCAGCCTGTGCTCGTAAGGAGTGAACCGCCGGCCCCTTAGAAGTGTTGAGCATTCTACTTTGAATAAAGGATTTGTCTATATTAATCCCCATTTCGCCACCGAGAGCATCAATTTCTCGAACCAGATGACCCTTTCCAGTTCCGCCAATTGAAGGATTGCATGGCATCATTGCAATTGCTTCCAGGTTCATCGAAAAAAGACAAGTTTTCAAGCCCATACGTGCTGACGCCAAAGCAGCTTCACAGCCCGCATGACCAGCACCCACAACGATTACATCAAATTTCCCCATAAGGTTTTTTTCTTTTTCAATAGATGTTTTATTAGCAATATTAACTTTATTCTCTAACACAGAATCTGATTTATTCATTAGTATAACCCTCAAAGCTGCCTAAAACAGCTATTTTTTCCTCTTTACATCGACAATTCTCTTTTCGTCGACTATGACTTGCCTAGATTAAATGATTCAAAATTTAATAGACTATTACTTACTTAGGCAAAATCTTTCAAAATTTAATCGACTATTACTTACCTAGGCAAAATCTTTCAAACACTCTATCAATTATATCTCCCGTCGTTGTTTCTCCAATAAGCTCGCCCAAAAGCTCGTAAGCGTGATTGACATCAATTTCTATAATTTCAAGCGGTTCAAACGCTTCTGTTGATGTAATTGCATCTGAAATAGCTAAGATACTATCATCAATAAGTTTTTTATGCCTAGCATTAGTAATCATAAAATTTTGTGAAGCAGCAAATCCTGAGGACTTACTGTTAACAAAATCTTCAATTAATGTTTCTATCACCTTAATACTATCATTTCTAATGGCCGATATCTCGGTTGCATCCTCGTTAAAATGCTTTTTAACATCTTCTGCAGAAATACTTTTATCATCTATATCATTTTTATTAATCAAAATAATATGATTTTTATCACGTATATGAGAAAAAGTTCTATCATCTTCTTCATCAATATTGCGAGCCGCATCTAAAACAAAGAATATCAAATCTGAACTTTCGATCGAAAGCTTTGATTTTTCAACTCCAATTCTTTCAACAAGGTCATCAGTGTCCCGAATACCTGCAGTGTCAGTGATTACAACGGGAATACCCCTAACATCTATAGTTTCTTCAATAATATCTCTTGTAGTACCAGGCACATTGGTTACAATGGCTCTATCCTCATACAAAAGTGCATTCAAAATGGAAGACTTCCCTACATTTGGTTTCCCAACGATTGAAACCCGTAAGCCTTCTCGAAGTATTCTGCCCCTTTCTGATGATGCGGACAATTCCCTTAGAAACGCGGCTATTTTGTGCAGTGATTCCAAAATATTCGAATATGTCAATTCTTCTATATCTTCATCAGGATAGTCGATATTGACAGTAATTTGAACTAACAAGTCAACAAAATAGCTGCGTATCAGACGTATCTGTTCTGAAAGACGTCCCTGCAACTGGGTCATTGCAACGTTAAACGATGTGTCGGTCTTTGCGGAGATTAAGTCCATTACTGCTTCAGCTTGTGCAAGATCCAATTTGCCATTTAAAAACGCTCGCTTTGTAAATTCTCCTCTTTCTGCGGGGCGTGCACCTAGACTGATAATGGTATTTAAAATATTTCTGAGAGGTATAATGCCTCCATGGCAATTTATTTCAACCGTTTCTTCTCCTGTATATGTAGTGGGGGATTTCATATATGATACAAGAACTTCGTCTATTAGATTTCGTTTTGTATCGTAGATTTTTCCATATGTCAAAAACCTGCTAGGTATCGAGAGTTGATTTTTGGTATTCCTTTTAATATCACGATTTGCAGGTTCAAAAATCTTTGATAATATCTCAAGTGATTGGTCGCCAGAAATTCTGACAATGCCAATGCCACCTTCACCTATAGGGGTAGAAATCGCAGCAATTGTATCACCATCATCATATAAACTATTCATATTTCCTCTTATTAAAAAACCCGCAAATACTGCGGGTTAATTGTTATTTAAGCTCCACTATAACCCTTCGGTATGGGTCCTTGCCTTCACTTCTTGTCATTACTCTCGAATCATCTTGAAGAGCAGTATGAATTATTTTCCTTTCGTATGGATTCATAGGCTCTAATTTTTGAGTTCTTCCAGTCCTTACAACTTTACCGGCAAGTCTGTGTGCAAGCTGTTCCAAAGTCTTTTCTCTTTTTGTTCTATAATTTTCAGCGTCTAGTATTACTCGTTGATATTCTTCTTTGTTTTTATTTAACACTAGGTTTGTGAGGTACTGTATTGAATCAAGCGTCTGTCCTCTTTTTCCGATAATAGTACCCGTGTCCTTACCTGATATATCAATAAAAATATAGTCGTTAGCCTTATATGGTGTAAATTCTAATTCTACTCCCATCTTTTCAGTCACATCCTTGAGAAAAGGTACTGCAATATTTTCCTCAGGATAAGGTACTTTATCCGCAAGAATTGTATCTAGAGAAGATGTATCTTTTTTTATGTCAGATTTCTCTTCTTTTTTGATATTATCTACATCGTTATTAATCTTATTTTCATCCTGGTATGTATCTTTTGCAGAATTAGGTTTTTCCTCAGTTTTGATTGTCTTTTTAATGTTGGATTTTCTATCATTTTTATCTGAATTATCCGATTTATCTGATTTTTTTTGTGTATTCTTTTTAGCTTCTGATTTTTTTGGTTCTTCCTTTATTTTCACTCTAACTAATGCGAGTTTAGATCCGATTCCAAAAAAACCCCTAGATGGCTCTTCCAAGATTTCAACATCAACCATATCTCTAGTAGCTTTGAGTTCGTCAAGGGCCAAATCTACAGCTGTATCAACATCTGTTCCCCATTTTTCAACAAATTCCATTTTAATTCCTATCTTAAAATATTATAAATTTATTTTCTATTACTTCTTCTTAAACTTTTTCTTATTTCGCATTTCTTTTTTTAATTTAGCAAATCTAATATTATAGAATATCTGAATAAACTGGCTCATAAACCAGTAAATTGCTAAACCTGCTGGATAAGATCTCGCAAGCCAAACAATCATTAGTGGAAATACGAACATCATAGTTTTTTGCATTCCACCGCCTGCCATCTGCGTTCCCGGTGTTCCAACTTTATTTTGTATAAAGAAAGCAAAAAATGTCGCAACTCCCGCCATTATTGGAAGAACCCATAAATCTGGCTGGCTCAAATCCTTAATCCACAAGAAGCTCTCATGTATTGCAAAAATCATTTTGTCAGATTTAATAAACATAAGTGGATTCCTTAAAAGTCCAAAAAGTCCCATTATAACAATCATCTGGATTGCCATAGGTAAACAGCCGCCCATAGGATTCACACCATGCTCTTGATAGAGTTCTGCTGTTTTTTCTCTCATCAAAACAGGGTCATTAGCATATTTATTTTGGATATCCTTCATAAGTGGTTGCAAATCTCCCATGCTTGCCATGGACATAATTTGCTTTTTATACAAAGGATAAAGCAATACTTTAATGACAACTGTAATTACTATAAGAGTAATAGCATAGTTACCAATGATATTGTATAACTGGCTTATGACAAGTCCAAGCGGAGCTGACATAATCCCAAAAATTCTCGTCATTTAATAAACTTCCTCCGTTATTTCAAAGGGTCATATCCTCCCGGATTCCAAGGATGACATCTTAAGATTCTCTTTATCCCTAGATAAGTTCCTTTGATAAGCCCATACTTTTCTAAAGCTTGTATAAAATAAGTTGAACAAGTTGGATAAAATCTGCAAGTTGCAGGTGTAAGAGGCGATATAAAAATCTGATATATCCTTATTATAAGAATAATCGGCATGCCAGTTAATTTTAAAAAACTATTCTTTTTCATTTAGCGTGCCACTCCTCTTAAGCGCTGATTTTATGGAACGGCTAACTTCACTGTATGATTTACCATCTATAGTATTCCTTGCTATAAAGATATAATCATAACCTTTAGGTAAATCAAATTCAAGAAGTCTTACACTTTCCTTCATAAGTCTTCGCGCCCGATTTCTCTTTACACTATTTCCAACTTTTTTGCTTGCTAAAAAGGCCTTTCTATAATAGTCTAGATTGTTTCTCTTAAAAAACAAAACAATATACCTATCGCCTATAGATTTACCCTTGCTGTAAATCCTCGAAAAATCCTTTTTATTTCGCAAAATTGTTTTATTTAACATTATATTATGCTGTAAGCTTCTTTCTTCCTCTTGCTCTTCTTCTTTTAAGAACATTTCTACCATTCTTAGTCTTCATTCTTTTTCTAAAGCCGTGTTCCTTAAGTCTTTGCCTCTTTTTAGGCTGATAAGTTCTTTTCATTTTCATCCTCCAAATTTCTAAATATATGATATACGCAATCTAAATTACAATATGCGCCCTAATATTATACTCGTATAAAGCTCTTAAGTCAAATTTTTTATATCTCAGGAGATTTAAAGTTAATAAGAGTTAATAAGCAAAGTAAATTCTAGTAAATGGTTGAAAGTAGAATTTAATCTGAAAAAGGTGTTTGTGGTAGAATTTAATATGAGAAGTTTAACATTTATTTTAGATTTTATTTATAAAAATACTAACTATTTTAAATAAAATTTAATAAATATTTTATCCACAATATGTTTATAACCCTATATGGATAATGTTAATAAGTGTTTTTTTATACGCAATTTAAGCGTATTTAATTATAATTTAAATGTGGATAACTCTATTTTTATATATTTTATGTGGATAACTCTTAAATATTGCAATTTATCCATATTTTTTGTAAAATGATATATAAGATTTATAGAAAGCGAATGTTAACAATGATACCTGAACCAAACACCCTATGGATTCGTGTTAAAGATAATCTTAAAGAATTGATTCCATCCCCTAGCTATGAAACTTTTATAAAGCCTGTAACCTTAAATTGTATAGATGAAGATATATTTATATTTTATCTTGAGGTTCCAGATAATATTGATTTAGATATTGTAAATAGGTATAAAATTAGACTTGAATCAATAATACAAAAGCAGACTGGAACAGCTTACAAGGTTATCACAAAACACAAAAGCGAATATGGTAATAATAATCAACATTTACAAGTTAATACTGATGTTGGGAATTTTGGTGTGTCAAAAATGGAACCTGATTCAAAAGTATATGATGAATATTTCATACCATCATATACTTTCGATAATTTTGTTGAAGGCTCTTGTAATAAGGTTGCTTGTGCTGCTGCTCACGCAGTTGCAGAAAATCCATCTCAGGCCTATAATCCACTATATATTTATGGTAAATCAGGACTTGGAAAAACACATTTAATCAATGCTATTGGGCTATATATACAAGATACAAGACCAGAATTAAATGTAATATATGTAACCTCTGAAACTTTTACAAATGAGTGTACCCACGCTATTAAACAAAACAAAATGAATGATTTTAAAAGAAAATATAGAAAAGCTGATGTTTTGTTAATAGACGATATTCAATTTCTAGAAAATAAAGACACAACTCAAGAAGAATTTTTCCATACTTTCAATGAGTTATACAAATATGAGAAACAAATAATAATTTCTAGCGATAGACCTCCACAAAGACTTACAAAGCTTGATGAGAGATTAAGATCCAGATTTGCATGGAAAATGATGGCTGATATTCAACCTGCAGATTATGAAACTAGAATCGCCATACTTATGAAAAAGGCTGAAAGTAAAGGTATTGAGATTACTGATGATGTTTATGATGTTATTAAGCTTGTTGCAGAAAGTATCAAAGATAACATAAGAAATCTTGAAGGAGCATTTAATAGAATTATAAGTTTTTCTGTTTTGCTCAATAGAAATATAGATATTCAATTTGCTAATGATATCTTAAAAGATATTGTTACATCAAAATCAATTCTTCCTACACCTGAAAAAATTAAGCAGATAGTTTGCAATCACTTTGATATTGGAATTGATGAAATGGATGGAGCAAAAAGAACAAATAGGATTGCTTATCCAAGGCAGATAGCTATGTATATTTCAAGAGAAATCACTGACTATTCACTTCCTAAAATTGGAAGATGCTTCGGTGGCAGACACTACTCAACAGTTATACATGCTCATGAAAAAATTCAAAAGAAATTAAAAACAGACGATTCACTTAAAGGAATAGTAGATTTATTGATTGAAAAATCAAAAGAATAGAACTGAATAATAAATTTCACACAAAATAATACATTTAAAAATATTTTCACAAAATAGTTTTAAATTATTAATATCAAATGTTAAAACTTATCCTTATATTTTGTGGATAAAAAATGTTAAAATTAAAAGGCTTACGATAGTTATCCATACTATCAACAAAGCCTACTACTACAACTAAAATAAATAAATATAAAATAAAGGAGTTTGGAATGAAATTCTCATGTAATCAAAATAAACTTTCAAAATCGTTAAACATTATTTCTAAGGCAATATCTACAAGAACAACTATGCCAATTCTTAAAGGAATCCTTATTGATGTAGAAGATGGAATTCTAACACTAACAGCATCTGATCTTGATATTTCTGTAATAAGAAAAATTAAAGTTGACTCTATTGAAAATGGTAAAACAGTTGTAAATGCTAAAATATTTACAGATATAATAAGAAAATTACCCTCAGCTGATATAGAATTTATTGTAGATGATAGCAATAAGATGGAAATTAAATGCCTTAATACAGATTTTGAAATTATTTGTATTTCTCCAGATGAGTTTCCTAGTATATATAGAGAATCTTTTGATGATGCAATTAGTTTTCATAAAGAAACATTTAAAAATCTTATTAAAAGAACACAATTTGCTGCTCATCCAGATGAAACAAGGGGAATAATAAGCGGTATTTTGTTAGAAATGAACAAAGATTATCTTAAAATGGTTGCTATTGATGGATACAGAATGGCAATAAATAAAGCTATTACAAACATTGATGATGAACAAAAATTTGTAGTATCTGCAAGAATAATGGGAGAGTTATCTAAAATAATAAATGATTCTCAAGATGAAACAGATATCATTAAGATAAAGAAAAATGGAAAAAGCCTTGCTGCTCTTATAGGAAATAATGAAGTTAATCTCAGAATTATAGATGGAGAATTTCTACAATACAATGAGATGGTTCCTTCAGAAAGTAGTATACACGTAAAAGTAAATAGAAAAAGTTTAAGTGAAGCTATTGAAAGAGCATCGATATTCACAATTGAAGGTCAGAATAATTTAATAAAACTTAATATAGAAGAACAAATTATGAAAATTTCCTCAAAATCACAGGAAGGAAGTGTGGTTGAGGAAGTTATGATAGATAAAATAGGTGAAGATATAGAGATAGGATTTAATGCTAAATATTTGATAGACATTCTTAAGGTTATAGAAGATGATGAAATAATGCTATACTTTAATTCACCTGTTACTCCTTGTGTCGTAACACCAATAGAAGGAGATGAATTTCTATTCCTAGTCCTTCCAGTTAGAGTTAAGTAGATGTTTTTAAAATCAATAGAACTTAATAATTTTCGAAATTATAAGAAATTAAAAATAGATTTTAATAAAACTACAAATTTGATTCTTGGTAATAATGCTCAAGGTAAAACAAATTTGCTTGAATCAATATATTATACATCTATGGGTCGTTCATTTAAGCCCGTAAAAGATAGGGATGTAATAAATTTCGATGAAGAAGCATCTATTATCAAAGCAAGTGCCCATAAATACGATGATAATCTTGATATTTCAATAGTTCTTCGTAAAAATGGAGATAAGGAAATAAAAAAGGACGGAGTAAAGCTTAAAAAAATATCTGAATTATGTGATAATATGCTTGTGGTGATGTTTTCACCAGAGGATTTAAAAATTGTTAAAGAGGAGCCTGAAAAAAGAAGGAGATTTATAGATAGAGAATTATCTTTGATATCGCCAATGTATTTGGATAATCTCAACAATTACAAAAAAACACTTTTTCAAAGGAATAATTATTTAAAAGAGGAAAATATAGACGATATTTTGATAGATGTACTTGATAAACAACTTGCGAATTACGGTTATGAAATTATCAAATACAGAGATGAATTTATAAAAAATTTGCAAGATTACGTTGAAAAGATTCATTCAGGAATAACATCTGGAAAAGAGAAAATTAAGTTAGCGTATAAACCTAACTTGAAACCGAAATCTAAAGAAGAATTTGAGAAAATTCTTAAGGAAGATTTTTATAAAGATAGAAAAAATGCAGTAACTTCAAGAGGACCTCATAGAGATGATATAGAATTTTTAATCAACAAAATAGATGTC
>QWBY01002549.1_pt1 | contig 10452 bp, 8 predicted proteins | sample 1972471 | NCBI WGS metagenome assembly QWBY01 (sample SAMN09866722, study PRJNA288562) | Human gut metagenome isolate term6_stool, whole genome shotgun sequencing...
TCATTATTTTCTAACTCAAAATCTTCCCAAAATACGGTACTTAAATTCTTATCCCAATTTTGATTATAGTATATCACGCAGGTATCAAAATACTCTCTAGATCTATTTATAATCGCTGCAAGTCTTATTATCTCTGGTCTAGTACCGAGTCCAATACAAAGTTTTGTCTTTCCATTATTTTTCCATTTAAAATTATAATACATAAATTATCTCTTTAATCTTCTAAAAGTCTTTCTTGAATATAGTCTAATTTTGCTATTTCTTGAATAGTTTCTTCAAGGTTTAATCTCCTAGTATTGTTGCTGTTAAAAGATGTAATTTTTTTTGTATCAGAATTACCATCACTAAAGTACTTATCATAGTTAAGGCTTCTATTATCTGATGGAACTCTATAAAAGTCTCCCATATCTACTGCTTTCAAACATTCTTCACTTGTTAATAAAGTTTCATACATTTTTTCACCATGACGTATACCTATAACTTTTATATCTTCTTTTTTTCCTCCAAATAATTTACAAACTGCTTCAGCCTGTGTCTGAATAGTGCAGGCAGGTGCTTTTCTGATTAATAAATCTCCATTCTCACCATTTTCAAATGCAAAAATTACAAGATCAACCGCTTCTTCTAAGCTCATTATAAATCTAGTCATGTATGGTTCAGTAACAGTAATAGGGTTTCCGGATTTAATTTGATCAATCCAAAGTGGAATTACAGATCCTCTAGAACACATAACATTTCCATAACGTGTGCAACAGATTTTAGTTTTCCCAGAATTTCTAGACTTTGCAATAGCTACTTTTTCTTCAATAGCTTTAGACATTCCCATAGCATTAATGGGATAAGCAGCTTTATCTGTTGATAGACAAATAACTGATTCAACCCCTTCCTCTATTGCGGCAGTAAGTACATTATCAGTTCCCACTACATTTGTCTTTACAGCCTCCATTGGGAAAAACTCACATGATAGCACTTGCTTTAATGCAGCTGCATGAAATATTAAATCAACACCTCTAATAGCATTTCTACAAGATTCTAAATCTCTCACATCGCCAATATAAAATTTAATTTTATCAGCGACCTCAGGCATAGTAACTTGAAAATGATGCCTCATATCATCTTGTTTCTTCTCATCTCTTGAGAAAATTCTAATTTCTCCAATATTCGTTTTTAAAAAACGATTTAAAACTACATTACCAAAAGATCCCGTACCGCCAGTTATCATTAAAATTTTATCATCAAATAGTTTGTTGTTCATTTCATTAACTCCTTCATCATATTTTCCCAAAAAAAATTATTATATTAATTAAGCACTTACACATAATAGTTACTATTAAGTTAGGTATCTATCAATTAACCTCATTTTTAAAATATAAAACATAATTTCTTATTTTATCCTTATTAAATATATTACCATATGGGTAATTAATTGGATTAACCCAATGATAATAGTTATCTTGTTCTATATATGCGTTAATGTTTTTTATCGTCTCAACGTTTAAAGACAGTATTATTGCAATTATTAATGGATATACCTTAGTATTGCCTAATTTAAGTCTAACTATTGGTTTTGTTTTGCTTTTCTCGTAATTATTAAATGCTAACGGTAGCAATATAGTTTCAATAGATTTCATAGGCATTGTTAGACGTTGTGACAATGTACCAGAAAAAGACAATATTAAAAATAGAGAGAACCCTATAACATATATATAGTAGAGTAGATCTTCTACAACATCTTTTTCATCATTTGATTTATGAAATTTGTATATCGTATACATTAACAACAATCTAATAAGAACTGCCATTATACTAAATGAATTATTTATATATATATAAAATTTAAAATCTCTAAAATATTTATCAATAATTCCACTATAAGCTATTACCATTCCTATAATTGAAAAAAATATCAAATATTTTTCTAATAGAATTTTCCTAAAGCTAATTAATATTGGTATTATTATTAAAATCAGAGCTCCATTATGGATAAATGATAAAATAGATATCAGAATAAAATATTTAAAATAATTTTTATTTAACAAATATTTTATCCCAAAACCTATGAATATTGACATTACTAGCCCTTGTCTTAATGCAGAAAACATATATGTTAAATAATAGGTAGGATATAGAATTAGTAAACTAGTTAGTCTATAAGGTGAATAATTATAAATAGAGTAGCATACAGAGGACATCATAATAATTGACAACATTATGATAAATAGTTCAAAAGATATATTAGCCCTCTTAAGCAATACCATTATTGCATGCCATCCTATTTCACCGTGAGTTAGCTCATTTATAAACAAACTAGAATATGAATTTGTCTTAAGATATTGTGTGTAGTATGCGAAGTAATCTGTGCCTTGACCATATCTGAATGCGAGAATTAATGTTAACACTGTTGAAAGTATAATAAAAATAATTTTATTCTTTTTTAATTTATTCAATAATTCAACGATTGAAAATAAAGTAAGTATTATTAACAAAGCTATGTACACAGTTCAACTCCAATTCCATGATTTTATATAATTTAAACATTTCTCAACTCCATTAATTAAGTTCTATAGTTATTTTATATATTAGATTCCAATAAAATAGATATTATTAAAAAACAATTTACATTATATAATAAGTGTATACTTAATTAAAGTAATCAAATTTATATTTTAATACTTCGTTTTGCAATATTTTTATACGAAAAATATTTTTTAGAATTTTTTTCAGCTATATTTTTCATATATTTATATTTTTCTTTATTATTTACTAATTTTTCTATGTTTGACTCAATCTCATCAGCTGAATCAGTTTCTAGATAAATTACGTTCCCTCCCATATCTATATGATTTGTCCCTAACCATCTTTTAATAATCATAGGTTTGCCTAAACCAGCTGCCTGTTCCCAGTACACTGAATGTCTTCCTGGGAATATTACAAGATCACTAATTGATAAATATAAATAAGATTTTTCTGTATCTGCCCAATCTATATGATATATATTATTAGTTAATAAAGATTCAAATTTATCTTTCAGTTCATTAGATACTGGACCAAATATAAGGAGTTTAATATTTCTTTTATTATTCTTTACATTTATTCTATTTACTGCTTCCATTAGCAAAAGCGTCTGTGATTTAGCTATATCAATTTTTCCACCAGTTACTATTAAAAAATCATTTTTTTTAATTTTCAAATCTAATCTAGCTTTACTTTTATTAGATTCTAATTCGAAATTTTCAACTAATTCATCATCTGCACCCATAACTAACAAATCACACTTATCCTCTGGTATATTATAAATATCAGCCATAAAGTCAACTCGTGCTGGCAATACTCCATAAAATTTCCCAACATACGGAACTAGTTTTTGAGCATAGTGTCTCCAGATTAATTTATGAAGTATATTCTTTGAAATCCAATTTGTAGCACTATTTGAAAAGTCGGCATGATTGTCAGCATTCGCGTTAACTTTAGGATGATCTTTTAGATATTTCACAATTATTGAAGTATCCACAAATCCTAATCCATGAATAAATAAAAATTCTGGATTTGTTTTCTCAATAGATTCATATAGAGATGGATATTTCTTAAATTTTTTTGTGAAGTCATCTTTTCCGCTCATTTCTATTCTTAATATTTTTACACCGTCTTCATTTACATACTCTTCTCTCTCATCTCTAGCCAGCTTTCCATACTGATTCCATACCCAGTGAGATGTAATAATAGTTACATCATGACCATTTTTTTTCTGATATTTTGGTAGTAGATTATCTTGATAGTTCCATCCATCTGTTACAGGTGCTAACAAACATATATTGGTAATTCTCATTTTTATCCTTCCTCATAAAGCTTCATATAATTTTTAATCATATACTTAATATCATTTTCTTGTCTATCGAAATTAAGTTCTATATGTTTACCACCCAATGCCTTTACTTCATTTATAACACCATCTATGTCAAACTTATCAACAATTATCCCTCCATATTTTTCTATTATTTCAGGACTACCACCTGTTTTGTAGGTTAAGACTGGTGTTCCACATGCCATTGATTCTATATTCACTGTTGGATAATTTTCGCAATAAGATAGGTTCAAAAGCAAGTCTGCTTCAGAATATATTTTTGCTAATTCCCTTGCTGTATCTGTTTTTTTTATCCCTATTATATTGGGAGGTAAGTTATCGGACTGTTCTTCTGAAAGACCGACTAATACTATCTTAAAGTTATTATCTAGTTTGTCTGCTAACTCATAATAATCTAATAGACCTTTATTTTTATCCCAGGCTGTAGCAACTCCTAATAATATTATCTCATTTTCTAACTCGTATTTCTTTCTAAATTCACTATCAGATTTTTTAAATATATTAGTATTGATACCATTATTTATTACTATTGTTCTGTAATCTTTTAAATATGATTTTTTCACCATATTTTTTAGCCATAATGATGGTGTAACAATTGTTAAATTAGGTGTATTGATAAAAATATTTTTCTTTTTATTCCAATTTTGATTAGATCTATCAATATAAGATTTTGGGTATTCCTTTAGCAAAGGACAATTGTAACATCCTTCTACCCATCTTGTACAATTTATAGAATCACAATATGCTGTATGACCTGTAAACGACCAGCAATCATGTAAAGTCCATATAATTTTTTTTCCAGAAATCTTAAGATAGTCAAACAAAACTTTTATATTTATATAATATCCATGTATATTGTGTAGATGAATGACATCCGGATTATAGTCTTTTATCCGATCAATAAATCTCAATGTTACAAACTTACTACCAAAGCCAGATGCATCGAATATTCTTGATTTAAATACGTGAGTATAAACATCTAAATCAGATCCAATCTTATATGATATATCCTTGTATTCGATTGGTACTTCACCCCTACCATAAGCTATTCTAACATCATGACCCTGTTCAATTAATTTATCTGCAAGATCCGAACATATCCTTCCGGTGCTCTTTATACCACTTACGACATTTATAAATAAAAACTTCATACTTTCCCTTTTAACATCTAAATATTCTTTACCTTACTTTCTATTCTCAAAAAAGCTTTATTCACATTAAAATTTTGATTTAGATAATCAAACGAATTATTTTTTATCATATCTATATCCCCATCATTAAATTCATTTTCTATTATTTTAAGAACTTTTCTGAAAGTAATAATACTGTTATCATTAATCCACCAGCCAGACCTACCTTTAACAATATCACTACCAATATCTGTATTGGGATCTGTAATAGCAAGTATTGGTAATTTCACTTGCATATATGTTATTATTCTGCTAGGATAATTAGGAATTGTAAACCTATGATCTAGCGATATTATTCCTACATCAGAAGATGCAGCAACATTATCAAATTCATCTTTTTCTAATCTATCCATTAGTATAAGGTTTGATAGATTTTGATTCTCTTTAGCCTTCGAAATATATTCATATTCTGTACCATTACCAATAATCAAAAATATGATATTTTTAAATTCTTCGGCATTTTTTATACATTTAATCAAAAATTCAATTCCTTGGGGTTTTCCTAAATTTCCGCCATAAAGAAATATCTTCTTGTCTAAAGGTAAATTATACTTTTTTCTAATTTCATCAGATTTATCTTTAGTAATACTTAGATCAAAAGGATTAATAGAATTTGGGAATATTTCAACTTTATCTTTAATAATATCGTTATTATTTATAATATAATCAACATTAGCCTGTGACATGCAACCAATATAATCTGAAATCCTATATAATTCTTTTTCTTTTTTTCTAAAATATTTATAGAAAATACTATTCTTACCAAAAAACCCTAAATCCACTGCATTCTGAGGAAATATATCCTTTAACATTAAGTAAGTTAGTGCATCATCCCTATTCTTTATATATTTTATTACATTACTAAATGTTATAGGAGGTGTAGGGTAAAGTACGATATCAAAATTTATATCCTTTAAATATTTTTTTATCGCATTAATATATAACCTTTCTATGTTAATAGTTGATATTCCTTTTTCTATCTTATTTGTTTTAGTTATATTCCCAATTTTAATATTGATGTAATTAACTTTATCAACAATATAGAGCCCCTCTTTTTGTCCTGAATAATATCTCTTTTCTATTGGATTCATAATATAAACATCATATTTATTATCAATAAATTTTTTTAGAACACTAGTATAAATATTGTTAGAATTTATATTTGCTGGTGTTATACTAATTAAAGATAAAAATATAAGTTTTTTCTTTTTCAATTTTTCCTCCTTTAAGATTTACTGTCACTTATTGTTTAACTTATTTTTCCATTAACAGATAAAAAATTATTTTTAAGGTCTTCTATCTCATCTTCAATAGTATAATTCTCTCTAGTATTATCAGCATTATTTATAATAACCAATATTGTTTTACCTAATATTTTAAGGTCAGTTAGAAGACTAATGTTATCCACATATTTTAAATCAAGGTTTATTCTATCTATAATATTTAAATCTTTTCTACCGCTAACTTGTGCAATTCCGGTTAACCCTGGACGAACTAAAAATCTCTTTTTCTGAGAGTCTGTATAATACTTATTGAGTATAGGTAACCAAGGCCTAGGACCAATAAAGGACATATCACCTTTAAGTATATTTATTAATTGAGGGAGTTCATCAAGTGAAGTTTTCCTTATAAATTTTCCAATTTTTGTAATTTTGTCAACAGTTTTGAAATCATATACGTTATTATCTGCCTCCATAGACCTAAACTTTAACAATATAAAGTCTGCACCATTTAGTCCTGTTCTAGATTGTTTGTATAAAACAGGTCCCTTGCTATCAATTTTTATTAATATTGATAATATCAAAAATAATGGCAGCAAGAGAATCAATAAGAACAAAGATAATATTATATCTAATAATCTTTTAAATTTAACATATACTCGCATTTATTCTTCCTTATAAGTATTTTATTAATCATAATTATTTCTATTATTTCGTCTTTCAATATAGGAATTTAGTAAATTTATAAACTCTGGTATTTTAAATAAAAATATTCCAACCAAGTATATAATTCCTGCAACAAGTACAGAAACAAATAAGCTTATGGTGCTGTTATATGCTCTTGTCATATAATCAAACAGCATTTTTGCAATATAAGAAATAATCATTGATAATAATAGTATTTCAATTAAAGACTTAGATGTAGAATTATTTCTAGGCTTACCTATCTTTTTATAAAATGCCAATAATAATAATATCGAACCTATTATCGTTGAAATACTTGTTGATATCGCTAATCCATTCAATCCAATTTTTTTTGCTAAAAAGTAATTTAAAATCAAATTTAATAATTGCTGTATTAAAATTACAACTAGGGGCGTTTTGGAATCACCTAGTGAATAGAATGCATTTGATATCAATTTGATAAGTGAAGAAAATATTATAAATGGTGCATAACAAACAAGCAAAGAAGCTACTATAACCGTATCTGAACCTGAAAATGCGCTTCTTTCAAATGCCAAGCTTATAATAGGTTTTGATAGTACCATCATTCCTAAAGTAAATGGAACCACTAATAGCATGGCAAAAATAATAGCAGAGCTAGTCATTTTTCTTAAATTTCTTATATCACCCTTCTGACCTGCAGAAGCTATGTCTGGAAATGTTACAGTTGTTACAGATAGAGTTACTACTGACATGATAAAATTAAGCATTGTCTTTGCGTAAAATATTTTCGATATACTCGATACTCCAAAAAAAGCAGACGCCATAGAATTATCTACAATAATAGATATTTGATCAGCAGCTGTCGATATTATAATTGGTATTACAATTACCATAAGCTGTTTTATATAATAGTTATTGAAATTTATCTCATTGTTATATACAAATCCTAATTTTTTTGCAGCAAATGGAAACCTAATGAATTGAAAAATGAATGCAAGTAAAGCTCCAATTATTAATATATACGGATTCGAGAAAATCGCAGACAGTATTGTGGCAGTTATAATGAAAATATTTAGAATAATCCCTGATATTGCGGGATCTATAAAGTTACCTTTTATATTTAGATACCCTCTTGTAACTGAGGCATATAGGAGTGCAAATATAGATATAATGATTATCCTAGTATAGTTAACTGATATCCTTAAATTATCACCCTCTAAATCAGGAGATAAAACTAAATTAATAGGTTTTGCAAAAATAAAAACTAATAAAAATATTATAGCTCCATAAATCATTAATATATTAATGAGATTCGAAGTAAACTTAGACGCTTCATCGTGACCCTTGTCGTTATTAATTCTATTGTACATAGGTATATATCCTGAAACAATGCCTGTAGCTACAACTCCAGTAAGCATTGTTGGAACTGTAGTAGCAGTAGTATAAATAGACTTAAGCTCCCCAGCTCCAATATAAGCGGCCATCACAGATTCTCTTACAAAGCCTAATATTTTTGATAAAATTGTAATTAACATTAATACAATTGTCGTTTGTCCCATTTTCTTTCCTTATTCTTATTCTTTTTTATAATTTAAATTATGTAGTAAAAATGTTCTAAGTGTACTATACTTAGGTCATGGTATTTTACAATATATTTCTTTTCAATTAATATCAGCTGAAATTATTATGAATTAATTCTAAGTATCTTTTGCTCGATTAAATTATAAACTGGATTAATCTTTACCTTATACAAAACGAATAAGTAAATAATTCCTGATAATAATATTGCTAATACTAATCCAAGTCCTAGGCCAGTATAAGATTCCAAAAATCCATAGCACCCCTTCGCCACAAGCACCATAAATATCGAGGCTAGGGTGATTTTTCCTATGGACTTCATATTTCTTACATCTTTTACTTTACCAAACTTCTTGAAATAAACAAAGATTATTAGCAAACTTCCTACTGCAGTCGATACCGAGGTTGCTAGACCTATTCCGTCTAGGCCGATTTCTTTTGCAAGAATCCAGTTGAGGCTTACATTTATGGCCTGCTGGATGAGGATTACTATAAGTGGCGACTTGGAGTCTCCTAATGCATAGAAGCTGTTTGAGATTATTTTCATAAAGGTGATGAAGATAATGTAAGGTGCGTAAGAGACTAGGAGTGATGATACGAGAGCTGCATCATGGGCCGTGAAGGCGTTTCTCTCGTAGATTAGGCTAATAATGGGTCTTGCTAGAGTCATCATGCCGAAGGTGGCAGGGATTACTAGAGCAAGGGTTAGGGTTAGGGTGCTTGCTGTTTTTTCCTTCATTGCATCGATTTTTCCTTCATTGCCAAGTTTTGCCACTTGGGGGAAAGTGATAGTGGCTATGTTGATTGTCACTACTTCCACTATGAAGTCGAGCATGTTTTCTGTGTAGAATACCTTGGCCACTGTGTCGATTCCAAGTAGACCTGACGCCATGGACTTATCTATTAGGACAGAAATCTTGTTAGCAGCGTTGGATATGATGATTGGAATCATAATGGCAAGGAGGTACTTGATGTAGGGATCCTTGAACTTTAGTTTCTTCTCATAGGAAAAGCCCTTCTTCTTGCTGGCAAATGGGAATCTGATAAACTGAACGATGTTTCCTATAAGAGCTCCTATGATGAGGATATAGGGATTATCGAAGACTCCCGTAAGAAGGGTTGCAGAAATTACAAATATATTTAAGATTATCTCTGTAACTACTGGGTCGATGAAGTTATTTCGCACGTTGAGAAAGCCTCTGATGACCGCAGAGTAAAGGAAGGCAAAGATTGACACTGCCATGATCCTGGTAAAGGATGTAGCCATGTCGTGGGTTTCGCCTATAAGTTTGGGCGAGAAGATCTTAGATATTGGACCTGCAAATATTATTATTAGAAGAAAGATAATAGCACCGTAGACCATTAGGACATTGATAAGGTTTGAGGTAAAGCTATTGGCCTCAGCCTCCCCCTTGTCCGTACGAATCCTGGTATAGACTGTGATATAGGCAGAGACAATCCCTGTTATGACGGTATACATCATGATGTCAGGGATGGTGGTGGCAGTGACGTAGATGGACTTGATATCCCCTGCACCAATGACCGCTGCCATAACAGATTCACGGACAAAGCCAAATATTTTTGATAAAATTGTAATAATCATCAATAAGATGGTTGTGTGTCCCATATCTTTTCCTTTTTTGTTTGCTTTGTGGTAGTATTAGTTAGGTAATAGTGTAAATTTCTATAATTCAACGTTTTTAGTTAATTATACTTTTACTATAAGGCGTGAGGTTTCTCCGCTTCGGTCGAAACAAGGGAGAGGGAGAGAAAACTTCGTTTTCTTACATCCCTTATATCCAGCGTAGTCGAGATATCTCATTCCTCCACCCCTTATGTCGAGCGTAGTCGAGATATCTCATTCCTTCCACCCCTTATGTCGAGCGGAGTCGAGACATCTCTTTGGATTTTGTAGATTATAATATCTTTATTATTT
>QWBY01002553.1_pt1 | contig 10449 bp, 7 predicted proteins | sample 1972471 | NCBI WGS metagenome assembly QWBY01 (sample SAMN09866722, study PRJNA288562) | Human gut metagenome isolate term6_stool, whole genome shotgun sequencing...
GAACGAATACGAAAATTCGCGCGGGGTTTTACGTTTTGTCATAATTTCTTACTTTTTTTATAGTCAGAAATGTGACAAGCTAAATCCGTATAAGACATATTTGTACAGGTTAAACATCGATGAATAATTGTATTCAAGTCTTAGTAGTACAATGAACAAATAATGTGTTTGCTGCTTCTTATTGATGCAGTGCTGCTTTCAGGGCATTATTACTCCTAACTGATATAAATGAAAAATCCATCCCCAATTTATGAGGATGGAACGTTCCGCAAGTAGAATTTTATCTAATAATAGGGTAGTGCCTTCTATTTTATCAAGCTGATAGAGCGTTTAATAAATTGCGCAAGATCAGCACCTTTCAGCATGCCATTCTGAAGTAGTGCAAGGTCGATGAGCTGCTGAATCTTGTCATTACCTTTTGCATAGTCTGAGATAACTTGTTTTTTCTGATCTTTTTGTGCTTCGATGTCCTTTTCAGTTTTGCATATGTCATCTTTTTCTTCTTGGCTAACTTCCTCAGCTTTTTTCTTAGATTGTTCCTGTCTAAGTACTGCAAGACGTGCCTCAAGTCCTTTTATTTCACTCAATATAGGCTTTAACTTTGTTAAAGTCTCACTTTCACCATTGTTAAGAATTTCTTCAACAATAGGGTGCTCTGAATTAACTACTAAAGTGTAGGCGTCTGGCATTTGCCCGTAGAATCCCATTCCTTGTTGAAAACGACTCATCTCCTTCATCCTACGCATATATTCGTTCTGCGTAACTACTACAGGCTGGTTTTCTGCCCCTAAGGATTCCACTTCAATATTGAACTCTGCTTTTTCAATTTTGGGAACTTGTGAATGGAAAGCTTCTGACAAAATGTCACGTTGAGTATCATTCAGAGTCTGCTTTGGGGCATCTCCCTTTGCAATGAGTCTATCAATAATATTGGAATCTACTCGTACGAAGCGAGACTTTTCAAACTTTTGTTCTAACATGGAAATTGTCGGAACATCAAGTTGCCCATCAGCAATCATTACGCTGTAACCCTTTTTTTTAGCATCATTAATGAAAGTGAATTGCTCTTCTTTGTCAGTTGCATAAAGATAGATGAGGTTACCGTCCTTGTCGGTCTGATTATCTTTGATAAGTGTCTTGTATTCGTCGAATGTAAATGATTTTCCATCAACATCAGTGATGAGTGAGAAGTCCTTTGCCCTGTCGTAAAAATCGTTCTCAGAGAGCATTCCGTAGTTTACGAATAGTTTCAAATCGTTCCATTTCTCTTCATATTCTTTTCGATTATCCTTGAAAATAGAATTGAGACGATCGGCCACTTTCTTGGTGATGTACGATGAGATTTTCTTTACATTAGCATCACTCTGCAGATAGCTTCGGCTTACGTTCAGAGGAATGTCGGGTGAGTCGATGACACCGTGGAGTAGGGTAAGAAACTCTGGTACAATGCCTTCTACTTGATCAGTGACAAAAACTTGATTGCAGTAGAGTTGTATCTTATTGCGCTGAAGTTCGATATTGTTCTTTACGCGTGGGAAATATAGGATGCCGGTGAGATTAAATGGATAATCCACATTGAGATGAATCCAAAATAATGGTTCGTCGTTCATGGGAAATAGTGCACGATAGAACTTCTTGTAGTCCTCATCCTCGATGCCTGACGGAGTTTTTGTCCACAATGGCTCAATGTTGTTGATAATGTTATCCTCTTCTGTATCAACCATTTTTCCGTCTTTCCACTCCTGTTTCTTGCCGAAGATGATAGGCACGGTCATAAACTTGCAATACTTGTTGAGCAATTCCTCAATTTTGTTTTTCTGAAGGAACTCTTTACAATCATCGTCTATGTGCAAAATGATGTCTGTACCCCTGTCTGATTTCTTGGCTTCTCTAATGGAGAATTCTGGACTACCATCACAACTCCATTTAACGGCTTTTGCATCCTCCTTGTAACTCTTTGTTAAAATTTCAACTTTCTTTGAAACCATGAATGCAGAGTAGAAGCCAAGCCCAAAGTGACCAATGATAGGCTCCGCCTTTTCTTTGTACTTGTCAAGAAAATCCGTAACACCAGAAAAGGCAATTTGATTGATGTATTTGTCGATTTCTTCGGCATTCATACCGATTCCATTATCACTTATGGTCAGGGTACCAGCCTTTTCATCGATAGAAACGTTGACCCTTGCATTTTTCGGATCACCTTTGAAATCGCCAGTGATGGCCAATGTTTTCAATTTTTGTGTTGCATCTACAGCATTTGATACCATTTCACGAAGAAAAATCTCGTGATCGGAATAAAGAAATTTCTTGATGACGGGGAATATGTTCTCCGTAGTTACTCCAATTTTTCCTTTTTGCATAGTTAGTAATGTATTAAAATATTATTTTCTGCTGTTTATAATTTTACAAAATTTATGCCAACTTTCATCGTTTGTATTATAAGTGTGTATTCTTACCTTTGTTCCAAATTTAGAACGCAGAGATGGTACATAATAATTGACTGTGAGTCTCATTCCAATTCCATCTTATTTGAAACTAAAAAATACCCATTCCCAGATAAGAGGGAAATGGGTATCAATAAATATTTGAAACAAAAGATTACTTGATATTCTTTAGAACAGCTAGCAGATGATCCCAGACCATTTGAGCAGTTGGTATGAGAAGTCGCTCCTCTGGAGTATGTACAAAACGGAGAGTTGGGCCGACGCTCATCATATCCACGTTTGGATATTTTTCGGAGATGAGGCCACACTCAAGACCTGCGTGTATGCCAAGGACTTCTGGCTCTTTATTGAATAATTTTTTATATTCTTCTACCGCAACCTTCACGAGTTTCGAGTTGGGATTCATCTTCCAACCAGGATATTGGTCGTGCTGATGAACTTCAGTGCCCGCTAGTTCGAAGCAAGCTTTTATAGTGTTTGCCATGTTTGTAAGCGCACTGGCAACATTTGATCTTTGTGATGCTACAACTGTTATACGGTCTTTGTCGGTACGAATAACCGCGACGTTGCTTGACGTCTCAACCATATAGGCCAGCGCCTCGTCCTGACAGTTGGTAAGAGGACCGTTATCTACAGCTTGAATGGCCATAACTAATTTTCTTGCTACTTCCTTTTCAATAACAGGCCGAGCATCTGTACTTTCCAGTCCCCATACCGAAGATGGGTCGGACACATGATATTCTTCTTCAACCCCCTTTGTATAGATGTTCCAGTCTGCCTTGACAGTTTCTTTCTCTGCCATTGGAACTGCAAATATAACCTTGCCATCGCGTGGTATCGCATTGTCCATCTTCCCTGAATTCCATTCAGCAATGCGTAAGTCCAACTTGTTTTGTTCCATATAAAGGAAGCGTCCAAGCACCTTTATGGCATTTGCACGTTTTTTGTTGATATCGTCACCAGAGTGCCCTCCGATGAAGCCTTTGACACTGGCCTCCATAAAGAAATAGCCTTTTGGAGCTTCCTCAGGCTTATAACGGAATATGTTGTCAGTAGTAATACCACCAGCACAGCTCACAAATATTTGACCTTCATCTTCAGAATCTAAATTAATAAGGTATTTACCTGTCATCCAATTGGGCTCAAGACCAAAGGCCCCAGTAAGACCTGTCTCTTCATCAACAGTAAACAAGCATTCAATTTTTCCATGTTCAATATCATCTGATGCAAGTAACGCCAATTCATAGGCCACTCCAATACCGTCATCAGCGCCCAGAGTAGTACCTTTTGCTGTCAGCCATTCACCATCTATATAGGTCTGAATTGGATCTTTGTGAAAATCGAAATCAACATCAACGAGCTTATCACAGACCATATCAATGTGGCTTTGAAGAATAACTGTCGGAGCATCCTCCATGCCTTTTGTCGCAGGCTTTGTTATAAGTACATTTCCAGTCTTGTCAACTTTTGTATCTAAATTGTGGTTTTTGCCAAACTCTACCAGGTATTCGATCATTTTATCCTCGTGCTTCGATGGTCGGGGAATCGCATTAATTTTTGCGAATTGCTCGAAAACACGAGCAGGCTTTAATTCAATGTTTGTCATTTTTAATAGTATTTGTTTTGATATTTTATCGATTTGTGTTACCTTTGCGAAAAATATTAATGCAAAGATAAATAAAATGGTTAGAACTTTAATATGCAGTGTGTTAATAATTACTATAGCCATTGTTTTACTGAGCATAAGAATTATATTTAAGAAAGGTGGAACTTTCAACTCCCAGCATATACATGACAATAAGTATCTTAGGGAAAAGGGAATCCACTGCGTTATTGACCAAGATAAAGAAGCACGTAAAACGAATCATGCTTTTTAGGTTTTGGTTGATATCAATCTTAAATCGTACGTGAAAATTAATTTAATACAAATAATAATAATAACCTATAATGAAAAAGATTTTTAGCGCATTGGTAATATCTGCTTTGGTTTTTGGAATGACTTCCTGCAATAATCAGCCACGGTCAAACGATACCAGTACTAAAGAAAATGCTGAACAAAAGACAAATGACTCTGCAGTTTCGGGAGGACAAAAAATTGCTTACGTGGAGATTGATTCTATTATGAGTCAATATACCTACTGGAAGGAAGTCACAAAAATCATGAAAGCAAAGGAAGCGAATATTCAGAAAACTTTGGCGGGCAAGCAACAAGCTATACAGAAAGCAGCTGCCAACTTCCAGCAGAATGTCCAATCCAATAAATATACTCAGGCTCAGGCAGAGCAAGTTCAGGCAAGCATTCAAAAACAGGCACAAGATGCTGATGCCTTGCAGCAACGCTTAGGAAATGAATACCAAAATGAAGTTGCAAAATACAACAAGGCTCTTTCTGACAGCGTGCATAATTTCCTGAAAGATTATAATAAGGATAAGAAATATGCGATGGTTTTAGCGAAGAGTGGTGACAACATTCTTTATGCGGATGGTGCATATAATATTACCAACGACGTAATCAAAGGTTTGAATAAAGCATACAAAGGTATGAAGAAGTAATATTGGAAAGTCATAGTAGTGGAGCCAGTCATAAGTCAATATGGCTGGCTTTTTGGTTTTCTTCTGTTAAATGCATAAATCAATACTTCATTATTTTTAAGCTGTGTCAGCAGCAAAACTAAATATCTCATTTGCACTTTCTTAATTTTGGTAATTTCAGATTTTTCCCTATTTACGTATCTATTATTAGTTGATTTTCAGATTTAGGGACAGCAATAGAAAATAAAAACACTTGCCTTCGACAGAGGGTAACGGTGGCAAAGCATGAGCGGTCAAACACAAATCATGATTCCGGACACGACGAAGACTCACAGTATATCAAAAACAAAAAACATAAATTTTTCCGCCACTGGGCAGGTGTAGAACCTATCATAGGGTACTGCTGGTCAGATCATCGATTAGGGGCTCCTACAAGAGTCTCTTCGGAGACTCCATCAATGCCATGTTTACAGCGGCCGCATTCAACTTCAAAAGAGCTATGAGGCTTCTTTTGTATTTTATTGAAAAGGTGATAATATGATGTTGTGGAGGACGGGATTTAAATTCTCATCACCAATTTTCCCACATGTTCATATTAAAATGCTATCTCAACTTTTTTTAGGGTCGACTAACTAACCTTTAATTTGAGCTATTGAACATCTAACACAAAAAACAGACTGTAAAATGAGGCATACGTTTGTTTTTAATTTCAATCATTGTGCTTTCTTCCGGTTTCCTAAAAAAAAGTTTATATTTTTGTTTAAGCGCTCGGAAAGACGTATCTTTGCAATTATAGCATTATTTAAATATTATTCGAACGTGAAAATTCTTTATATCTCTTTTTTGTTTTCATTCATCCCTCTGTTCTCAATGGCTCAACAGATAGAAACTGGCTCTATTAATTTGAAGGATGGAGGTAAGTATCAAGGCCAGATATTCAGAGGCAAACCGAATGGTAAGGGTAAAACGATTTATAGAAATGGTGATATTTACGAAGGAGAATTTGAGAAAGGCCGACGTCAAGGTGAAGGAACTTATACCTTTGCTGATGGTGAAAAATATGTTGGCCAATGGTTTCAAGACCAGCAGCATGGTAAAGGCACATATACATTCAAGAATGGTAATAAATATAATGGGCTTTGGTACAAAGATTATCAGCAAGGCCATGGAAAGATGTATTATTATAACGGTGATGTATATGATGGTGATTGGATTCAAGATAAGAGAAACGGTTTAGGTAGATACACTTTTGCCAATGGAGCTTATTATGATGGACAGTGGAAAGATGATGTGAAATTTGGGCATGGACGTTTCTACTGGGGAGATGGTTCAACCTTTATTGGTGATTGGGTGAATAATGTGAAGGAAGGAAAAGGCATTTATCTCTATGCTGATGGTGACGAATATAATGGTGAGTGGAAAAACGACCTGCAAAACGGAAAGGGTATTTATAAGTTCAGTAACGGCGACCGTTATGAAGGGGATTATTTGGATGGAGAACGAACTGGCGAAGGGATAATTAAATACAAGAATGGAGATTATTATTCTGGCCATTTCCTAAAGGGCTTCAGGTCTGGTTTTGGCACAATGTCTTGGAGTAATGGAGATGTTTATACTGGAAATTGGGAAAAGGACTTACAGAGTGGCCAGGGGAAATTGGTTAAGAAAAATAAAGATGTTATAGAAGGGCAGTTCCGTAATGGGAAGGTTGATGGATTTGTCACAATTTATTTTTCAAATGGAAGTAAATTTAAAGGAGTATTCCAAAATGGAAAAAAACATGGTGATGCTGTAGAAATAGATGCTGATGGCAAGCGTTTTGAAGGCTCGTACAAATATGATAAGCGCAACGGCAAGTTTACTGAACGAGATAAAAGTGGCAAGATAATAGCAAGAGGATATTATGAAGATGGTATCCGATCTAACAATTAATCATTGAAGTAACATTTAAGCAGTAATTCCCATGGCAACAAATAGAAAAAGTTCGAAAAGTGTATCAACAAAAAAGGTAAGAAAGAGTAAACAAGATGCTAAGGATTTGGTTTTGGGTATTGTTGCAAAAGACTCTTATCTGAAACCTTTTAATGATGCGATTAAAGGCCGTCATGAACATGTTTTATGGAAGATAAGTCAACTTACCCAAAATGGAAGCCAAACCTTGTCTGACTTTGCGAATGGCTATCAGTATTTTGGGTTACACAGGACTGTATCAGGTTGGGTTTTCAGGGAGTGGGCTCCCAATGCAACAGAAATTTATTTGATTGGTGATTTTAATGGATGGAAGAAGTCAGAGGCTTACTGTTGCAAGCGGATAGGCGATAGTGGTAATTGGGAACTGACACTTACTCCCGATCAGATGAAACATGGGGATTTGTATAAGATGTACGTGCATTGGCCAAATGGTGGTGGAGAGAGGATTCCTGCTTGGGCTCAAAGAGTCGTACAAGATAATGACACCAAGGCCTTTTCTGCACAGGTGTGGAATCCCGAGACACCGTTTGTCTGGAAAAAGCAAACGTTTATCCCAAACAAATCACCATTATTAATATATGAATGCCACATTGGCATGTCGCAGGATGCAGAGAAGGTTGGTACTTATACGGAATTCAAGGAGAAGGTCCTCCCACGAATAGCTGCAGATGGATACAATGCCATTCAGATTATGGCGATTCAAGAGCATCCTTATTATGGGAGCTTTGGTTATCATGTCAGCTCTTTCTTTGCAGCAAGCTCAAGATTTGGCACACCAGAAGAACTGAAGTCATTGATAGACGAGGCACACAATCTTGGATTAGCAGTGATTATGGATATTGTTCACTCACATGCTGTAAAGAACGAAGTGGAAGGCCTGGGTAACCTTGCTGGCGACCCCAATCAATATTTCTATCCTGGTGAGAGGCATGAGCATCCAGCTTGGGATTCGCTTTGTTTTGATTACGGGAAGGACAATGTCATCCACTTTTTGTTGTCGAACTGTAAATATTGGTTGAATGAGTATCATTTTGATGGTTTTAGGTTCGACGGTGTTACCTCAATGATTTATTATAGTCATGGGTTGGGGGAAGACTTTACAAGCTATGCCGATTATTTCAATGGGCATCAGGATGATAATGCGATTTGTTATCTTACTATTGCTAATTGTCTGATTCATGAAGTCAACAAAAATGCGATAACCATTGCCGAGGAAGTATCGGGAATGCCAGGCTTGGCTGCTCGATTTGATGAAGGTGGATATGGCTTTGACTATCGTATGGCCATGAATATACCAGACTTTTGGATAAAAACCATCAAAGAACTACCAGATGAAGATTGGAAGCCCTCCTCAATTTTCTGGGAGATAAAAAATCGCCGTTCTGACGAGAAGACGATTTCTTATTGTGAGTCGCACGACCAGGCTTTGGTGGGCGACAAGACAATTATTTTCCGTTTAGTAGATGCAGATATGTATTGGCATTTCAAAAAAGGAGATGAAAACGAAATGTCAAGACGAGGCATCGCCTTGCATAAGATGATTCGTTTGGCTACTGCTTCGACAATGAATGGTGGCTATCTGAATTTCATGGGCAATGAGTTTGGCCATCCTGAATGGATTGATTTTCCTCGAGAAGGTAATGGCTGGAGTCATAAATATGCACGTCGCCAATGGAATCTTGTTGACAACAAAGAGCTTTGTTATCATTATTTGGGCGATTTTGATAAGCAAATGTTGGTAGTTCTAAAGACAGAGAGAAACTTCAACAATACCGCAATTCAAGAGGTTTGGCATGACGATGGAGATCAGATATTGGCATATAGTCGTGGTGATTTACTTTTCGTATTCAATTTTTCCCCCAATCGCTCCTTTACAGATTATGGTTTCTTGGTAGAAGAGGGAGAATATGAGGTTGTACTGAATACCGATGATAAATCATTCGGCGGATATGGTTTTGCGGATGATAGTGTTCCGCATCTGACTAATTATGATGTCTTGTATGCCAAGCAACATAAAGGCTGGCTGAAATTATATATTCCGGCGCGGAGTGCAGTTGTTCTTCGTAAAAAGAAATAAGCTGCGATGACAATAGATAACAAATTAGTCAAGGTCATTTGTGCCATCCTGTTCTGCGTTTTCACATTCAGCTACCTGTTTTTCTATCAAGCTGATATTTTGCGGGTGACTCAGCATATAGCGTCTGGTGGACAGACATTTTACGTTCCATGGTTGGGTGGTGTGCTGATCACCATTTTTTTACAGTTGCTTCAGGTGGGACTAAACTCAATTCTTCATCTTAAGAAAAGAGGTGTTGCAATGACTTATTTCCCATCTGTTCTTATACTGATAGCAATAACTGATATTAGCCCAAATGTTGCTGAAAAGATAGAATTTCATTCATCCTTGTGGGTTCTTCTAACGCTCTTCGTTATTTATATTCCCATCATTCTTTATGTTAAAAAGTACGAGCCTTATGAACCTGAAATGCGTTCCAATGGACCTGTTTCACAAGCGATGTGGATTAATCTCTGTTTTATGTTTATCATGTTTCTAATGGTGGGAACTATGGCGAATCATGACAGACGTTTTCATGAGAGAGCTCGTATTGAATCATTGGTCATTGATAGGGATTATAAAGGTGCTCTGAAGTTGATCAAACAATTTGGCGAGACGGATTCTGTAACATCAATGCTCACAATCTACTCGGTAGCCCGTACAGGGCATTTAGGCGATGAGTTGTTTGAATACCCATTGGTTGGCGGTTCAACTGTTCTCAGACCGGGTAAGGTTCATTCGTTGTTGCAGCCTGATAGTTTGATAAACAATGCAACAAAGACGTCTGCAAATTATCAACTCATTGGCTTTCTACTGGATAAAGATTTGCGCGGTTTCATGAGTTATTTGCCGCATTATTATCCTACTGATAGTTTGTTGCCAAGATATTATAAAGAAGCAAAACTCATATATTTAAGAGGGGTAAACAAACGAATGGCCCATAAGGGGACATATTCATATTATTTCTTAAATGCAAAACCCTGATTTCTCATAGCCCAGCGACTATCATTTCCTATAATTATCCCCGTTTTTAGAAGTTATTCTTACTATAGGTAATTCTAATTCAACAATGAACAATTCTTTTCCATTATGCATTGAATACCATACGCTTTATCTTTTAATTTTCAAAAGATGACCTTTTACCTTCCGAAAGGTAAGCATTGGCAGTGTCATAGCTAACCTTTTGTCACTATGCTAATACCATGCTGTCTTTTCCTGAATTCACTTGTCAGATCTGACAATGTATTTCTGTTTTACTTGTCAAATATTTTCTTGTTTACTGAATGGCTTGTAACTATTCAGCAATAGTCATAGGTCATACTCCACCTCCCCTCCTACAATGATAGGATGGTGCTGATGGCATTGAGTTGTGACTGATGGTTCTTCCATGCAGTGTCTGAGATGGAATGTATGGCAAAGAAAGCATCAGCTCCACTGTCAGACCTA
>QWBY01004785.1_pt1 | contig 10448 bp, 7 predicted proteins | sample 1972471 | NCBI WGS metagenome assembly QWBY01 (sample SAMN09866722, study PRJNA288562) | Human gut metagenome isolate term6_stool, whole genome shotgun sequencing...
TTGTGCGTTGAGCAATGTCTGCCGGGCGGTAAGCACCTCCAGATAGGTGGTGTTGCCATGCTCCATCAGCAGGGAAGTGCTGCGGGCAGCTGTCTGCAAGGAAGCTACCTGCTTGTCCAGCAGTTCGCTTTTGGATAGGCTTGTCTGCCAGGCAGTCAAGGCATCGTTCACCTCGCTGCCTGCATTCAGCAATGTCTGCTGGAAGGCAAGGGAAGCCTCCTCCTGCTGGGCACGGGCTATGCGGTACTGTGCAATGACCTGCCCGCGGGCAAAGAGCGGCTGCGTCAGCGAACCCACTGCCGAAGCCAGGAACTTGCCGGGATTCACAATCATTGAACCGGCAGAATTGGTCCAGCCCGCACTCCCGCCCAGCGTGATGGAGGGATAGAAGGCAGAGCGCGCCGCATTGGTGCCGTAGAACGCCGCTTCCAGTGTCCGCTCAGCCGAACGGACATCAGGACGGCAGGAAAGCATCTGAACAGGAATCCCTATAGAAAAGCCCACGGGGAACTGCTGCTCTGCCAGCACACCGCGCTCGTAATGACGGGGCGTCTCTGCCAGCAACAGCGCAAGGCTGTTCTCCACCTGGTTTATCTGTTCTTCCAAATCAAGCACGGAAGTCTGCACCTGATAGTACGTGGCCTCCATCTGCGACACGGCGGATTCGTTCGCCATGCCCGCATTCATCAGGGCACGGGTGGAAGCAACGGTTTCCCGCCACGTCTCTTCGGTCTGCCTGGAGATGGCAAGCTGCTGGTCCAGCATCAGCAGGGTATAGTAAGTATTGGCTATCCCGGCAATGAGCTGGGTACGCACGGCCTGGCGATAGTCCTGACTCTGCGCATAGAGCGCCTTCGACTGTTTCTTGGCATTGCGCATGCGACCGAAAACATCCAGCTCCCAACTGGCAGTAACGGGCAGCGAATAGGTCTGTGTGGCCTTGCGGCTGTCAAAGCTGCTCACCGTGCCCTGCGGCGCAAGGGCAAAGGAGGGCAGGAAGGCAAGCTTTGCGGACAGCAGGGTGGCTTCGGCCTCTTCCACGCGAAGCTGTGCCGACTGGTAGTCGGTATTGTTCTGCAACCCTTGTCCGATGAGTGCCTGCAGATGCGGGTCGGTGAAAAACTCGTGCCAGTCCATGCCGCCCAGGCCAAGGTCCAGGCTGTCTTCGGTGGCAGCCGGAGAACCGGCGAGGCTCTCCGTAAAAGCTGCCATTTCTTCCCCATAGAGGCCGTCGGGGACCTCGGTAGCGGGTTTGTATTTGGTGTACACGCCGCAACTGCTGAACAGCAAACCGGCGGCGGACAATAGGATGATATGTTTCTTCATTGTTCCAATCTGTTTTTATTTTATTTTCCTCAATCTTTCGCCCGTTCTGCCTCACTCTTCTGCTTTTCAAGCAATACCTGCATATCGGCTTCTTCCTCCATTGGCGGACGAACCTTCTCCTGCGTCATCAGGATAGGACGCAAACGGACCTGGGCGGCCGAATAAGCTGATTCCACAATGCCCATTCCCTTGCGGCGCCGCTCGATGGCATACTCCGTAATCAGGATGGCCGTCTTGGCGAGCAAGCCAATCAGCATAATCACACCCGTCTGCAAATAGATGTTGTTCTCCAATCCCAGAACCTTGGCAAAGAGGAATGAACCCATCAGCCCGAACGGTACGGAGAAGATGACCGCAAACGGTATCAGGAAACTCTCATAAAGACATGCCAGGATGAGATAGATAAGGAAGATACAGATGGCATAAATAAAGACAGTCTGCGCACCACCAGTATTGGCTTCCTCACGTGCCATACCTCCGTACTCGTAACCGTAGCCCAGCGGCAATGTCTGTTCTGCCACTTCCGCAATCACTTTCTGCACTTCACCGGACGAATATCCTTCTGCCGGATTCACATTAGCGGCGATAGCGCTGTACAGATTGAAACGGTTTGCCGTCTCCGGACCGAGCACCTTGTTCAACGTCACGAACTGGCTGACCGGAGCCATCTCCGTACCGTTGCGCACAAACATATTACCCAGTGCCTGTTCGTCCAGACGATATTCGGGCGATGCCTGCATCATGACGCGGTACACCTTGCCAAACTGATTGTAGTTGGAAATATAGGCACCGCCGCAATAGCTGCCCAATGCGTCGAGCACCGCACCCGGCGAGATACCCGCACGCTTGCACTTGGCAGCATCCACATCTACCGATACCTGCGGGAAATTCATGGCATAAGAGGTATACGCCATAGCCACTTCGGGACGCTGGTTCAACGCACCCAGAAACTGTATCACTGCCTCGTAGAACGTAGCCATGTCACCACCCGTTCTGTCCTGTAGGTTCAGCTCCAGGGAGTTACCCATACCATAGCCCGGAATCATACCCGGCTGGAAGCTGAATATCTGTGCCTCCTTCACACCGTAGAACTGTGCATTGAGACGGGCCACCACAGCGTCGGACGTGTGTTCGCTCCCCTTCCGCTCGCCCCAGTCCTTCAGACGGATGATGATGGTACCGTAGGAAGTGCCCTGACCGGACATCAATCCGTATCCTGCCACCTTGGAATAGTGTTCTATCTCGGGAGTGTTTTTCAGGATGTCCTCCAGCTTGTTCATCACCTTCGTGGTTTCTTCCAGCGTGCTTCCCGGAGACGTGCTGACGTTCACCATGATGACACCCTGGTCCTCCTGCGGCACAAGCCCCGTCTTGGTGGTACTCATCAGGTAAACCAGCAATACGACGGTAGCCGCCAATGAAGTCCACACCATCCAGCGGTGGTGGATGAAGAACATCACACCTTTCTTATATTTGCCCAGCACGGCGTTGAACGAGGCATTGTATGCCGCACGCACCCGTCCGTTGATGCTCTTCGCACTCTTCGTACCGTCCGACGGACGCATCATGATGGCACACAAGGCGGGACAAAGCGTCAATGCCGAAATCATGGAGATGCCCACCGCCGTTGCCATCGTGACACCGAACTGCGTATAGAACACGCCCGAAGTACCGCCCATAAACGTCACGGGGATAAATACCGCCATGAACACGCAGGTACAAGAGATGATGGCCATCGTCACATCGCCCATCGCATCCTTCGTGGCAAGGTAGGATATTGAGACTGAACCCCGCAGCCACCAGGCAGGCAAACGTGCCGACCAGCGACACGATAATGGAAATGGAGGGTATAAGCGTACTCTTGAAGTCCTGCAGGAAGAAATACACCACCAGAATTACCAGTATAATGGCAATGACCAGTGTCTCCACCACATTGTGTATGGAAGCGAAGAGGAAGTCGTTGGAACTCATCATCGTCACAAATTCCGTCCCTTCGGGCAGGCTCTTCCTCATCTCGTCTATCTGTGCGGTAATCTGCTTGTTGACGGCGGTTGCGTTGGAGCCTGCCGTCTGGAACATCATGAAAAGTACCGCCGGCTTGCTGTCCATCTCACTGCGGAAACTATAGGTCAGCGTACCCAGCTCCACATCCGCCACGTCCTTCAGACGGAGCACGGAACCGTCACTCTGCGAGCGTACCACCGTGTTCTGGAATTCCTCCACACTCTTCAGACGTCCGCGATACTTCATCGTAAACTGGAACACGTTCTTTGAATTCTCGCCCAGCGAACCGGTAGGCGCTTCGATGTTCTGCTCGCCCAATACGGCGGTCACATCCGAAGGGACCAGTCCATACTGCGCCATCCGTTCCGGTTTCAGCCAGATGCGCATACTGTAGGTATCACCCAGCTCCATTACGTCACCCACACCTTCGATACGTTTGATTTGCGGAATCACGTTGATGTCGAGGTAATTGGCAAGGAACGTCTGGTCGTAGCGCCCGTCGGTGCTCACCAAAGCGCCGATTTGCAGGAAGCTGGTCTGCCGCTTCTGGGTAGTCACACCGATTTTCGTCACTTCGGCGGGCAGCAGTCCCTGCGCCTTGGATACGCGGTTCTGTACGTTCACCGCAGCCATGTCGGGGTCCGTGCCCTGCTTGAAATAGACTTGTATGGTGGCAGAACCGGCATTGGTGGCGGTAGAACTGATGTACATCATGTTCTCCACACCGTTGATGCTCTCCTCCAACGGCATGATGACACTGTTCAGCACGGCTTCGGCATCGGCGCCGGTGTAGTTGGCACTGACATATACCGTAGGAGGCGCAATGTCAGGATATTGTTCCACCGGCAGCGTAAAGAGCGAAATGAGCCCTATCACCAGAATCAGTACGGAGATGGAGATAGCCATCACCGGCCGTTTTATAAATATATTTCCTTTCATCTTAATGGGTCATTGATAGTTGATAAAATAGCAATCATCATTTCACTTGCGTTCCTTCGCGCAGCAGTCCGGCACCTGTGGAAACAATCTCGTCACCCACTTTCAGTCCGTCCAGCACCACGTATTCGCGTCCGTCATTTATTCCTGCCACGGTAATCAGGGCAGAGACGGCCTTGCCATCCACTACCTTGTATACCAACGTCTTGTCCTGCAACTGTACGGTGGCTTCTTGCGGAATCACAATGCAGTTCTTATACGTGGCAGGCACCACCACCGTGCCCGATGCCCCGCTATGGAGCAGGCGCGATTCGTTGGGGAAGACCACGCGTGCCACTACCGTACCCGTCTGACGGTCGATGACACCACTGATGGACTCGATGGTACCTTTCTTGTCGTAGACGGAATTGTCGTTCAGACGCAGCTCTGCCGCCGGCATGTTCTTCAGCGCCTCGTCCATGCTGCCGTACTGGCGTGTCAGGGCGAGCAACTGGTTCTCGGTCATGGAAAAGTAAACGTACATGTCGCTGTTGTCACTGACCGTTGTCAGCGGTTGCGGCAAGCTGGGGCTGACCAATGCCCCTGCACGGTAGGGCAATGCCCCCACCACCCCGTCGCTGGGACTCTTCACTTCCGTATAGGAGAGGTTGTTGCGTGCGCTTATCTCCTGGGCCTCGGCCTGCGAGAGTTGCGCCTTGGCGGTAAGGTAGCTGTTTTCGGCAGTCTTCAGGCTGAATTCCGAAACCACTTTCTGCGCATACAATTCCTTGTTGCTGTTATAAGTCAGTTCGGCAGTAGCCAGTGCGGCACGTGCCGCTTCCACATTGGCAACGGCCGTTTTGAGTGCAGCCTTGTAGGGAACCTGGTCGATGATGAAAAGCAGTTGTCCCCGGCGCACCTTCTGCCCCTCGGTCACACACAACTTCTCGATGGTACCCGACACTTGCGGATAAATATCTATGTCCTGCCGTCCGCGTATCGTTGCTGAGTACGAAGTGGAAAGCTCTTTGTCCGTCGCCTCCACTTTCATGGTAGCATAAGAAGGTTTCATTCCGGAAGCATCCGATGCCTGCTTGCAAGATGCCAAACACATTGTACAACCGACAATCCCTATCAGCCGTATCCATTTCCTGTTCAATGTAATCATACTTTTTCTCATTGTCTTTTTGTTAAAACTGGTGGCAAAAGTAGGAGAAAGGAACAACGCCATAATGACCAATTACACTCCAAAGATGTTCCTTTTTCGACATTCATCTTTTTTAAGGCTAATGAATTGTCTATAAATGACATATAGAACAAGAAAGCCGCATAATGGAACATCCCATATTTCCCATTATTCACCAACTTTGCAAAACGAAAAAGGAAGAATATGGAGAAAGGGAACATAAAAATCGTAGAAATCGCGGACTTTAAAAACAGCGAACATGTCCTTGACTATGTAGACAATGACTTTGTCATAATCAACAGTCTGGAGGGAAGCCCCTACAATGAAGATACAATAAGATTGGGATGCTTCCTTATCGCTATCTGTCTAGAAGGCTGCATCCAGTTGGACGTCAACTACAAAACCTACCAACTGGAAGCAGGCGACTTACTGCTCGGCCTTCCCAATACCATTATCAGCCACGCGATGGTAAGCCCGAAGCACAAGATAAGGCTTGCCGCATTCTCCACACAGTTCCTACAACGCGTGGTCAAGATGGAGAAGGATACATGGAATACCGTTATGCATATCCACAACAATCCCATAAAGTCTGTCGGGGAGGAAGGGGACAAGGAAATCTTCAAATTCTACCGAGAACTGCTTATGGCAAAGATAAACGACGAGCCTCATCACTATCACAGGGAAGTGATGCAATACTTGTTTTCTGCCATTTTCTGTGAGATGTTGGGACACCTCAACAAAGAAGTGAACCCTTCAGAAATGACAGTCGATACAAAAGAAAGCATCAAACAGTCCGACTATATCCTGCGTAAGTTTATAGAGATGTTGTCCAAAGACAACGGCATACACCGTTCTGTAGGATATTATGCCGATGCACTCTGCTATAGCCCCAAACACTTTTCGAAGGTCATCAAGCAGGCATGCGGACGTACACCGCTGGACTTGATAAACGAGAATGCCATTGAACACATCAAGTACCGGCTAAAGCATTCGGACAAGTCCATCAAGGAGATTGCAGAAGAATTTAATTTCCCCAACCAGTCTTTCTTCGGGAAGTATGTGAAGTCTTATCTGGGTATGTCTCCGGCACGCTACCGCAATACGAAAGAGGAATGATTTCCCCTACTCTTGGGGCTCACTCCGTAAAGGTCTGCATTAGGAAGCTAAACCTTAACTTTACGACGCTAAAGGTCAACTTTACGATGGCTAAACCTCAACGTATCACTTCATCACACACCGCATCCTGGAAAGCGCGTGCTTCCCTGCCCGACAGTGCATTCTGGTTCATGATGGCAAAGGCTATCTCGTGTCCGTTGCGGGCTTTAAGGTAGCCGGCCAGGCAGTTGATGGCGGTAAAGGAACCCGTCTTGGCATGTACATTTCTGTGGGAAAGGGTGCCTTTCTTCATGCGGAACTCCAGTGTACCGTCCACGCCGCCAATGGGCAAAGCCTTATAAAGTTTCTGGAAAACATCCGTACGCGAGTAGGCATATCGCAGGAAAGAAACCAAGAGTTCCGGTGAAATGTAGTTGTAATTGGAAAGGCCGCAACCATCTGCCAGATTATACCTATCGGGGTTATATCCCATCTCTTTTATCAGCATGCGGATGGCAGAAAGCCCGTCCTCGGCAGAGACACGCTTCTTTCCGCTGCTCTGCACACCCAACCGGCAGAGCATGGCTTCGGCATTGAGATTATCGCTCTCCTTCATTATCTGTTTCACCACATCCTGCACGGAAGTTTCATAGGAAGCCATCCGTACGGAGAGGCTGTCTTGCCGGAACTCACCGAAGAGGTAAGAGACTTCCGCTTCTGCCGCCGGAATGCACCGGATGCCCCGTGCCTGCAACCGTTCCATAAAGGTATGCATGAAGAAGTCCTGCGAAGAAAATATATTGACCGTACCTGCACGGCGGGCATCGACGTTGCCCGTCACGGTGATGTTGTTCCCGTTCACCAGCCAGTCGCGCGACACACGGAAACGTCCGGCAGAAGGGGTACGGCTTTGGGTCTTGTTCGTCAGTGTATAATAGGAAGAGGCGGGAGTGCATTCAAGGCGTGCGCTGTCGCCCCGTTCGCCGGGTGTGGCGGTAACCTTCACCACTCCTTTATTCAGCATCAGCGGTGAGAGGTAGGGCTGGAAGGAATAGGGAGTATCATCCCACAACCAGCCGCTGCCCCAGTACAAGGAGTCTTTCATGGAGACATCTCCATACACCTTGCCTTTGATGACAGAGAAGGGGAAACGGGCCACGGCAGCCACCAGGGAATCCAATGCCTCTTCATCAAACTCCGGGTCGTAACCGCCTATCACATACATATTCCCCTGCAAGGTATCGCGCTCAATGGTTCCCTGATACCACACTTCCGTACGGAACGGCTCGTCGGCTTCGGGACGGGAAAGGGCGGTAATGGTGGTCAGCAGCTTCATAGTGGAAGCGGGACGGGAAAGCTTGTCCGCCTGATAGCCGTACAAGGGCTTTCCGGCAGTCAGGTCATAGACCGAAATGGCCACATTAGAGCCTGCGGGAAGTTTGTGTTCTATCAACGCATCAATCCGCGCAGAGAGCGGCTTCACCGGAGTTACCGTCTCTTGGGGCCATAATGGGAGCAGGCAGACGGATAAAATTAACAGCAACAATATCCTTTTCATAAATATATTTATCTTTAAAGGCAAAAGTACGACAATCTTACAAATGAACAACAACGAGGTAGTCTTTTCATAAATTATATCCAGCCATCCATCTTAATATTCCTTTAAAAATACTACTTTTGCATAGATTGCATAGGCAAAATCTCCCAGTTACTATCACTCTAAAATTGATGTACCATGAAACTACAACTTACAATTGCCAGCTTTACAATATGCCTCCTTTTCTCCCCCATGCTTCGGGCACAAGAATCTCCGCGCATTGTCAGTTATGACTTAACCGTACAGATTGATGTACCGAACCGACAAGTCGAAGTTGGCGGTTCGTTTGAAGTTGATTTCCAGGACAGTGACTCAATCTCGTTGGTACTATGGCGCCATGCCCGTATCGACACACTACGCCACAGCAGCCGGGAGATAACCTACCGTTTCGATACGCTTGCCCCGGCACCTGCCCAATTCATTCCCGACGGACGGACCTTGACCCTCTACCGGCCGGCAGGAGCCGATGACCGCTGCCGCATAAATACCCGTTACACACTCTACATGCAGGAAGTGCAGGGCCCTGCAAAATCATTCAATGACCATTGGATTGAACTTGGTTACTATACGGGATGGTATCCTGTCTGCAACGGTAACCGGGCAGATTATTCGCACTTACGAATCGGCATCACTGACGGTTATACGGTGAGCGGCTCAGGTATTATTTCCCATACAGAAGAAGGGATGTGGGAAATGGAACAACCTTGGGAGAATTTCGACAATGTTATCCTGGCTTCACCCATGCTGAAAAGCCGCCGCATCAATGATAACGGAACTACCATTGAACTTATCTATACAGACTTCCCGGATGCCGGTGCAGACTCGGCACTTCAATGTTGCCACAATGCCTTGAAATTCTTCCGACGCCTTTATAAAATTGCGGGAGATGAGGATATTTACATGAAATTCCTGCTTTCAGCTTCCGGCACCTCAGGAGGGTACAGCCGTAAAAATTTCATTATGCTCAGTTCCCGAACATTCAATGAATATGTACTCAAGAACACCGCCCACGAAATCGGCCACTTCTGGTGGAACAAGGCTCCGGTGGAATCTTGGCACGACTGGCTGAACGAATCTTTTGCCGAATTCAGTGCTTTGCAATACATACGCCACGCCCGCGGCGAAAAAGCCTATGCCGCTTACATCGACGCCTACCGTAAGGAAACACGCCATATCCGTCCTATCTGGGGTATTGACCGCAACGACCGCGAAGCGCATCTTGCCCTCTATAGGAAAGGGTCAGTACTACTCGCCGACCTGCTTGTCCGAGTGGGTGAAGAACCTTTCTTCAACTTTCTGGCAGGTGTCATCCAAGCCCATATAACAGACACATCGGCTTTCCTGGATTTTGCGGAAAGCCGATTGGGACGTAAAAACCGGGACTGGATTGAAAAGCGGTTAAAAGAATAAACACCTGATTATTCTTCAACTGTTCCTTTCGCCACCGGCTTCTCAAAATGAGTGCCGCACTTCCTGCATACATACTCCCAATGCTCAGTGCCCGGAGGTGCGGCCGACAATGCCGCAATAACAGCAGCCACCACAGCACGCACCCGATGGCTCTTCTTCAGCACAAACTTAATCTCATCCGAACCGCAATGGGGGCAGTACCTCAACTGTTCCGGAATCATCTGGTTCCGTTCAAGCAGACGGAGGGCATTGTCATATTCGTCCTCATAGACAAATATATCCACTCCCGTGACATCACGGACATATCCGCGCATCACGGAAGACATGTTTTCATTATGCAAAACAGACGCAATGCCCTCATTCTTCAAGGCACCCTGAATAACATGTGCCTGAAAGGCATCGTCGCAGGTGATTAGCTTTACGGTTTTCATCTTTTATGTTTATATGAAACAATAGTCATGGGTTCTACAATGCCTCCTTGAATATCTCTCCCACCGTGGGGTGCGGAAAGACAATCTTCTTCCATTCATCGGCAGTAAGTTTCAGGCGGGATTACCCAAGACATGTGCCCCCAATACGGTATCGTCACTGCCCAACAGTAACTTGCAGACGCCATTCACTCCTTCATTCTCTGCTACAAAGCGACCACTGTACGCCATCGGAAGCTTCACAGCACGATAGGCAACGCCTCTCTTCTGCAGGGATTCTTCTGTCTCGCCCACACCGGCTATTTCGGGATTGGTATACACTACGCCGGGGATGGCACGATAGCTCATAGTGTCCTTCTTGCCAATGATGGAATGTATGGCTACTTCCGCCTCGCGGACGGCTGTATGCGCCAGCAAGGAATATCCCGTCAAGTCGCCGCAAGCATATACTCCGGGAACTGAAGTCTGCATCTGTCCGTTGACAAAG
>QWBY01002557.1_pt1 | contig 10434 bp, 5 predicted proteins | sample 1972471 | NCBI WGS metagenome assembly QWBY01 (sample SAMN09866722, study PRJNA288562) | Human gut metagenome isolate term6_stool, whole genome shotgun sequencing...
CTCTAGTGATCAGAAAAAGTTAAAACAAAAAGAAGACAGAATTGATAAATTGATTGAAGAACAGCAATTGGAATTACAAAACATCGCTGGACTCACCAATAATGAAGCAAAGGAAATAATTCTAAAAAATGTTAAAAGTGAAACTATTCACGAATCAGCTAAGCTTATAAAAGAAGCTGAGGAGAGAGTAAAAGCTGAAAGTAAAAAAATAGCTACAGATATACTAGCAACAACAATTCAAAGATATGCTGCAGAACAAGTAGCTGAAAATACAGTTTCAGTTATATCTCTACCTAATGATGAAATGAAAGGTCGAATTATAGGCCGTGAAGGTAGAAATATAAGAGCTTTTGAACAAGCTTCAGGTGTAGATCTAATAATAGATGATACACCAGAAGCCGTTGTTATATCTTCATTTGAACCTGTAAGACGTGAAGTCGCAAAGGTTGCCCTTGAGAGATTGATTCAGGATGGAAGGATAAATCCTTCAAGAATCGAAGAAATGATCAATAAGGCAGATGAAGAAGTAGAACAGAGAATTATGGAAGATGGACAAGAGGCTGTAGACAAAGCTGGTGTTGTAAACTTACATCCTCAGTTAGTCAAATTGGTCGGTAAGATGAAATTTAGGACATCTTATGGGCAAAATATACTAAAGCACTCTGTCGAAGTAGCAAACCTTGCAGGAATGCTTGCAGAAGAAATAGGTGCAAATCCACAAATAGCTAGACGTGGTGGCCTACTACACGATATAGGTAAGGCTATTGATCGCGAACAAGAAGGAACTCATGTTAGCTTAGGTGTAGATATGGCCAATAAATATGGCGAGAATAAATATGTCATAAATGCCATAGAATCCCACCATGGCGAAGTTGAACCTAATTGTGTCGAATCAATTTTGGTACAAACAGCAGATGCTATATCAGCTGCAAGACCTGGAGCAAGACGTGAAAGCTTAGAAAAATACGTTAAGAGACTTGAAAATCTCGAAGGAATCGCTAATTCATTTGATGGTATCGAGAAATCATTCGCTCTACAAGCAGGTAGAGAACTAAGAATTATGGTTAAGCCAAATAAGGTTTCCGATGATGAAATGATTGTAATTGCTAGAGAAATTGCAAAGAAAATTGAAGAAGAATTAGAGTATCCTGGTGAAATCAAGGTTAATGTATTACGAGAGTCTAAAGTGATTGATTTTGCTAAATAAATATTGTATTTTAACTGACTACCAAAAATTTGGTAGTCTTTTTATTGTTCACTTTAGTGAGTTGAGCGAACGAAAGAGAGCGAAACAAAAAACCACCTGCTATGCAGGTTGAGGGAATAAGCTCTAGCTTCAAGCACCAAGAAGACCTCCTTAGAGTATAATTGTGATAGTCACATGAAAAATTAAATAATGAGGCAATCGTGGATATCAATATTTTATCCCATACAAGATTGAGATACAAATATAATAGAGTTTTTGCACCCAAAATATAGAAGATTAGTTAATATATAGACATATAAGAAATGATATATGGCGCATGCTTAGAAATTATTGTTCATGAAATGAAATAAGACAAATTTAAGCAGAGATATGCCTATGTCATATACATATGTTGCTAGTATTCTATCAATAATCATGTATTACTAATAATTAGATATATTAAACAAAGACCAAAAAAATTTATCTCACCTAACTAAATTCAATACATACTATTGCATACCTAATTTTTTAAAATCGCTTATATCGCAAAATATGAGCTATTCTATTTAAAATATTGTAATGAAATTAAAAATATCGTATATGATAATTAATTTAAAAATAGAGGATTGCATAGTATTAACAATAGTATATAATTATTACTTCCTATGTAAGTGACCTAAAATAAAGTACATCTAGAAACTAAGAATTAAATAAATATCTCAAACGGTAAGGTTGGATGATAGAATTGGTTTAGTATTATATTTAAAGATATATTATTATAGTAGATATATTGATATAGAAAAATAGTTAATTGATTACTTCGAAATACAGAAAATAAATCTATACAAAGCATTAATATTTTTTACTGAGATATAAGCAATCTATAAATGAATGTTTGTTTAGAAAAAATCTACTTATTTAAGGAAATGTTCTAAGAAATAACCTAATTTAAAATACTAAGAAAATCAATCTGAGAGGAGTGTAAGATAAAAATAATTTATTGCACAAAATAGTAATTTTGTGCAATAAATTGAAAATTATGTTATTACCAGTATAATTTTAATGTAAGAAAAAAATATGATAAATTAAGGAATGTTTATGAAAGAAATTAATGAACCGATCATTATTACAGATTATCTAAATTATTTAAAATCGATTAGAGGCCTATCCTCTAACACAATTAAGGAATATCGATATGATCTTATGCTAATGATTAGATATATGATTGTAAGAAAGGAATATTATGGTGATAAAGATAGTTTTAATGAAGAATTCGATAATAAAAAAATCAATAAAATTGTTGGTCCTAAGTTTTTTGAAACATTGACTCTCCAGGACTTCTACGCTTTTCTTAGTTTTTTAGACAACGAGAAGAATGATTCTTCCACTACTAGATCAAGGAAAATATCAGCTATAAAATCTTTTTATAAGTATTTATTCTCTGAAATAGAAGTTATTAATACAAATATTAGTGACAAGCTATCAAATCCTAAAATAAGCCAAAGACAACCTGTTTATTTAACATTAAATGAGACTGAGTTGTTACTCGATACTATTAAAAATGAGCATAATGAATTCCTAAGATATAGAGACCTTTCTATTGTATTTACCTTCTTAACAACAGGTATGCGTTTATCAGAGCTCGTAAGTATCGACATGGAAGATATCATATATGATCATTTTAATATAATTGGAAAAGGAAATAAAGAAAGAACTGTCTATTTGACTAATAATTGTAGAGATCTTCTCGATCAATATATTGTAATTAGAAATAAGTATATTAAAGATTTAGATATAGATGCCCTATTTATCTCAACAAGAAAGAAAAGAATTTCAAAAAGAGCAGTTCAGAGCACTATAGATAAGTATCTAAAAAAGGCAGGATTTGATACTTCTGTATACTCTACTCATAAGTTAAGGCACACGGCTGCAACACTAATGTATAAATACGGTAGTGTCGATATAAGAGCTCTCAAGGACATTTTAGGCCATGAAAATATCTCCACCACCCAAATATATACCCACCTTGATGATGAAGACCTTAAAAATGCTGTGAATAAGAATCCACTGTCTAATCTACATATATAGATAAAGCGTCCTATTTAAGTATCAGGATAATATTGTATTGTATACAAACCCTTTTTCTTATAATAGAACGCTTTTATTTTTATATAAATTTCTCTTTTTTGAATCTATCTAAAACAAGTTTTAAAGCTAATTTTCCATGGAAATAATTTAAACCGCCTTGCAAATACACTACGTAAGGTTCTCTTAGTGGTCCGTCGGCGGATAATTCAGAAGTAGCTCCTTCAACAAAGCCTCCAGCTGCCATTATTACTGGATCTTCATAACCTGGCATTGGGAAGGCTTCTGGCACGAAATTAGAATCAACGCTACATGCTTCTTGAATTGCCTTACAGAATACTTTTACCTTTTCTGGGTCTTCTAAAATAATAGACTGAACTATATCAGACCTTGGATCATCAATTTTTGGGATTACTTCGTATGATAAGTTTGTAAAGGTATGGGCAAAAAGTAAGGCAACTTTCATTGCTTCCTTTACAATGTGAGGAGCGAAATACAATCCTTCTGCTACAAGCCTGTTAGTACCAAAACTCAAGCCTTCGTCCTTTCCTATACCAGGAGCAGTTAAGTGATTGGCACAATATTCTACTAAATCTTTCTTACCACAGATGTACCCACCTGTAATAGCTATGCCTCCTCCAAGATTTTTGATTAATGATCCAGCGAGAATATCAGCGCCGACTTCGATAGGCTCAATTGTTTCGGTAAATTCGCCATAACAATTGTCAACAAAGATTATAGTATTTGGATTAGCCTTTCTTACATAATCTATTGCCTTTTTGATTTCCTCTATAGTAAAGGCTCTTCTTTGGGTATAGCCAGTTGACCTTTGTATAAGTACAAGCCTTGTTTTATCGTCCACATGATTGCCAATTTTATCATATTGTATTCTATTGTATGAATCTAGTTCAAGTTTATCATATTTGATTCCTCTTTCAATAAGATTTCCCTTTTTATTTCCTGCAATACCTATTACCTGTTGCATAGTATCGTAAGGATCATCTGTTATAGCAACCATCTTATCTCCTGCTTTTAGTAGGGCAAATAAGACGATTGATAAGGCATGAGTTCCGGATACAATACTTGGACGTACCAAGGAATCCTCAGCCTTAAATATATCTGAGAAAATAGCTTCTATTTTATCTCTTCCTGTGTCTGCATAACCATAACCTGTAGATTGCATAAAATCAGAGGTTTGTAGATCATTGCCTTTAAAAGCTTTTAATACTTTTAGCTGATTGTATTCTGATATTTCATCTATTTTTAGAAATTTATCTTGTAATTTTTTCTCTATTTGTTTTATTTCTTCGTCAAAATCATTATCTATTTTAAAATTTTCATATATTTCTTTATAATTCATATACTTCCTTAACAACACTTAAAATTATATCACTTGCGTCTTTTTTATTTAATTCATCCATTTTGATTTCATAAGTAAATGGATAATTCAAGTATTTTTTCATCCATGTTATCTGTCTTTTAGCATAATGTCTAGTGTTTTTTTGAATTAAATTAATCATTTCATCTAGACTTATATTATTATCAATATATTTTAATACTTCTTTATAACCAATTGCGGACATAGACTGGGACTTACTATCAAGCTTAAATCTATAAATTAAATCTCTAACTTCGTCAACTAATCCCATATTAACCATTTCTAATACTCTTTGGTTTATTCTATTATATAGTATATCTCTATTATCGTAATTTAAGAAGAAAACTAAGGGGTCTACCTTATCGTTTAGCCTTCTCTCACCAGTTCTAATCTTTGAAGGAATATCACCACTGACCTTATATATCTCAAGGGCTCTTATAACCCTATTAACTTCATTATGGTGGTATCTTTTGCTAGTTTCAGGATCAAGGGATTCTAGCTTTTTGTAAAGATATTCGTTCCCCTTTTCTTGTGCAACTTGCTGTAGTTCATCTCTATAGGCTTGATTTTTTTCGACTCTACCATAATTCATGTCAAAAATCAAAGAATCGATATAGAAGCCCGTACCACCTGTAACTATTGGTATTCTCATATTTTGATTAATTTTTTTTACAAGAGATTTTGCTTCTTTGGAGAAATCTTCTACCGAAAACTCTTCATTGGGATCAACTATATTAAGCATAAAATGATCTACATCAAAAACATCATTAATCTTATTAGTACCTATGTCCATATAGCGATATACTTGTTGACTATCAGCCGATATAATCATTGAGTCGAGACTTTTCGCCAAATTTATTGCTATATCGCTTTTACCACTAGCTGTAGGACCCGTAATTACAATTAATCTATCTTTCAAAATATTTCTCCACATCTTTTTCATCAATCTTTACAAGAACTGCCTTACCATCATAGGTTGTGTAGGGATTTTCTAATACTTTCAACTTACTTATAAGTTCGTATGCCTCTTCTTCATTAATTTTGTCTCCTTTTCTAAAGGATAGGGAGAGATTTAATTTCCTAAGCTTCTTATATAAATAGTCTGTATCTCTGCTGTAATCCAAGTCTAATAAGTCGTAAAAGAACTTATCATCTTCGGGTATAGAAAAAATGAAAGGAACTGAACGAATTATTATTGACCTATCTCCTATGATTTCCGCATCAAATCCCAGTCTATTTATGATATCTTTCTTTTCACTGAATCTATCAATATCAAATTTACTTAAGTTTATTATTAAGGGATCAAGGAGAAGTTGTTCATCTATCGTTTTATTTTCAAACTGATTTAAGAACTTGTTAAAGTTAATCTTTTCTGTAGCTCTCCTATGATCTAAGATGAAAAGTTTATTCTTCCTTTCAAATATAGAGTATCTAGCAAATATTGAACATTTATAGTTTAAATATTCAAAATCTTCAATATAACTATTTTCGTCAAATGTTTTTTCTATAATCTTGCCCTTATTTAGTCCTTCTTCTACATATTTTTCTTCCTCTTCAAAACTTAATTCTGTTTTACTATTAAAAAAGCTATTATCTTCATAATCATCGTAAGACTCATTTTTATCTGTATCATATATGTTCTCAAATGAACTTTCTTTTACAAGAGATTGTGTATTATTGTAGTTATTTAGGATTTGAGCATAATCAGAAAAATCCATAAGATCATTCTTATTATTTTCTTTAATGCTTATTTCTTTTACTCCATAAGATGCATTTATAAATTTACTGATACTTGAATCTATAAGATCGATCAATTGATCTTCGTAAGAAAATTTAATAACTCTCTTATTTGGATGGACATTGATATCGATATTTTTAGGATTAGTTTTTATATAAAGGAAGAAAACTGGGAATCTTCCATTAGGTATGTTTCCTCTATAGGCTATTTCTATCCTATCTCTGATTAGTTCACTTTCAACAAGTCTATTATTGATGTAAATGTACTGTAAGGATCTATTTCCTCTATAATAGTTGTTATTGGATATAAATCCATCAAGATTATATATTTCATTGTTATCTGAAATTTTGATTAGATGATCTTCGAGCTTATCATCCAAAAGCTTTGCTATCCTTATTTTTATATCTTCATTTTTTATTGTTGAAAATTCAATATTCTCGTTCTTAATGAATTTAAAAGAAATTTCAGGGTATCCTATTGCTATGGCATACATAAGTTTACTTATATGATTGGATTCGACAATGTCTGATTTTAGAAATCTCCTTCTGACTGGTATATCTCTAAATAAATCTTTCACTACGATGCTGGTTCCTACATTTGTGGCAATGCTTGTAAGAGTTTTCTCTCCATTGTTAAAATTAATCTTAGTACCCACCATCTCATCTTTTGTCTTACTAATAGCTGTTACTTCACTAACACTAACAATACTTGCCAAGGCTTCTCCCCTAAAGCCAAGGGAGTATATATCATATAAGTCATTAAAGTCGCGGATTTTTGATGTCGCATGCTTACTAAAGGCAAGCTCTATTTCATTTTTACTTATGCCTGAACCATTGTCTGTAACTCTTATATAAGTCTTGCCACCGTTTTTAATCTCCACTGTTATGCTATCGGCCCCTGCATCTATAGAATTTTCTACTAGTTCTTTGACAATAGATACGGGAGATTCTATGACTTCACCAGCAGCGATTTTTTCGATTGTTTTATCATCTAGTTTTAATATAGTCATCAAAGCTCACCAATCTTATTTAATAGATTACTTAAAGAATTTATTGCTTCCATAGGAGTCAGGTTATTTATATCAATATTTGATGCTTCTTTCTTAACTTCTTCTAGTTTTTGCTTAGAAATCTCCTCCATGGATGTTGATATTTCTTTTTTCTTGTCAAGATCATAGAAATCATCAGTAGAAAGTTTATCCATAATTACCTTGGCATTGTCGATTATTTCATCTGGAAGACCACTTAATTTAGCAACCTCTATTCCGTATGACCTATCAGACTTACCTTCGCTTATCTTTCTTAAAAATACAAGATTATTATTCTCTTCTAATATTTCTATTCTAAGATTTTTCACATTGGCTAGCTCATTTTCTAGCACGGTAAGCTCATGGAAGTGTGTTGCAAAAACAGTCTTTACCCTTTTGTTCTTGCTTAGATATTCGACAATTGCCATAGCTATACTTAATCCATCATCAGAAGAAGTTCCCCTACCTACTTCGTCTAGAATTACAAAAGAATGTTCTGTAGCGTTCTTAAGTATATTACTTACTTCATTCATCTCAAGCATAAATGTGGATTCACCTTTTGAAATATTATCACTCGCCCCAATTCTCGTGAAGACTTGATCACAGATTGAGATTTCTGCAAAAGTTGCTGGTACAAAGCATCCCATTTGAGCAAGTATAATAATGATAGCCATTTGCCTCATATAGGTTGATTTTCCCGCCATATTAGGTCCAGTTATTATCTGTATTAGATTATCATCCTCGCCTATATCAGTATCATTTGGGATGAATTCATTTTCTTTAAGATTTCTTTCTATAACAGGATGTCTACCGTCCTTAATTTTAATTATGTTATCTTCACGTATCTTAGGTCTAACATAAGAATTTTCCAAAGAAATCTTGGCAAAAGTATTTAAGGTATCTATCGTAGCAAGAATTTTAGCTAATGCTTGGAGTTTGATTGTATTTTTTAAAACTTTTTCGCGAATATCTTGGAAGATTTTATACTCTAAGTCATTTATCTTATCCTTACCACCTAAAATCAAACTAGATATTTCTTCTAACTTTTCGGTTGTATATCTCTCCTGATTCTTTAAGGTTTGTTTTCTTACGTAAGAAGCAGGTACTTTATCTAGGTTTGATTTAGTTATCTCTATAGAATATCCATTATTTTTATTAAATATGATCTTATAGTTTTTAATACCAGTTTTCTCTTTTTCCTCATTTTCGTATTTAATCAAAGAATTCTGAGCATTAGCTGATGACTCTTTAAGTTTATCAAGTTCATCATTGAATGATTCCTTTATTATGCCTCCTTCACTTATAGCAATAGGAGGATCCTCTAATATAGCCTTATCTATTAAATTAAATATATCGCTAACTTCTGGGATGTTTTCACCTATATTACTGATATTTGTATCCTCATAAGATATTAACATTTCCTTTAACTGAGGGATGTTGGCAATAGAGTTCTTAAGAGAGATAAAGTCACGTCCGTTAGCTCTCCTATAAGAAATTTTAGCTATTAGTCGTTCTAGGTCATAGACGTCTGATAAAAGATTTGATATATTATTAGCAAGAATTCTATCGTTAAATAGTACTTCTACAATATCCAACCTTCTCTCTATTTTTCCTTTATCTATTAGAGGTCTTTCTAGATATTCACTTATCATCCTTGATCCCATTACAGTATCAGCCTTGTCTATTATGCTTAGAAGTGAATTTTCTTTAGTATTATTGTTTAGGTTCTTACTTAACTCTAAGTTTTTACTTGTACTTGCTTCTAGCTCCATGTAATCATTTATTTCAAGTATATCTATATTATTAATATGAACTAGATTATCCTTATGGTATTTATAAATGTAATCTAGAAGATTGGCTAGAGAAAGAATAGATAGCCTCATGTTCTTAATCTTTTTAAGATTATCATCTCCCAAATGATCTCTAATAAGATCAGCGCTATTCATATAATATTTAGGATTTTGTATATAATTTACAAATATTTCTTCATCAAGAAAATATCTTCTTAAACTCTCGTCATTAAAATTAGAGTTTATTAAAATTTCTGATGGGTTAATTTTCTCTATCTGATCTATTGCTTTTTTACCTATAGAAGAGCTTAATCCTTTTATCTCAAAGCTAACAAGCTTTCCAGTAGAAATGTCACAATAGCTTATGGCCAGTCCATATTCGTTTTGAAAGATTGAAAGAAGATAATTATTTTTTCTATTATCTAAAGACTCCATATCAGTAATTGTACCTGGAGTTATAACACGTGTTATAGCTCTTTTTACTAGACCTTTAGCTTCTTTCGGATCTTCTACTTGATCACACAAAGCAACCTTATATCCTTGTTTGACAAGTTTAAAGGCATAATTATCTATAACATGATGTGGAACACCACACATAGGAGCTTTCTTTTCATGGCCACACTCTTTGCCTGTTAGTGTAAGAGAAAGAGCCTTGCTGGTAATTATTGCATCATCAAAGAAAGTCTCATAAAAATCTCCCACCCTATATAAGAGTATTGCATCTTTGAAATCATTCTTAACATCTACATAGTGCTTTAACATAGGAGTAAGTTTATCGTATTTAAATTCGTTTTTCATTTGAACTCCTTCTAATTAATCTATAAATAAAATGAGACTACTGCAAGACCAACCTCTTAACTTACAATATTTTTTAAGGCTTTGTTTGAGTCTTATAAATTATGTAAGTTTGAACTAGCTGATTTTAATTTGCAATAGCCTTATTATTTAATATCTAAAACTTTTACATCCTTTACCCAAGATTCTTTATTATCACTAATAGTATCTATCAATGAAAGTGCTCCCATAGCATCATCATAATCTTGATTTGGCTTGTTATTTATCTTATATACTAAGAGAACTCTATCAACTTCTAGGGCTACAGACATAGGAAACGTAGTATAATTACCTTCAGAGTCTTCTATTATTAGATCTGGTGATTCTTCTAATTTATATCCTAAATCGCCTAAGAGCTTCTCCAAAGCTACTCCAGTTAACTCTACTTCCTCTAAG
>QWBY01011059.1_pt1 | contig 10425 bp, 13 predicted proteins | sample 1972471 | NCBI WGS metagenome assembly QWBY01 (sample SAMN09866722, study PRJNA288562) | Human gut metagenome isolate term6_stool, whole genome shotgun sequencing...
CGGACTTGTCGGACGGGGCTGACGCGGATAATAAGTTGGGAAAAAGAGAGAAGAAAAATAAAAAGAAATGAGAAAAAGAAAAGGAAAGAAAAAGAAAAAAGCCACCCAATATTTGAGCAGCTTTCTACTTATGGTTGGTTATTTATTTTTTATTTTGACCTCCACAATCCGTGAAGATTGCAATATTCGCGAGCATAAACTTCTTTTGCATCGGTCTTAAATTCAGCAACAGGTTTGTCTGTTGGTTCAAGATATTTGCGGAGAACTTCGTTATTATCTGTAATGAGCTCAATCCATTGAATAGAATGTGCCTCTGTCATAGGGTGTTCAACCTCACCTACTGTTACACGATATCCGCCTTCAATTTTTTCTACAACAGGAACATGCTTTTCTGTTGCTGCGTCAGTTGTATTTTCAACTACCTTTTCCAAACTGCAAAAGTCTTTACCTGATGGAACTATCACTTCTACGATATTGTTACACCCTGAACACTTATAAATTTCGTTTCTTTTAGTCATAATGATTTTCTATTAATGTTTTTGTACCGCAAAGATAACGAATAATTTCCAAACGTCCAAATTTATTTTGTAATATTTCCAAAAAATACCCTTATAAGTTCTTCATTGCATTCAAGAGTATATTCTTTAAGAATTTATCTTTTACCTTTGCTCGCAACTTTTCGACTTCATTTTTCACCAGTTTTTTTGTATCTGCATCTAACTGATCTACATTTTGGCAAAGGTCGTAAATGGTTGAAACATAATAAGAAGTTTGAATACCATTGGGAATCCTATAAACTAAATCTCTCATGGCATTAAAATTCGAAAGCCATTCCGTACTACTCAATTCTGAAGCCAACTTATGCACTCCATTTATTTCGTAATAAGTATTACTTCTTTCCGTTTTCGAGAAATAATTTCCAATTTTATCAGCATTGTATCTCTTCCGAACATCCTTATTAACATCTATATATTTTGCTCCCATTCGCTCAAAATCATTGAATGAAAGTCTATAATTTGTTTTTCTATAATTCGGTTTTAAAGAATAACAACTAATAATCTGTCCTATGGTTGTACCCTCTTCTTTGTCAGTCCACTCCATGACACAACTATATCGGCGAGTAGAATCGTTCGGGTCGGTAAAATTCTGCATCATCGTGTTGTCGTACTTTTCCCCAACAAACGCCTTTGTGTCTTCAGGACCACGTAAAGCATAAGAAGCAAGCGTTGTTCCTTTCTTCAAAGTTGTAACCTGATAAGCCATATCTGCATCTTTATTAAATGCTTTTTTTATAGCCTCCAAATCCTTTTTATCGGCAGCTTTGAGCGTAAACGTATAGATTTTCAGAAAATCTTTCTTCGTTTTATTTTTGTCTTGCTCCGTTCTATACTCATTTTTCAACACATCGTGTTTATTCAAAAAGTTATCAAAAGCCTCTTGAATATGTTTTTGTGCCATTGCACCTGCTGGCATAAACAATAAAGTTGTTGCTGCCAAAATTGATTTTAATTGTTTCATAATTCAATAATATTTTTAGATTTAGAACTGCAGTTTCTTTGATAAATTGTACCATCTTCATCGTAAATCACTCGTATACCCTGTGCCTGTTGGCTTGCAACATACACATTGGTTTGGGCTTGAGCCGTCAGCAACACGCTCTGAAGTAGATTTCAATTCTACCCGAACAGGGTTGTTTTTAGCCACTTTCGTTGATTTTTTACCAACCGTTTGCACCAAAAATTCCTTCTCTCCCCCACTCGCTTTCTGAACGATTGGCACTTTTTCAGAACCCTTATCAGAAGTTTTCACTCCTATTTCTTCGGTTTTATCAACTGGAACGTGATAAATCACGCCCCTACATGTTGAAGTTTTGGCTCCTATTTTTTCTGTTTTAGAAATCTTTGCTATTGTCGTCTGCTCCATGTTTTCAACATTTTTCTGACTAAAATACCAAATTATAGCACCGCCAACAAAGCGTTTCCTCCATTCCGTTATCGAAATAGGCAAACATAGTTTTATAATCTTCCCACTCAGCAGGCACATTTTCTTCAGAACGAAAATACTCAGCAAGCTGGTTTTCTTCCTCAACGCTCGTTTTTCCCTCCATAAATAGGTCGAGCAAAACGGCTATTTTTTCTTTATTATCTATCATTTTCCGTTCCTCCTTTTTATTTTTTCCAACAAATGGCGGCGCGCTCGCGAAAGCAATGTAGAGACCGATGCAACAGAAATATCCAATAAACGAGCAATTTCTTCATTCGTTCGTTTCTCCACTTGTCGCATATATAATATGGTATGCTCCGTTTCGGGCAACTCTTTGATGCGTTGTTCCAACCATACTACCATTTCTTGCGATTCCAAACTATCGGTTGGCAGCAACCCCTCATCAGCAATTTGTTCAGTTTCCTTACTTTTTACCCATTGTCTATGCTTTTTGCGCAATTCATTCAATGTCAAATTATGCGCCATTTTCACTGCCACCGCCTCAACAGAACGAAACTTATTCAATTCGTCGTGCATTTGCCAAAGGCGAAGCATAACGTCCTGCGCTATGTCTTCTGCCTCTGTTTCTGTTGCTCCTTTCTGCCTACTCGCTTTCAAAGCACGTTGGCGCAAGCGAGGAGCAATCTTTGTAAATGCGTTTTCGTTCATATTCATTTTATGGTCTACGCTTATAAGACACACTTCATACCGTTTTTCAAACGTTGATTAACATAAATTCAGAACAAAGATAGGGGCTTTAACTTTAAAATACAATATATCCAGCTAAAAGTAAGAAAACATTTCTTTCTTTTAAAGTCCGCCTTGCCATATAAAACAAAAATTGGATACCTTTTTTATTAGCAGGTATCCAATTTTTATCACTTTCTTTTATACAATTTCTTTCCACAATACCGTTTCCTATTCGCATTAAATTTGTCGTTAAAAATACTTAGTTGTGGGTTATATTCACAGGTTTTTATTTCCATAACATCTAAAATAGAATGTATCATATCGTCGGTCATGTATGGACGATTTACGGCTTGTTGTATGCGTTTGGTCAATTCTGGACGTTTTTCCCTAAAACTTTTTGACACATATACCATCATTGGTATTTCAACAATACGATTGTTAATGCAAATATCGCCATGTCCTGCCACTTTTTTGTTTATCTCCATAACATCTTCGCCATGGTCTGACGTGTAAAATTTTCATTTTTTCGTTTTCGCCTTGCTCCTCATTGATAGAATAGGCTTTAAAGGTTTCGGGATAGCGGTCGCTATACTTTTGGTGCGTTCCTAATAAATGCAAGACTATAAAGTTTTTTGCTTTTGGGTGTACCAAAGTCTTGTCCAACAATGGCAGCAAGGCAGCATCGCAAGGGTCTTTTATAGAGAAACTTTCCGAACTTCTTAGCTTTGTAAAGCTACGTGCGTTGCAACGCTCCGCATATATTCTGCCGTTGTTTCCCCAAATTCCTGAATATTCTTGATTTGAAAGCCACGTCGTATAATAGCCTGCTGCTTTTAAAATGCTGAACAAATCGGTGTATTCATACCATTTTCCCTTTCCATTCTGTCGATAGAAAGTGAAAAGTTTTTCTAACACCAACATGGTTTGCCCGTTAGGACTTATAACGTCAGTAAATTTAAACAATTCTCCGTCTTTTTCTCGCTTACTCATGTATGGTGTGTTATCAAGACGGTAACCATAAATTCCCATGTGGTGGCGAGATGTAGATTCGCCCACGATGTAAACAACATAGGGGATAGAGCTATTATTGCTTAACTGATGTAAATTTTGAGTTTCTTTTTAGCTTTATAAGTTGTTGAGAAGCAATATACAATACCAAAAAAATAAAAACAACCGCAGCATAAAGCCACCCACTGGTCAAGTTGGCTTTTGCATATTCCCACACTTCGTCTTTATTTGTGGCAAGCAACACTTCTATAATAGCTTGGTCGGGCAGTCCTTGATAGTAAAAAGCAAAGAAGAGGTCGGTTATAAGAACAATTGCCCCTAATATTATCAACATTCGGCGTATGGCATAGCGCAACTTTTTAGGGCGTAAAAAGTCGGTAAAAAATGCCAAACAAGTAACCACAAAGGTAGTGTAAAGAAAGAGATGTATTGCCTTGCCAAAGGAGTCAAAAGCAGTAAAAACTGTAAGACTCATCAGTAATATTGTGGTAATAAAGGCAAAATTACGTCCAGCAAAATTTACTATTATTTCTTTTATATTGCGAAAAAAACTCATCGTGTTAATTTGTTAGAACTTATCTCTGATTGATAGCGTTTAAATACGAGATAGTCTGTATTCCTTCCCCACAAAGTTAAATATTTCATGTAACACCTACAAAAACGAATACAGGAGAAAATAAAAGAAGCAATAACCTATCATATAATTAATATAATTAGTATCTTTGCATATCATAATTATAGTTACGCAATATGACAAAAGGCACTATGGGCAAGAAATTGCCAAGGAAATTAGAAGAAAACATGAGTATTGTGGGCGAACAAATAAAGCTCGCAAGGCTGCGACGTAACCTCACGCAAAAACAAATTGCCGACCGTGCAATGATTTCTGTACTTACGCTAACTCGTGTAGAAAAGGGACAAGCTAACGTTGCAATCGGTATTTACCTGCGCGTACTCTATGCCTTACAACTTTCTGACGATATTCTTTGGTTGGCAAAGGAAGACCCAATAGGAAGAGAGCTGCAAGACCTTAACCTAAAACACCGCGAACGTGCTTCTAAAAAAGTATAAACTATGGACAAAATAATGATTTATGCCGATTTCGATTGGTTGGCTGCTCCAGAACTTATAGGCACTTTACAACACGACCGCTTGCGTGGTGCAGATAAGTATGGCTTTGAATATGCAAACAGTTGGCTTCAACTCCACAGCGATATTATATTGAGTGCTGATATTATGAATTATCCTAATCTGCAATGGGCAGGACAAGGAAAGGAAATTTTTGGGTGTTTCTCTGATGCTATGCCCGACCGCTGGGGACGAACATTAGTTATGCGCCATGAACAATTGCAAGCAAAACAAGAGCAACGACCTGTAAAATGTCTTTCTTCTTACGATTATTTGATAGGCATAAACGACCTTACTCGAATGGGAGCATTGCGCTTTAAGCGAGAAGGAGAGGAAGAATATTTAAATACTGAAAACTCGTTAAGTGTACCGCCAGTAGCTGATATTCGTGAATTATTATTTGCAAGTCAAGAGATTGAGAAAAGTGAAGAGAAAAACGAACTGCCTGAAACAAAATGGCTCAATCAACTTTTACAACCAGGTTCTTCGCTTGGTGGTGCTCGTCCAAAAGCCAACGTAATAGACAACGGAGAACTTTATATTGCAAAATTCCCTTCTCGAAAAGACAATTACAATGTAGAATTATGGGAACATCTTTGTCATTTATTAGCAAAACAAGCTGGCATTGATGTAGCAGAAACTAAGATTCTGAAAACAGGTAATAAATATCATACGCTACTTTCTAAGCGTTTTGACCGCAAAAAAGGAAAACGCATACATTTTGCGTCAGCCATGACAATGTTGGGATTAACCGATGGGGCAGATGCTAATACGGGACATGGCTATTTGGATATTGCAGATTTCATTATTCAGAATTGTATCAACGCAGAAACCAATTTAAAACAACTCTATCATCGAATAGCATTTAATATTTGTATTGGCAATAGCGATGACCATTTCCGCAACCATGGTTTCATATTAACAAGGGAGGGGTGGACACTTTCTCCTGCCTACGATATTAACCCAACGCTAAATTATTATCAAGGTTTATTGATTGATAGAAATAGCAATGATGCAAACCTCGACTTACTTTTACATGCCTGTGAGGATTATATGATAAGAAAAACTGATGCAATAGAAATAATTAATGAGGTAAAAGAAGCAGTTGGAAAATGGAAAAACATAGCTATAAGATTGCAAGTGCCAAAAAGCGAAATGGATATGTTTGAAAAACGATTTCGTTAGTCCTCACAACTATGTTAATGTAATGGAATATATTACATTTATTGCTTACTTGAAACTTTCCGCATTGCATATATAATCGCATAAATATAGCCTATCTTTTAAATGTTAGAGGAAAAACCAACCAATCCATACGCTTTTGATTTTCAACAAGTTACAAAGCTGTTTTAAAAGCTATTATTTTTTATTTCAAAACCCCTTGTTTCGAAGCAAAAAAGAGCCTATTTTGAGGTTCAAAACAAGGGGTTTTGAAATTCAATAGAATATGCGTTGTCCTATATTCCATAAAAAGAATGTATATTCATAGAAAAAGAGGGAAAGAAAAGCGTATTGATAAAAATCAAAAAAATGATTAGAAATATGAAGAACAAGGCTATTTCTGCACAAAAAAATGTATCTTTGTATTTCATAAAGTAAGATTTAGAGCCAAACTATAAACATAAAGACAAGCCACACTCCCCTTTTTAGGTTAAACCAACACATATTGCACTACAAAATGTAATTTATTGATATTAGAATGGAGATTGAGGGAGTACAGGAATGTGAGCAAAAAGATTGGAAAAATAAATTTAGAAACGAAAATATATGATTAAAAATTATCAAAGAAGAATTGAAAATAAACTTATAATGCCTGCTTTGCAGTTTATGAAGCTTTTTTTCTTCATGGTGGGCTTAGAACTCAAGCACGAGTTTATAGGTGGCGAACTGAAAGATATTAAAAAAGTAACGATGCCCATTGTTGCTGCCGTTTTCGGTATGCTCGTTCCTGCGCTGATTTACACTGTCTTCAATTTTGGTACAGATGTTTACCATGGTTGGGGCATACCTATGGCAACCGATATTGCCTTTGCCTTAGCGGTATTATACCTATTAGGCGACCGCATTCCACTCTCTGCCAAAGTGTTTTTAACTACCTTAGCCATTGTAGACGACTTAGGTTCGGTGCTTGTTATTGCACTTTTCTATACATCGGAAATATCGTTTTTAAGTCTTGGGGTTGGACTTTTGTTCCTCCTTGTCATGTTCATAGGCAATAAAATGGGCATTAAAAACGTGTGGTTTTATGGCATTGTAGGCTTAGGCGGTGTTTGGGTGGCTTTCCTTATGTCGGGCATTCATGCTACCATTTCAGCGGTTTTGGCAGCCATGATGATTCCTGCCGATTCGCAAATAGCCGAACCAGCATTGGCAGCACGCTTGCGCAAACAATTAAAACGCTTTGAACAGACCGATGGCAACGATGTTGTAACCTTAGAACCAGAACAGGTAAAAATACTTTCACGCATGAGAACCGATTCAGAAAATGCCATTCCGCCTTCACAACGATTAGAACATGGATTGCAACCCTTTGTCGCTTTTGTCATCATTCCTGTCTTTGCCCTTGCCAACGCTGGTGTTTCCTTCCTCAATATGGACGGCAGCATACTTTTTTCCAATCATGTTGCATTGGGCGTAATGTTTGGTTTGTTAGTCGGAAAGCCTCTTGGCATAGTGCTTGCCGTGTGGCTGACCGAAAAATTAGGTTTGGGCAAACGCTCACGGAACATGACGTGGCAACGCATTATAGGCATCGGCTTTTTAGCGTCCATAGGGTTTACCATGTCTATGTTTATCACCATGTTGGCTTTTAACGACCCTACCCAACATATTCAGGCTAAGGTTGGTATTTTTGCCGCATCAATTTTAGGTGGCGTTATGGGCTATGCTATCTTGAAAAAGAACTAATTTGCCCACTATTATTTGGTTGTTTCACGAAAAATAAAGATATTTGCAAGTCAATCATTAATAGGAATCGAAATAAAATGAAAAACTTTAATTTGCACAATCTATTGAAGAAATGTGTCTTAACCTTGCTTTGTCTGAGTATGGGCGTAGCACTTTATGCAACCGACAAGAACGGTAAGACACGAGTTGGCGTGTTCGATGGGCATGGTGGGTCGCAAACTTGCATTTGGGAAGCAGTGGCAGCCATTCAAATAGACCCCGATATGACGGTTAGAACGTTTACCACTGCCGACATAGCCAACGGAGTTTTAAACCAATTGGACGCTATCATTATTCCTGGTGGAGGCGGTTCATCAGAGTATTTAAACATTGGTACTGAAAATTTGAAGCGCATTCGTGCCTTCATTGAATCGGGTAAAGGGGCAGTAGGCATTTGTGCTGGCTCGTATATGTTCTCCGATACGCCCGATTATGCTTGTATGCGCATTAACGGAGCAAAGGCTATCGATATAGAACACGACAATCGTGGGCATGGCATTGCAAAGTTTTCTCTGACCGAAGAGGGCAAAAAGCTATTTCCAGAATTAGCCGCTCGCCCACTCTCTTACGTTCTTTACTACGAAGGTCCTGTATTTGTGAAGAGCGACAACATCAAAATACCTTACCAAACATTGGCTATTATGGAAAGTGATGTACACGAAGAGGGCGATGCGCCAACAAATATGACCAACAATAAACCATTTTTCATAGCCAACGAGTTGGGCAAAGGGCGTGTGTTTAGTAGCATAGCCCACCCCGAAGCCACTCCTGGCATGCTGTGGTTGATACCTCGTATGGTGCGTTGGACACTCAAAATGCCTATCAAGGCGTATAAAAATCGTGTGGTAAGACCCGATATATATAATAAGGAGATACTCATGACAAAGGCTGATTTGAAGAAAGAACACGATTTTTTCAATACTTTCCTTTACGGAACGCCTGCGGAAAAGGTGGCAGCCTTAGACTGGTTGCAGTCTGTTCGCTCATGGGACGCAAAGCGATGGGTACAAGGTTTACTCTTCGATGATAGTCCGTTGGTGCGCATTCGTGCTGCCAAATTCATTGCTGAAACCGATTACCTCACTTATTTGAAGGACGTTGAAGCAGCTTATAATTCGGAAAAAGACCCTAAGACAAAGGCTGAAATCAAAAAAAGTTTAGACGATTTGAAAGCATTGCTGCCTTAAACAAAAAAGCAGTAATTAGCCTCCAAAAGGCGAAATATACTCCCAAAACAGTGATATTGCACTGTGAAGAGTGCAATAATTAATAAAAATTGCACTCTCCACAGTGCAATTTTGTATATTTGCAATTGTAAAAGTTTATAAGAGAGCTTTTAACAATGCACGATTTAAAATATTTTGGTTATGGATTTACAACTTACACAATATATGCGCACCAGAGTTGAAAGCGTTGCTACCAACTTTCATCGCTATCTTTACACTAAAATCAATTGGAAACGACAGATGTTTGGTTTGGTGGGTCCTCGTGGTGTGGGCAAGACAACAATGTTTCTGCAATATATCCGTGAAAATGAACAAGAAAAAAAGATGTTTTATGCTACTGCCGACCATATTTATTTTTCTTCGCATACGCTTATAGAATTGGCAGATGAGTTTGTAAAAGAAGGTGGGCAGCAACTTTTCATTGACGAAATACACAAATATAGAAATTGGTCGGTAGAACTTAAAAATATTTACGATGCCCACCCCGACCTTATGGTAGCCTTTACAGGGTCGTCTATTCTTGATTTAGAAAAAGGAGAAGCCGACCTTAGTCGCCGTGCGCCCCTATACCATTTGCAAGGATTGTCGTTTCGTGAGTATTTAGAATTGTTCAAGGGCATTAAAGTATCTACCTATTCGATTGACGAGATTGTTAATCAAAAAGCTGCGCTCCCCATTGCGCACCCTTTACCACTCTTTACAGAATATTTGCATAGAGGTTACTATCCTTTTGGCAACGACCCTGAGTTTTTAATGCTTATGAATCAAATTGTAAACCAAACCCTCGAAGTTGATATTCCGCAGTTTGGAGAAATGAGTGTGGCTACTGCACGAAAATTAAAGAAACTTATGTCGCTTATTTCGCAAAGTGCGCCTTTCAAACCCGTAATGGATAAACTTTCAAACGCCTTAACCGTAAGTAGAAACACCTTGCCCGACTATTTTGTTTACATGGAAAAGGCAGGACTTATCACTCAATTAAGGGACGCATCAGGCGGAATGAGAGGTTTAGGGAAAATAGAAAAAGTTTATATCGACAATCCTAATTTGGCTTATAGCTTAGGTGGAGTGTCCACAGAGATAGGAAACATAAGAGAAACTTTCTTTTTCAACCAAATGAGAGTGGAAAATGATGTTACTTCTTCACGACTTTCCGACTTTGAAATCAATGGTATGACTTTTGAAGTGGGTGGTAAAAACAAGACTCAAAAGCAAATTCGTGATGCAAAGTTGGGCTTTATCGTCAAAGATGATATTGAGTTTGGAGCAAACAGCATTATCCCTTTATGGGCATTTGGACTGAATTATTAAAGGTTCATTTATAAAACTTACAAAAAAATGGTCATTACCCGTTGGCGGAATTAAAATAATAGATAAATTTATATGAAAGAAAAGTTGTACATACAAGAATTTATTTGTAACTTAGTGTTGCTCAATACATTAA
>QWBY01006781.1_pt1 | contig 10424 bp, 9 predicted proteins | sample 1972471 | NCBI WGS metagenome assembly QWBY01 (sample SAMN09866722, study PRJNA288562) | Human gut metagenome isolate term6_stool, whole genome shotgun sequencing...
AGAGTATGTTAGTACTTGATGAGGTCTATCCTGTGAAGGATAGATAAATATGGGTGGTATCACGAGCTTTCGTCCCTTTTGGGATGAAGGCTCTTTTTTATTACCAGAAGAGTCTTAGGCACGTATAGCTAATATTGATTAATAAAAATTAAGGAGATAAAAATGAAACAAAATGAATATCAAATCTTAAAAGAAGCGAAAAAAGTTATACTTGCCTACTCAGGTGGGCTAGATACATCAGTCCTTACGACTTGGTTACTGGAAAAGGGAGTAGGAGAAGTGGTTTGTGTATCAGTCGACTTAGGTCAGGTCAAAGATCCAGATAAGCTAAAAGAAAAGGCCCTAGACCAAGGAGCTAGCAAGTTTTACAATGTCAATGTAGAAGATGAATTTATAGAAAAATACGCCTACAAGTCACTCCTTGCAGGAGCCAAATACGAAAACTTGTACCTACTAGGAACTGCCATAGCTAGGCCTTTAATAGCCAAGGTCTTGGTAGATATCTATGAGAAAGAAGGGGCAGATCTTATAGTACATGGTTGTACAGGAAAGGGAAATGACCAAATAAGGTTTGAACTTTCTATAGCAGCCCTAGATCCTAAGATTAAGGTCCTTGCTCCTTGGAGGTTCTGGGATATCAAGGGCCGTAGCGAAGAAGAAGCCTACGCAGCAAGCCACGGCATCAAGCTAGACTTCACTAAGGAAGAAGACTACTCCATGGATGAGAATATCTGGCACTTATCCCACGAAGGACTTGACCTAGAAAATCCAGAAAATGAAGCAGATCTTGACAAAATCCTCCACTGGATCACTCCTCCAGAAAAGGCCCCTGACGAAGCTCAAATAGTAGAAATAGGCTTTGAAAAAGGAAAACCAATCTCGCTAAATGGCAAGAAACTTAAGGGAAGCGATATGGTCAAAGCCTTAAATAAAATTGCAGGAAGTCATGGAATAGGAATTGATGACATGGTAGAAAGCAGGGTAGTTGGTATGAAAAGCAGGGGAGTATATGAAAACCCAGCAGCAAGTCTTCTATACTTTGCTCTAGAGAAACTCCAATCAGTAACAATACATCCAGATGCCCTAGCCTACAAGCAAAAGATGAGCCTTGATTATGCAAATCTTGTCTATGAAGGAAAATGGATGACCCCACTTAAGGAAGCCATGGACATATTTATGGAAAAGGTAAATGAAAATACAAGCGGAAGTGTTAAGGTGAAACTATACAAGGGAAATATGTATCCTGCGGGAATTTTTGCTGACAAGGCCTTGTTTGATGAAGAACTTGCGACCTTCGAGGAAGATGATGTATATAGCCAAGAAGATGCAACAGGCTTTATCAACCTTTTTGGACTATCCACAAAGACTTATGCAGCAGTAATGAAAGAAGATTAGGAGAAATAAATGAAGTTATGGAGCGGAATGCTTTCAGGTGAGTTGGATAAGCTAGCAGAAGAATTTAACGATTCAATCAAAATCGATAAAAGACTAGTATATTGTGATATAGAAGGATCTATTGCCCATGTAGAAATGCTCGGCAAAAACAATATAATCTCTGATGAAGAAAAAGAAAAAATCATCACAGGTCTTTCTTTAATATATAAGAAGCTTAAAGAAGGTAAGGAAGAAGTAGACGAATCCTACGAAGATATCCATACATTTGTCGAAGCAAGACTTATCGAAGAGATCGGTCCTGTCGGTAAGAAAATGCACACAGCAAGGTCAAGAAACGACCAGGTTACAACAGATTTTAAGCTTTATCTAAGAAATGAATGTGAAAATATCATAGAAGATACGAAAGCTTATGTAGAAGCTCTTATAAAACTTGCTGAGAAAAACACCAAGACCATAATGCCAGGCTACACCCACCTTCAAGCAGCCCAAGCCGTAACTTTTGCCCACCATCTCTGTGCCTATGCTATGATGGGATTAAGAGATATAGAAAGAATAAAGTCCTTTAGGCAAAGGATGAACGAGCTTCCACTGGGAGCTTGTGCCCTAGCGGGTACGACCTATGATATAGGTAGGGACTTTGTCAAAGAAAAGCTTGGCTTTACATCTCTTATGCAAAACTCCATGGATGCAGTAAGTGATAGGGACTATGTAATTGAATTATCTTCGATTATATCCCTTATCTCCATCCACCTATCTAGACTTTCAGAAGAACTTATAATATTTTCTTCCCAACCTTACTCATTTGTAAGAATTGACGATAAATATTCTACAGGCTCTTCAATTATGCCCCAGAAGAAAAATCCTGACATGGCTGAGCTGATAAGGGCAAAAGCAGCAAGACTTATTGCAAACACAAATCAGTCAATGATTATGATGAAGGGACTTCCTCTTGCTTATTCTAAGGATATGCAGGAAGATAAGGAAGGAATATTTGAAAGTATAGATACCATAAGGGCTATGCTTAAAATAATGGCAGGACAGATAGAAAGCCTTAAGGTCAATAAGGAGAAAATGCTAGCTGCCTCTAAGGAGGGCTATCTTAATGCAACTGACGTGGCGGATTATCTCGTTGGGAAAAATCTTCCCTTTAGGGATGCCCACCATATATCAGCAAGGCTTGTAAAATACGCCATGGAGAAAAATCTGTGCTTGGAGGATCTCCCTCTAGAAATTTATAAAAATGAATCGGACTTATTTGAAGAAGATATCTACCAGGCCATAGATTTATACACATCGGTAAACAAGAGAGATTCCCTAGGCGGACCTAGTGAGAAAGAAGTTCTAAGGCAGATCGCCTATGTAAAGGAAAAATTAGAAAGGTAAGTTATGAAAAACAAAAAATATGGACTATTAGCTATGCTTTTGGCTCTACTTGTACTTATACCAACAAAAGCATTTGCAGAAGAAAAAATCGTAGATGACGGAGTGATAGACTTAGGTACAAGTGCGGACTTTCCTCCTTATGAATACTATGAAGGAGACGAAATTGTAGGGATCGATCCTGATATAGTTAAGGCAATAGCTGAAGAGTTAGGACTTGAGGTCAAACTTCACGATATGGACTTTAATAATATCATAGCAAGTATCCAATCAGGGAAAGTCGATGGAGGGGCAGCAGGTTTTACAGTAACTGAAGAAAGAAAAAAATCTGTAAACTTTACCGAACCCTTTGCCAAGACTAGCCAAATTATAGTAAAGAGAAAAGACTCTGATATAGAAGAAATCGAAGATTTAGAAGGGAAAAAGCTAGGAACCCAATTGGGATCTATCGGGGACACCATAGCGAAAGATGACTTCGGAGAAGAAAATGTATCTTCCTTTAATAAGGTCCCAGATGCTATCCTCTCCCTCCAAAGTAAGAAAATAGACGCTGTAATCTTAGATAAGCAAAGTGCTGAAAACTTCGTAAATGCTAACAAGGACCTAGAAATAGTAGATACACCATATCTTGAAGAAGAATACGCCATAGCAGTTAATAAGGACAACCCTGTCCTTCTAGAAAAAATGAACGAAGCAATCACAAAACTCAAGGAAGAGGGAGAAATTGACAAAATAATGGCCAAATACCAAGGCCCTTCTGAAGTTAAAGAAAGTAAGGGGCTTATTGGAAGATTCAAATCTACAATTCGTGGAACACCTTCAACAATCCAACTTTTGATAATGTTTAATGTAATTTTAGTAAACCTAGATAACCTAGTTCTAGTAGCTATAATTTCCTTTGCCTTAAACTCTTCAGCCTACATGGCGGAGCTATTTAGGGGCGGAATCAACTCAGTTAGTAAGGGAGAAAAAGAAGCAGCAAGAAGTCTAGGACTATCCAACCTACAAATGATGAAAAAGGTAGTAATGCCACAAGCTGTCAAAAACTCATTGCCAGCCTTAGGTAACGAAGTTATAACCCTCTTTAAAGAAACATCAATAGCAGGCTTTATAGGGCTTGCAGACTTAACTAGGGGAGCATCAATCGTAATAAGTCAAACCTTCGATGCAGCAACAGCCTACTTCTCTGCAGCTATAATCTATCTTGTCATAGTCCTAGTTATGGAGAAAATATTCAAAGAACTAGAGAAAGGATTCCTATATGCTTAAAGTAAAAAATGTAGAAAAATCATTCGATGACTTGAAAGTCCTAAACGGAATTGACCTAGATGTCAAGAAAAAGGATGTAATATCAATAATAGGCCCATCTGGTTCTGGAAAATCGACCTTCCTTCGTTGCCTCAACCTTCTAGAAAAACCAGATTCGGGAGATATTTACTTCGAAGAGAAAAAAATCAACGATAATAATGTAGACATAAATAAACTTAGGGAAGAGATAGGAATGGTATTTCAAAACTTCAACCTCTTTTCCAATATGTCTATCATAGATAACCTAACCCTCGCTCCAGTAATGAGGGGGAAAATGAACAAGAAAGAAGCAGAAGATGAGGCCATGAAGCTTTTAGAAAGAATAGGCCTTGCTAGCAAAAAAGACGTTTATCCAGTAAGCCTATCTGGTGGACAAAAGCAAAGAGTGGCTATAGCAAGAGCCCTTATGATGAAGCCAAAGCTCATGCTCTTTGACGAACCAACAAGTGCTCTCGATCCAGAAATGGTAGGAGAGGTCCTAGAACTTATGAAAGAGCTTGCTCACGACGGAATGACCATGGTTGTTGTAACTCACGAGATGGGCTTTGCAAGAGAAGTATCAAACAAAGTAATCTTTATGGATAAGGGAGAGGTCGTAGAGACTTCAGAAAATCCAGAAGACTTCTTCCAAAATCCAAAAGAAGAACGTAGCAAACAATTTTTGTCCATGATTTTATAAAAAAACTTGACAAAAGAAAAAAATAAGTGTATTATATAAAAGTAATACACGAGCGGGATTGGCGGAATTGGCAGACGCGCAAGACTAAGGATCTTGTGACCGGTTTTAAGGTCGTGGAAGTTCAAGTCTTCTATCCCGCATATAAGTTAGGTGCTTTTTGTTTACCCTTTAATCCTTGATTTTAATGATTATTAAAATATAATAATCTTAAGAGAAGCGACCTCTTAATAAAGCCACAAAGCTCTCAAACTTTGTGATATTAGTGAATATCAATAGTTCCCAAATGGGCATACAAAAAGCAGGAGGTCAGTCCTGCTTTTTGTTTTTATCTTTGTTGCGTTTGTCTTTCCAAACTTCTATAAGGAAATCCTTCAACAAAGGCAATATTAGTGATGATATAAATATCAACAATATTTCCCTCATGGGCATCACCCCCCTTTCATTGAGGGTTGTTTTTATTATAACATATATTTTATTACGAAAATCAATTTTAATATATCTTATTATACAATCTTTACAATTTCCCAATACGAAAGCACCCTACTTGTGATATAATAAATTAGAGGTAATTATGGAAAGAAAATGTTATGCTAAGGTTAATCTTACCCTCGATAGCCTATCGAAAAGAGATGATGGTTATCACGAAATCGATAGTATTATGGTTAGGATTAATCTGTTTGATAAATTGATTATAAAGAAAAATAAAGAAAATAAATTTAATTACGAAACTAATACCCCTAATATCTGTGCCCTTGAGGATAATCTTATCTATAAGGCTTGGTGTTTACTTAAAGATAGGGTGGACGAAAATGGAGTCGATGTGACTTTGATCAAAAATATTCCCCTAGCGGCAGGTCTTGCGGGAGGCTCTACTGATGCAGCAGAGATGATCAAGGGACTTGATAAGCTTTGGGATTTGGGTCTAACTATTGATGAGAGGATGTGTCTTGGCAAAAAGCTAGGAGCAGATATTCCTTTCTTCTTCCTAGAATCAAATGCCAGAGCCCAAGGGATCGGAGAGATACTCACACCTTTTACCAACAAGCTTAAGATGAAGCTTCTTCTCATAAATGACGGAACAGAGATTTCTTCCGCCTTTATCTACAAGAGACTTGCTGATTATGGAGTCATAGATACTAGTGAAATTATTGATAAGCTTCGCAAGGGAGAAAAATCTGCAATCTCTGGCTTTAGAAATGTGATGGAAGATGTAATTTTTGAAAATTTCCCTCATATTAGAGAAATTTGCTCAAGGCTTGAAGATATAGGCGCGGAAAAGGCCCTCGTAAGTGGATCTGGGGCTAGTGTCTTTGGAGTTTTCACTGATGATTATAGTCTCAATCTTGCCTATGAGAAGCTTTCTGATAAGTATAAGTTCGTAGAGAAAGTGGAGTTAGTAGATGACTAGGATTGGAGTTTTTGATTCAGGTCTCGGAGGTCTTACTGTCCTTAGGGAGCTTGCCAAAACGAACAAGAGTCAGTATTTTTATTTCGGAGATAGCTTGAGAGTTCCCTACGGGGGAAGGAGTGAAGAAGAGCTTAGGAGATTTTCTGCTGATATTGTAGATTTTCTAGAGAAATTCGATATAGACTATTATGTCATAGCTTGCAACACTCTTTCTGTTACTGTAACTGACTTTCTTAGAGAAAAATACGACAAGAAATTTATTCCCATAACAGAACTTGCCCTTAAGGCTAGTGAAAAATACCAAGGTAAATTCCTGGTTCTAGGAACCAAGACTACAATAAACAGCCATTTTTACAAGAATAATCTAGAAAAAAATCCCCGAAATACAGTCTATGAGGTTGCTGCAAGTAAACTCGTCGATTTGATAGAGGCTGATAAGAAAGATGATAAGAAGTTAAACGAATACATAGATTCCTATATAAAGATTGCCAATGATAAGAAAATCGAAAATATCCTCCTAGCCTGCACCCATTATCCTATAATAAGGGAGAACATCGAGAGAAGGCTAGATTATAAGGCTAATATTATTGATCCTGCAATCTTTTTAAGCCAGAGTCTAGAAAGTGCGAGCGATGATTTGGATATTAATATATTTATGTCCAAGAAGACTCCCGCCACAGAGAATTTGATACCAAAACTTATGGATTTTCCCTATAAGCTAAATTATTTGAAGGAGGGCTTATGATTTATGCAATAATGGATATTGGAAGTAACACAGTTAGGTTGTCAGTTTATAAGCAGAATGAGGATAAGGCTATTCATCTTTTTAGCGAGAAAGAGCAAGCCTCTCTTAGAAATTATGTCAAGAAGGGAAATCTTACAGACAAGGGAATCGATAGGCTGATTGCGACTTTGAGGAGATTTAATTCTATCATTTCAAACTTTGATGATATCGACAGTGTCCATCCTTTCGCAACAGCGACCATTAGAGATGTAGCCAACAGGTCCGAGATCCTTAAGAGGGTTAAGGATGAGCTGGGACTTGATATAGAGATTCTTTCGGGAGAAGATGAGGCGAGACTTTCCTTTATAGGAGCTAGCAAGTCGGTAGATGTCAGTGAGGGTGTTTTGACAGATATCGGCGGAGGTTCATCTGAGGTTGTAATAATAGATCAAGGAAAGGTAATTAAATCGACATCCCTATCTATAGGATCCCTATCAGCCTTTAACGATTATGTTACAGGCTTATTTACTAACAAGAAAGAGAAGAAGGCAATAGATAATGCTGTAAAGCTTCTCCTAGCAGAAAATAAGATGTATAGGGAAAAGCAAAATAATCTCGCTGCTGTAGGTGGGTCTGCTAGGGCATCACTTAAGTTTTATAATGAGTATTACAATCTTTCAAATTATAATTCTACTATGGATGCCAAGAAGTTTAACAAAATGGTCAAAGAGATTTTGGAAATGGATGATAGAGATATCCTTGATAGGATTCTTGAGATAAAACCAGATAGGGTTCATACTTTGATTCCAGGTATGGTTATTTTAAATAGATTAGCAAAATATTTTTATGTAAATGAAATAAATATCAGCCAAACAGGCGTTAGGGAAGGGTACGTATATAGCAAGTTATTAGAAAGGAAATAATATGAAAGACGTATCTTTTACACAAAACAGGGAGCTATCATGGCTTAAATTTAACGACAGGGTCTTGGAGGAGGCAGCAGATAAGTCTGTTCCCCTGCTTGAAAGACTTAAGTTTTTATCTATCTTTGATACCAATCTAGAAGAGTTTTTTATGGTAAGGATTGGATCTCTTACCGACCTATCGGGTCTCTCAAAACAAGCTATAGACTCCAAATCAGGTCTAAGTCCTAAGGAGCAAATCGATAAAGTCCTAGAGATTTTACCCAAATCCTATGCCAAGAAAGACGAGGTATATTTCGATATCCTTGAAGATCTTAAAAGAGAGGGAGTAAGGATATCTAAGATATCTGAACTAAATGAGAAGGACCTTATATCTTGTAAGAATTATTTCGATAGCAAGATTGAGCCTATATTAAATTTTCAATTGATAGATAGGACCCACCCTTTTCCTAGACTTGCCAATTTATCTATTGTTATAATCTTTGATTTAATTGCTTCTGATAAGAAAAGAAAGGATAAGATAGGGATTATCTATCTTCCCGATAGACTTCCCAGATATTTAAAATTATCTGACAATCACTTTGTCCTACTTGAAGATATTATAGAAAATTTTGCTGGAGAGCTTTTCTATAAGTATAAAATCGAAAAATCCTACGCTCTTTCCCTAACTAGGAATGCAGATATCAATTTCAATGATGATGACTACGAGGTCGAACAAGACTTTAGGGACTATATGATGGGTAAGCTTAGGAAAAGAAAGAGACTTCAGCCTGTAAGGGTAGAAGTTGACAGAGACTTAGATGATGATTCTATCAAGTTTTTAACTAAACAATTTAAACTGGGCAAAGAATCAATCTTTGTGACGAAATCCCTTATACAGTCGGATTTTATCTTCGACCTAATAAGTGACTTGCCAGAAGACTTTAGGAAAAATCATTCCTATGAAGAATTTAGCCCACAGAGTTCCTACTTCATAGATGATAATAAATCTATCATAAGTCAAATAGAGGAGAGTGATAAGCTCCTTTCCTATCCATACGAGTCAATGGATCCTGTAATTAAGCTCCTTGACGAAGCGAGCACAAATCCAGATGTAATATCTATTAAGATTACCTTGTACAGAATAGCCAAGGAAAGTGAGATTGCCAAAGCATTGATTAGGGCAAGTGAAAATGGGAAAGATGTCATAGTCTTGATGGAACTTAGGGCAAGATTTGATGAAGATAACAATATCCTTTGGTCATCAAGACTTGAGAAGGCAGGATGTAATGTAGTCTATGGTTTCGAAAACTACAAGACCCACTCCAAGGTCTGTCTTATCACAAAAGTCGATTCGGATGACAAGATTAGCTATATTACCCAAGTAGCAACAGGTAACTATAACGAAAAGACCGCCAAGCTCTACACTGATTTTTCCTTTATGACAGCAAATGCCGACATAGGAAAAGACGCCAAGGAGATCTTTGACAATATCCTTATAGGGAATCTCGAAGGAGATTATAAGCATCTGTTGGTAAGCCCTAAGTCTATGCAAGAAGGCTTGGATAAGCTAATAGATGAAGAAATTAGAGTCCAAGAAGAAACAGGAGAAGGCTACATTAGGCTAAAGATGAATTCAATCTCTGATAGGAAACTTATAGATAAGTTATCTGAAGCGAGTAATAAGGGTGTCAAAATTGATATGATGGTCAGGGGAATTACCTGCATCCTTCCAGGAATCAAAGGAAAGACCGAAAATATCAGAATCTATCAAGTTGTGGGAAGATTCTTAGAACATCACAGGATCTATCAATTTGGTAAGGGAGGAAGGATAAAGCTATACATTTCGTCAGCAGATTTTATGACTAGAAATATCAGAAACAGGATGGAGGTAGCAGTTCCTATAAATGATTCTACAATCAAAGAAAGAATCTTAAATTTCCTTGATATAATGTTTGCTGATGATGTGAAAATTAGACAATTAGGGCCGAATGGGAATTACTACAAGCTAGAAAATAAAAAAAATCTCATAGCCCAAGATAAGTTAATAGAAATTGCAATAAAAAGAAGCGAAGAGAAGAATAAAGAAAACAAAAGTTCGGCTAGGATAAATACACTAGGACAAAAGAAATTGGATAAGGCTACAAAAAAAGATAAGAAGACCCCTGGACAAAAGCTAGCTGACCTTTTTGCTAGAATCTTCTCATAAATAAGACTGCTAAAAAATGAGTCTGGTTATAGAAAAGTATTTGAATTAAATTTTGATTCCTTTCTAAAACTCTGATTTCTTTTTCTAGCAGTTTTTAATTTCCAATTGTAAGGAAAGATTTAAAATTAAAATTTAAAAATTTAGAAGAAAATTATATTTAATTCAATAAATAGATCAAAAATCCCTCCGATAGCCTAAAAATACTTAAAATAGGACTGTATTTTTTTCCCTTTACATGTTATAATAAATATAAGAATTTAGCAATCTAAAGCAAGCTTTGTGAATTGAAATATATTTACGAAATTGAGTTGATGGTTGCGTATCCCTTAGACTTTACAAAAGACAAAATATTGAAATAAATAGAGGAAGGTTATGTCTAACAGAGGTATCAGAGAATTAAAGAGAAAAAAGAGAAGACA
>QWBY01008106.1_pt1 | contig 10414 bp, 9 predicted proteins | sample 1972471 | NCBI WGS metagenome assembly QWBY01 (sample SAMN09866722, study PRJNA288562) | Human gut metagenome isolate term6_stool, whole genome shotgun sequencing...
TATTTAAATTTCAGATTTTTAATTTCTAACAATTTTTCCTTCACTATTTTAAAGCACCTACTAAATTTTCTAGATTTTCTTCCATGATGCTAAAATAATCTTCCTTATTGTCTACTTGCTCTTGGCTCAATCCTTCGATTGGAGAAAGTACCTTAACTTGGCAACCTGTTTCACTTGCAATAATATTTGAAACCTTAGGATCAATTAATTCCTCTGTAAAAATAGTTGTAATATTATTTTCTTTGATATAAGAAATTATTTCTGCCATTTTCTTAGCATCTGGTTCTGTTTCTGCATTTACACCCTTAACTCCAATTTGAGTTAGGCCATAGTCTTTGCAAAGATAACCATAAGCTTCGTGACTTACAACAATTTCTTTATTTGGAAGACTTCCTAAACTTTCACTGTATTTAGCATCAAGTTCATCTAACATTTTAGCATATTTTTCATAATTTGACTCATAATAATCTGCATTGTCTTTATCAAGTTCCACTAAAGCATTCTTGATGTTTTCCATTTCTATCTTTGCATTTTTAGGTGAGATCCAAACATGTGGGTCCATTGGTCCATGGTGATGTCCTTCATGGTCGTGGTCTTCATGATTATGGTTATTTTCTGTAGCTTCATGATTGTGGTTTTCTTCAGCTTCATGATTGTGATTATGATTTGCTTCATGTTCATGGTCTTCATGTTCATGGTCATGAGTATGAGTTGATTTAATTAGGTCTACACCTTCAGATGCTTCTACAACCTTTAAATCCTTATTTGAAAGTGAACTAAGAACTTTGTCTGTCCATGATTCAAGTCCTGCCCCATTGTAAATAAACATATCTGCATTTTCTAGATTTTTAATTGCATTAGAATCCGGTTCCCATCCATGAGGTTCAGTTCCTTGTGGCATAATCATTTCCACATCTACTTTATCACCAGCAATTTTTTTAGTGAAATCATACATAGGATATACTGAAGCGTAAACTTTTAATTTGTTTTCTCCCTTACTTTCATCATTGGAGTTTTTTACCTCTCCTGCCTTAGAACATCCCGATAATAAAATAATTCCTGCTAATAAAAATACAATCTTTTTAATATTTTTCATTTTCTCCTCCTAAACAATAATGATTTGCATTAGTAATTATAACAGAATTTTTTATTAATAAAAGTACTTTTTTAAAAATACTTAAATTTTGTTATAATTAAGATATTAAAGGTGGTGGAATAGTGAAAAACTTTGAAGACATTTTACGAAAAAATAATATGAAAATCACTAAAGGACGACTTGCTCTTTTAGAAGAATTAAATAAATCACAAGTACCCATGAACACAGAAGAAATATTTGAAACTGCAGATAAAGATGCTATACCTAGCTTTACTTCCCTCTACAGAATGCTCAATGAATTGTCCGACAAGGGAATAATAAGAAAAAATTTATACTCTAATGGACTTTTTTACTATGAGTTTGCTGGATCTGAGCACAGACACTATATTGTTTGTTCAAAGTGTGGCAAAGTATCACCAATAAAAGAGTGTCCTATATCAGATTTTGAAAAAATTGCTGAAGAAGAGACTGGATTTAAGGTTATTGGCCATATTGTTGAGTTAAAGGGATTATGCCCAGAATGTCAAAAAGCTTGATTCCGTATAGTGGAACATTCTTCGTATGGCAAGATTTTTCTTTACTTTTTTAATTTTTATAGTTATAATTGGTTTAGTGAAATAATAAATAATTATTTTACTATCCTTTACTTATATTTCGAAAAAATAAAAGAGACTTACTGTACACCCCGCAGTAAGTCTCTTTTATTTTTTATTTCATATTTTTATAGCAATGTTGTTACAAATCCCCATCAACAGATAGACCAGATGTTGGTCCAAGTGTTGTATCTGACGCTGGAGATCCTGCATCACCACAAGCAGCTGCAATTGTAACAAGTAAAATAGTTGCTCTAACTGAGTATCCTAGACTCATGGCAATTGGAACATAAATTGCAGAAATAATTGGAACAGTACCAAAAGAAGTTCCTATTCCAAGGGTTATCATTAGTCCAAGTAAAATCATTACATAAGAAGCTACTAGTTTTGATCCACCTAGTAGATTTTGAGCAACCTGTACTAAGTCATCAATAGCTCCAGATTTTATAACTACATTTGCATAACCTGCTGCAATTAACATTACAAAGGCAATAAAGCCCATCATGTTAATACCACCGTCAAGTATCTTTTGCATATCGGACCACTTTATTACCCTTGTCACTACGACAAATATAAGGCCAACTAAGGCTCCCAGAGGAAGTGAATCAGTTAGTAATTGAACTACAACAGTAATGACTCCTGAAAGAAGAACTAAAACATGCTTCTTTTCAAGTTTATCTGAAACTTCAACTATTTCTCCCTCTACATCCTTTGTTTCATATTCCTTGTCTTTCATAAAGAAAATTAATCCTGCACAAAGACCTAAGAACATAATTGCTGCAACAATCCAGTTAGTTCCTGTTACATCCTTATCTGTAATATTAAGTCCAGACCTTCCAAAAGAATCAATAATTAATCCATGGAAAATCGCACCATATCCAAGTGGTAAGGCAATGTAAGGTGCCTTCAAGCCAAATCCAAAGGAAACAGAAAGCATTTTTCTGTTCATTTTCATCTTATTTGTAACTGCAAGAAGTGGTGGTATTAAAATCGGAATAAAAGCAATGTGGATTGGTATAACAGTTTCAGCCATTATAGCTATTACTATTATTATTCCACAAAGTAAGATTTTGTTTCCCTTAACTAGAGATCCAATCTTCTTAGCCATTATTCCTGCTGCACCAGTTTCTTCCATACAGTAAGCTAAAGAACCTAATAGTATATAACTTAAGGCTGTTTCAGCGTTACCTCCCATTCCACCTATTAAGGTGTTCATAGTTTCAGCAATTCCCATACCTGAAATAAGTCCTGCAGATATTGCTGAAATCATTAAAGCAAAAAATACTGGAATTTTTGCTAAACATAAGGCTGCCAAAATAATTACTGACAGCACAACTGCATTTGTAAATATCATATTTTCTCCCTTCTAGTTTTTTATTACCTCGCTTAAGTTTATTTTAATCTAAATTGACATCAAAAAAAAGACTTTTCTAAAAATAGAAAAATCTTTTTCCCATAAATATTATTTATTTTTTTATAAATATATATCTTAAACTTGTAATTCGAGCCTTAATACTAATATTTTTTTCGCTATCATCCTCAATATTTTTTTGTGAAAGTGTTTCCTCTTTTTCATATTTTTTCAAAATATCCATAAACTCTTCACCAGATATTGTTTCTTGACGAAGTAAATATTCTGAAATTGCATGAAGGGCCTTAATGTTATCTCTTAAAATTTTTCTAGCTTCATCATGTGCATCATCAATAATTTTTTGAACTGCTGCATCAATTTCATATTGAGTTTGTGGAGAACATTGAAGAGACGTGTCTCCTCCAAGATAGGCATTTGACATAGACTCAAGGGCAACAAAGCCAAATTCATCTGTCATTCCAAATCTTGTTACCATAGCCTTAGCTATTTTGGTTGCCTTTTCAATATCATTAGAAGCGCCACTTGTCCTAATATTAAAAATTAATTCTTCAGCAGATCTTCCTCCAGTTAGAGTTACAATGTTATTAATTGCATCTTCTTTAGTCATTAGGAATTTTTCCTCTTCATCAACTTGCATTGTATAACCTAGGGCCCCTGAAGTTCTAGGAATAATTGTAATCTTGTGAACTGGTGCTGAGTCCTTTTGCTTAGCTGCAACTAGAGCGTGTCCTACTTCATGATAGGCAATAATTCTTTTTTCACGTGGGGATATAACGGCGTTTTTCTTTTCATATCCAGCTAGAACAACTTCTACTGATTCTTCTAAATCTCTTTCGCTCATCTTATCTCTACCTTCACGTACTGCACGAAGAGCTCCTTCATTTACCATGTTGGCAAGATCAGCCCCACTTGCACCAGCTGTTGCCCTTCCAATTTTTTCATAGTCAATGTTATCTTCTTTCTTAATGTCTTTTACGTGAACTTTTAAGATTTCCACCCTTCCTTTTAGGTCTGGCAATTCAACAGGTATCCTCCTATCGAATCTACCTGGCCTCAAAAGAGCAGGATCTAGAGAATCTGGTCTATTAGTTGCCGCTAAAATTACAACTCCGGCCTTTGCATCAAAGCCATCCATTTCGGAAAGAAGTTGATTTAAAGTTTGTTCTCTTTCATCATTTCCAGAGAAGCCAGAACCATCTCTCTTCTTGCCAATAGTGTCAATCTCATCTATGAAAATTATACATGGTGCCTTTTCCACTGCTTGTTTAAATAAGTCTCTTACCTTAGCAGCTCCAAGACCAACAAACATTTCCACAAAGGCTGATCCAGATATTGAGAAGAAAGGAACCTCAGCTTCGCTGGCAACTGCCTTGGCCAAAAGTGTCTTACCAGTTCCCGGAGGACCTACAAGTAGAGCTCCCTTTGGAAGTTTTGCACCAATTTCTGTATATTTTTTTGGATTGTGTAAAAAGTCAACAAGCTCTGATAAAGCTTCTTTGGCCTCATCTTGGCCTGCAACATTGTCAAATTTTATACCATCAGTTGATTCAACATAAATTTTTGCTCCACTCTTTCCAAAATTCATTGGACCAACATCGCCCATTTTCTTAAATATAAATTTTGAAAGGAAAAGCCAAAAGGCAATAAATATTGCAAAAGTTGCTACAGTTGAAATTATGAAGGACACAACTGGATTCATTTCAGGTTTGTATACTTGGGCAGACTTAACATTTTTATTTACTAGCCTATCAACTAGATTGGGATCATACATCCTGTTAGTTTCATATTTAATTTTCTTCCCATCTTTTTCAACTTCAAAGGCAATTGTCCTATCTCTTACCTCTGCTTTCTTTACTTGATTCCCATTTACCATATTTACAAAGGACACATAATCTGTTTCTTTTATTTCTGAATCCTTATTTAACCTTGGCAAAAGTACAATGGCTACTGTATAAAAAATTAAAATAGCCAAAATTACATAAATTATTGTGGGAATATATTTTTTAAAATCATTATTCTTATTTGACAAAATTTTCCCCCTCTTAAAGGTGAATAAAGAAAAAATTTGGGACCAAGTCCCAAAATTAATCTAGTCTTCTTCTATTTTCCATTGCTGTCTGAATTGTAATCTCATCATAATACTCAAGATCTCCACCAACTGGTAGACCATATCCAATTCTTGAAACAATTATATCGTAATCTTCTAAGATATTTTTAATATACCTAGCTGTGGCATCCCCATCTACAGTTGGGTTTGTAGCAACGATTACTTCTTTTATTTCCCCTTCTTCTATCCTATTAATTAGTTCTTTAATTGTAACATCTTCAGGAGTTTTTCCCTTTAAAGGCGAAATCACTCCATGAAGAACATGGTATTTGCCACGGAAACTAAGAGACCTCTCCATTGCATCAACATCTTTTGGACTTTCAACAACACAAATTATTGAATCGTCCCTACTTTTGTTGGAACAGATTTCACAAGGGTCACTGTCTGCATAGTTCATGCAAATGGAACACTCAACAGTGTTATTTTTTGCAGAGACTAGAGCTTCTGCTAGGTCCCTAACTTCTCTTTCTTCAAGACCAATTATATAATAGGCTAATCTTTGAGCAGTCTTTGATCCAATTCCTGGTAGACGATTTAATCTCTTTATTAAATCTTCAATAGGTCCTATTTCCTTAGCCATATTATAGCCCCGGAATGTTTAGTCCGCCTGTGAATTTACCCATTTGAGAACTCATCTTGCTTTCAGCATTTCTAAGTGCCTCATTAACTGCAGCAACAATTAAATCTTCAAGCATTTCAACATCATCAGGATCAACTGCATCCTTATCTAGGTCAATAGAAATAAGTTCTTTGTTGCCATTTACAGTAGCACGAACTGCACCGCCACCAGCTGTAGCAGAAATTTCTTCGTTTGCTAAGTTTTCTTGCATTTCTTCCATTTGCTTTTGAAGCTTTTCGATTTGCTTCATCATATTATTTCTTCCGCCTCCACCAGGGAAGCCATTAAATCCACCTCTAGCCATATTTCCTCCTAAATTTCTTCTATATTATCTTTTCCAAAAATCTCTTCTAGCTTATCTACTCCACCTTTTTTTAACTTCATCCTAACATCAATATTTGTATTATAAACATTATTTAGTAGGTCAGGCAAAACCTTCTTATTTTCCTGCATCATGCAGTATTCGTAAAATAAGCTATCCTTTTCTTCAAATACTATTTCCAATGTATTACCATTTAAACTAACTGGTCTTGCATGTCCTACAAAACCAGCAAAGCCCTTAAAACCTCTAGAGATAAGTTCATTTATTATCTTGTCCCAATCTGATTTTATCCTATCAATTGTAATATTATTGGTCTTATCCTTTTTTTCCTCAAGATTTTTAGTATTATCATTTTCAATTATAGCAGATTGCTTTGATTTTTCAATTCTAGAGCTTTCATCACCATTGATGTTTTCTCTATTATTTCCCACAAAAGACTTGCTGTTTTTTTCTTTATTAGGAGCCACATCTGCCTTATAAAAATCTCCTGGATTATAATCATAATAATTATCTTCATAGTTATTGAAATTGTCTTCAATATTATTTGATGAAATATTGGAATTAGAATTAGATGGAATATCCCTTCCCAAATTATTAATCTTGTCCTCTAAGGATTTAATTCTTCCTTCTAAATCATCTTTATTAGACCTTTTGCAAATCTTAATTGCATTCATCTCGAAGACAACTCTCTTGTTGTCAGCATACTTAATTTCAAAAGAAAGCTCTTTTAATATTTCTATTATATTTAGAAGGTCTTCTAGCTCAACACTTCCTGCCAGATTTTGAAATTCCTTTAAGTAAGTAGTGTAAACAATTTTTCTTGGATCCTTTAAGGTTTTTACCAATAATATATCTCTAAAATGATTTAAGATTTGTGAAGAAAGTGTATTGAAGTCAATACCTTCTCTATAGATTTCATCAATAGCATAGAGTGACCCGTTTATATTTTTTTCAATCATTGCTTTCGATAGAGAAAATAATAATTCTGAAGATGATATCCCAAGAACCTCCATGGCATCTTCAAGTTTAATGTGGTCTTCATTTTTTGTGAGAAGCTGATCCAAAACTGATAGAGCATCTCTCATTGCTCCGTCAGCTGTTTTTGCAATTAGGGTAAAGACTTCTTCATCACAAGATTTCCCTTCAAGCTCAGTTATTCTCTTTAAATTACTTTCAATATCCTCAACAGATATTCTCTTAAAATTAAATTTTTGAGACCTTGATAAAATAGTTGCAGGAATTTTTTCTATTTCTGTTGTTGCTAAAATAAAAATAAGATGTCTTGGTGGCTCTTCTAAAATTTTAAGTAAGGCATTAAAGGCCCCCTTTGATAGCATGTGAACCTCGTCAATAATATAGACCTTATATTTAAGAGCTTGAGGAGGGTAAATTACCTTGTCCTTTAAGTCTCTAATATCATCTACACCATTATTGCTGGCAGCATCCATCTCAACAACATCTAAGACAGATTCATTTAAAATTCTCTTGCAATTCTCACATTCATTACAAGGGTTCCCATCGACAGGGTGAAGGCAATTAACTGCTCTTGATAAAATTTTGGCAGCAGATGTCTTTCCTGTTCCCCTAGTACCTTGAAATATATAGGCATGACTTATTTCATTGTTTTCTACTTGATTTTTTAATGAAGCTACTACAGCCTCTTGGCCGTAAAGCTCATCAAAGGTCTTTGACCTGTATTTTCTATATAAAGCTTTATACATTCTCTCACCTGCTAATAATTATACATGAAAAATCTTTATATTAAATTGTTTTCTAATCTATTTGTGAATAATTTCTTTGAAATCTCTTCCAAAAGATTTAACATCATCTTCACATAATTTTCACATGGCGAGTATAAGATATAGACAAATCAAAGAAACAATATGTTTCAATTTAGGAGGATTTATTAAAATGAAAAATTTAAAGAAATTAGCAAGCGTTGGAATGATCTCAGTATTAATGCTAGGTATGGTAGCATGCCGTAAATATTATTCAAACTTTAATATACAAAAAATTAATCTAGGTAAAAAAATGTGTTATAATTACATTTATAGAATTTAATGAAAGAAGGTGTTACATTGTTTTGTCCAAAATGCGGAAATCCAGTTTCTAAAGATGACAACTTTTGTAATTCATGTGGTCATAAATTAAAAAACGTCAAAATAAATATTACAAGTGACAATGATGTTAAAAAAAGCTTTGAAGACACAAATAGAGTGGAAAAAATTAGTCAAAATACAAGAGTTTTTGATCCCAGATCTTTAGATGCAATTGACACTACTGATGAACTAAAAAATATTATTGCTGAAGTTGATAGGAAGATTTCTAAAAATATAAAAGATTATGAAAATAATAATATTAAAACTAAAACACCTAAAAAGGAAAAGAAATCTACTGATAAATCCAAAAAATCTTCAGATAAAAATTTAATTAATACCCTTGAAAATATAGAAATAGAAAAACCAGCTAAGTCAAAAAATCTTGATAAAGAAAACTTTGATGAAAATATCTTGGATGACTTCAAGGATTCTGACTCAGCTAATAAAATGAGTCAGAAAGAATTAATTCGTAGAGTTCAAGAAGAATTAAAAAAATCAAACTTCGATGAAGAAAAAAATAAATCTTCACATAAGACTTCTTCCTCTAAGTCTAGCGAATCTAATTTTTCTTTAGATAAGTCTGATAAAGATATTAAAGAAAAATCTTCCAAAAAGTTTTCTCTAAAAGAAAAGTGGAATAATTTTATCACAGAAGACGATGATGAATATTCTATTTTTGGTGACTTAAAAGATGATACCAAGAAAAAAGAAGATACTAGAAACTTAGAAATAAGTCAATCTGTTCAAGATACTGATAAATCTTTTGAAAATACACTTAGCACACCTAAGATTGACATTGAAAATGCTCTTGAAGAATCTAATAATAAAAAAGCTAAGTCTACTAAAGAAAATACAAAAACTACTTCAGGCACGAAGCAGAAAGAAAGTATAAAAAAAGATAAGACTGATAATAAAGTTTCTAAGGTAAAAGATGAAGATAAAAAGAAATTAAATTTCAAAGAACTCTTTACTTTTAAGGACAAGGATGAAAAACCTGTTAAAGATGTTGAAAAAGTTTCTTCTGATTTCGAAAAATCCTTAGAAAATAATTTATCAAATAAGGTTAACAAGGTTGAATCAAAAATTTCAAAAACTTCTAATAAGGGAATTGACAAAGTCCTACTCTCTTTAGATAAGGTAACTAATAAATTATCTGATTATATAGGCTCCTTTGGTTCAAAAGAAAGTAAGATAGTTATTGGTATAGGAGTATTATTAAATGCAATAATGCTAATTCTTGGAAGTGGATCTTTTAGATTTGTCTTGCTCCTATTTCTTGTTCTTAAAATAGCCTTTGACTACTTGGAATTTTATCTTCCTTTAAGTATTGCAACAGAACGGGATGACATTGACACATCTTATCCAGAAGTTAAAAAATTTGCTCTAATTAACTGGATAATTTGTAAAGTTGTATTGTTTGTTGAATTTATTATTTCACCTTTTGGTGGATTCTTTAAATATAATATCTTGCAAGCCTTGACTCCTATGCCTCTTGCAACTTTAATATTAATTGGACTTTCACTTTTAATAGGACTAAATCTTTATAAAGAGAACTTCATTGCCAGATCCAAGATAAATTTCATTGGATGGTATGCAATAGCCTTCACTTTACTTGAATTATTATTCAAAATGGTTTGGTTCATTATTAATTTTATATTTGTAACACTTTTTTAAGAAAACCGAGTTTAGCTCGGTTTTTTATTTTGCAAATTTTTATAAGAAAAAAACCAGATTTTAATCTGGCTTAACTTCTATTATTTATAAAATTTCTACTTCCTTAAATTGAATGTAACCTTCCTCATCAACAGAAAGGCCAAAATAATTTTCTTCAAAGGCTCTTCTTAGTTTATCAGTTTCACTTGAGTGAATTGTCCTTTCCTTTCCAGTCATATTTATTTCTAAATCATCAGATTTCAATAAAATAAACCTGTCATAGCCTTCTTCTGAAAACTCATCAGGATATTTTTTCTTTAAAGATACAAGCATATAACCAGAATCTAAAGTATTCTTGTAAGACCTGTAATTCTTTGGTGAAATTGTAGACATCTTATTTGTAAATTTTGAGTCCTTATATCTTTCTTCAAGTTTTTCTCTAGTTAAATTTTGAAGATTTCTTCCCCTATAATCTTTTAGGACAACAACTGTGTCATTAACTATTACTGACTCTGGATTTATATAAAAGTCAACATCATGAGCAAGATTATCT
>QWBY01004202.1_pt1 | contig 10411 bp, 11 predicted proteins | sample 1972471 | NCBI WGS metagenome assembly QWBY01 (sample SAMN09866722, study PRJNA288562) | Human gut metagenome isolate term6_stool, whole genome shotgun sequencing...
TAATAATAGTAAGGTACTCGCTTTTGAAATCAATCCTCTCTGCGTTGGGGAGTTGAGGGAGCTATTCTATGATAGAAAAGTTGAATTCATCGAGGACTTCAATGGTAAAACTCGATATTTGATTGTGACGTGATATGGAGGCTGATGCACTTAAAGAGCTATTGATAAAAGCGGGGAGATATACTTCAAGATACGAAAAGACTTCTAAGGAGGTGACCGAAAAGCTATTGACTTGGTCCGATGGTGAGATTGAGCCTTCGGAGATAGAGCAGATAATTGACCAGCTAAAAAGCGATAAGTTTATCGATGAAGAGCGGTATGCCGAGCGATATGTGAGGGATAAGCTAACGATGCTCAAGAAGGGGCCTATCTTGATCCGATATGAGCTTCAAGAGCGGGGGGTACCCTCTTCGCTGATCCAAAAAGCACTCAGTGCTATACCTTACGACGATTGGTTTTTGGCTTTAGAGGAGTATCTGTCCCCTAAACTGGCAAGATACAAAACGAAGGCCAAAAATGAGTACGACCTGCGGATGCGGCTTGTGGATGTTGCCTATCGGAGAGGGTACCCATCGGATATATACGAGGAGGTGATTGACCGTCTTGAAATCTCGTGATATGCTTTTTGATGACCTCATCAATTTCATATATCCTGCCTATTGTGTGGATTGTGGCTGCCGGTTAGAGGGTAAGGATATCTTTTTGTGTCCAAAGTGCTTCGATGCACTTCCTAAGTACTTTGGCATGGAGAGTTATTATGATGCACAAGAGAGATTGGAAGGGCTGGTGCCATTCACTGAATTCCAAACCGATCTTATCTTTAGCAATCCTAGTGTTGTACGTACACTAATTCACAATGTAAAGTATAATGGCTTCCCCAAAACTGGTTATTATCTTGCAAAGCACTTCGCACAGCAACATTGTGATGCAGGGCACTTTTTGGACGTAACCGTAATTGTGCCAGTTCCTCTGCTCAAAAAGAGATTGCATAGACGTGGCTACAATCAGTCTACCTTTATTGCCAAAGGACTAGCTGAGGTCTACTCCTTACCTATTGATGAAACTCTACTAGCTAGAGGTGGAGGGCGTGGTACCCAAACGCATAGGGGAAAAGAGGCAAGGTGGCAACAGATTCAAGGAGCTTTCTACTCACCGCAGAAGAGTAAGGTGAGTGGTAAGCGAATACTCGTGGTAGATGACGTGCTCACCACGGGTGCTACACTAGTCAATGCTGGTAGAGCACTAATTGATGCTGGTGCAGAGTCGGTATCATTTTATACCTTGGCTCTTGATGTCCTTGTCTAGCTGACGAAGCACTCTAAAATATCGGGAGATGAGGAGTAGGGCAAGGGAGGTAAAGCCTACAAAAAAGGCACACCAAATACCTATGATTCCCCACTCGAAAGTAAAGCCAAAGAGATAAGCTGCTGACATGGTTAAGACGAGGTAGCAAAAACAAGCTGCCCACGCTGTAAACTTTACATCCTGCATCCCTCTGAGTGCATTGGAAAATAAGATTTGAAGCATATCTGTCACTTGGTAGGCTGCTAGTGGAAGTATCACGATTGATGCTAGCTTGATAACTGACTCATCTGTGGTGAATATGTGTGGAATGTAGGTGCGAAAAGTGAGTAGTAGCACAATGAGTGTCAGTGCCATACTTATCTGAATCTTAAAACCCGATTTTACCACACCTCTGATCTCGTCACTCTTCTTGAGTTCATAGAAGTGACCTACACGGATCATCACCGCTGCCGACATTCCATAAAACATCAGGAAGCCAAGGGTACTCACTGTGTTGACTATTTGGTGCGTTGCCAGCTCGAGCGTGCCTATCCACCCCACCATTATGACCGCAATGCTGAATGATGCTGTCTCCATTCCTAGCTGAAGGGCTGAGGGCATCCCTATGCCACTGAGCCTCTTGAGTAGACCTCTATCTATAGCCCCCTTAGTGGAGTGGTTGGTCTCAAAAATGCTCTTAAATCTTGTCGTTCCGTGAACTTCATAGATAAGGATCGCGAGCATCACAAGTCGGGAGATGAAGGTGGCAAGTCCAGCACCCAAAAGACCTAGCTCAGGAAATCCCCACTTACCGAAGATGAGTAAGTAATTGAATACGATGTTAATGATGTTTGATAGAATGATGGCGGTCATTCCAATCTTTGTCAACCCTACACCGTCTACAAATTGCTTGTACCCATAAAAGATGATTAGGGGAATGATACTCACTAGATGAATCGTGTAGTATGGACGTATAAGACCAAGTAACTCATCGGGCTGACCAAACCAGTGAATATTGACTAAGCATATCCACATAACAAGTGTGATAAGGATGCCCACGATGGTATTAAGGAAGATGCTGCTCTTCAGAAGGGAGCGAAGTTGGCCATTGCCAGTGGCAAATGAGCCGGATACAAGTGGGGTGAGTCCGTACGAAAAGCCCATCGCAAAGACGAAGGCAATATTGATGAAACCATTGACAAATGATGCGGCAGCAAGCTCGGAGGTGCCGTATCTTCCAACCATAATATTGTCAATAAAACCAACTAAAATAACGCCCATCTGACCAAGCATAATGGGGTACCCTAGCTTCAAAATCTCCTTCGTATGTCTACTGATATTCATAAGGGTGTTCGCTTATTTCAAAAAGAAAAAAGGCAAACTATCCAAAGATGGTTTGCCTTAGTAGTGACCACGGCAGGATTCAAACCTGCAACCTTTTGATCCGTAGTCAAATGCTCTATTCAGTTGTAGTGACCACGGCAGGATTCAAACCTGCAACCTTCTGATCCGTAGTCAGATGCTCTATTCAGTTGAGCTACGTGGCCGTCGTTATTTATAGGCGTAAAGCCTTAACTGCGTGCAAAGGTAATAATAATTATTTATCTATCCAACATTTTAGATGAGAAATCTGCAGTAGTTATGCATTAGGAGTATATGTTAAAGCTTATGGCCTACTTAATATGTTTGGCTTGTATTAGACAAGCAGATATGGAACTTAGCTGTGGCTCTTCTTAAATAGGGACCTGTGTACAAGTGCATCAGTTTCCCAAAGTCTTACCATTGAAGTTGTTAAATCAATATCTTCCGGGTATGTAACATATCGGTATCTGACCTTAACATAAACACGATTATAAGTGACTACCCTTGATCTCGATAAAATTTGTATCTTGTCAAAAGTTTAAGAATTCATTTAACGGTTAATAGATATGTGGTATTCGCCAAAGTACATTTTGGATAGCGTTATCGGGTTTACAGAAAAACTTAGATACCAAAAGCCAACAGCCTTTTATGGCTTGCGATTTGAAGAATGGGTGGTCAGATGGTCAAACATTGCAGTTGAATCTTGTAAAAACTATAATCCATATTGGATCTTGAAAGATTGGAGAGGAGATAAAAGCTATTTTCGTCATTGTCTTGATAGGTCTGAGGATAACTCTATGGAGAAGGAGAAGAAGAGTAAAAGGTATAAAATCATTCCCCAATCATCATTGGCTCCAGACCTAACACTTGTAGCTATTGAGAGAGAGAAACCTCGTTCTTGGGAACCGGGAACAGAAATTTACGTAGAATGTAAATGGACACAAAAGGGAAAGTTTTATCTTAAAAAGGATAGTATTAAACACTACGATGACTTTCTAAAGGAGGTGTTACCCAACTATTCCTACACTAAGAGATTAGAAAGATTATTCTTCGTTTTTGGTGTTGGTTGGGATACAATCAAAGGGCAACCAAAGAAGGCTTACTGCGTTAGGGCTAAGAGTTTGTATATGAAGCTAAATAACGAAAGCAATATGCCACTTGAATATGGCTGGCAAGCAAATTGTGTTGGAGGGTATGATACTCTATATATTCACCATGGTGAGTTTAATGGTATTGGTGGAAAAGAATTAATCGACGATACGGGTAAGATCGGTGTCTATTACAAATAGCTAATAATGCTATACGCACCTGAAGCTTAAATTGCTTTAGGTGCGTATGATTTTACATTGGTTTACATTGGAAGTAATATTTACAAGCCTTTTCTGTTGGTCCCAAACTTATCACGAGACTAACTTTGCTCTGCTTTTCATTATTTTATCTCTAATACTTTCTAGGTTCTTTTCACTAAGCATCCTTGTTTTAGTAGAAGTTAAATCCATTGGCATCGGGTATAACTCTACTTTCTGATGGTCCATAACCGACCTTGTACTCCCTCCATCGACCAATGCCACAATCATTGAATTCATTCGTATTTTGCTTGTTCTTGATGGAGTCGCCGAAGTCTACTTTTTGAGAATTGTTTGTATAGATATAGTCCACTCTCTTCATCATCTCTTCCTTTCCATTTTCATCCACCCAGTAGAGGTGGATGTACTTATCTGGTCCAAGCATTTGACCCCCACAAGCCCCTTCATTCTCCCACTTCCAAGTGTAGTTTGCGATCTCCACCTGTGCCTTATTCTCACCATTAGGTTCTAGCCCAAGTTTGATCCCTAGAGTATATTTTGGGGTATTTTTTTTGGCATTTTGAGGAGTGAAATGCTGATTTCATCAGGGTAGTTGTTTTCGAAATCGATATGTAGTACACAGCGGTGGATTTTTTTATCCTTACCTTTGTGGCACTATGCATTTTATTTCGCAGACAAGATATAATCCAGGTTCTGGTAGGGACGAAAAGTACTACCGCATCAAAGAGTCTTTTCGGGATAAGTTGGGGAGAGTGCGTTCGCGTATTCTGCTCAACGTCGGATTTTGGTCTGATCTGACGCCTGAAGAAGTTCTTGACGTTAGAAGAGGTCTTACTTTCCTTCAGGAGCACAGGAATGAGGCGGCTCTGTTTGATGATCTATTTAATGAGTATAGTGAGCAGACTCGCCTGTACATCAGTAAGTTTTGGAGTGAAATGGTAGAGAGCGGAGCCATTGACATTTCTCGTCAGGTAATCAAAGAGTCGGAGGCGAAAGCGCGTAAGATGCTTGACTCAGAGAGTGTTAAGCACACCGATGCTAGGGAGCTTGGAGCAGAATGGATGACCCTACAATCTATCCGACAACTTCGGATTGAGGAGTTTCTAAGGGAGCAAGGCTGGTCCGACCGACAAATAAAAGCCGACATTTCTATGTTGATGGTCCGCACTGTATATTGCCCCTCGGAGTTTAAGAGCCGTGCGATCCTTAGGGACAACTCCGCCACCTGTGAATTGGTCTACGGAGAGGAGGAAGAGTCGCTTGGGTATAGGGCTATGTACAATGTCGCCCCTGAGCTATATGCCATCAAGAGCGAGCTGGAGCAGCACCTTTGCCGAGTGACAGACAACCTCTTTAATCAAGAGAATAGAATCCTGCTTTTTGATCTCACCAACTTCTATTTTGAGGGAAGTAAGCGGAGTAGTCAAAAAGCCAAGTTCGGGCGAAGTAAAGAGAAAAGAAGCGACTGCAAGCTCCTCGTGCTAGCTCTTTGCATAAATACAGATGGATTTATCCGCTATTCCTCAATACTGGAGGGCAATACGGCAGATCCGAAGTCCCTTCCTCATATGATAGAAGAAGTGATTGCAAAGAGCCCACTTTCGGACAATTCCAAGGCACTAGTGGTAATGGATGCAGGTATTGCGACTGAAGAAAATCTCTCGCTCATTAAGTCTAAAGGTTACAACTACCTCTGTGTATCACGCACCAAGCTAAAGGATTATGAGCTGACACCAAGTGAGGAAAGCGTCCTTGTCAATGACTGCAAGGGGGAAGTGATCACGCTTCGGAAGGTGCAAAGGAAGGACGAAAATGGGGACTACTACCTACAAGTCAACTCCCCACAAAAACTCCATACAGAGGAGAGTATGAATGGAGCTTTCAAGGAGCGATTTGAGCTGGAGCTGACGAAAGCCAAGCAAAGTCTCTCACGAAAAGGTGGTACCAAGACCTATGAAAAGGTGATTGAACGCATCGGACGAGCCATGCAGAAATACCCCTCCATTGCCAAATTCTACGATATTAAATACACGAGAAGCACAGCCAATCCAAAGCTAATGTCAGACCTTTCTTGGAGTACACATGGAGAGGAACAGGCAATAGCAGAGTATGGAGCCTACTATCTCCGGACGAATGTCAGCACTCTAGATGAGAAAAGTATCTGGGATTACTACAACCTTATACGAGAGATAGAGTGTACCAACCGTCAACTCAAAACAGACCTCAACCTACGCCCCATATACCACCAAACCGACGAACGCTCCGAAGCACACCTTTTCTTCGGACTCCTCGCCTATTGGGTAGTCAATAATATACGTGTACAACTGAAAGGAAAAGGAATCAGACATTATTGGCAAGAGATCGTCCGAATAATGTCCACCCAAAAAGCAGTTACGACAGAAGCCACCAACATGCTAGGGGAAAAGGTGATCCTCCGTATTTGTAGCGATCCGCCACCAAACGCTAGAAAGATCTACCAAGCCCTAAACTATAAAACTCACCCATTTAGAAAAATCAAAATTTGTAGTACACAGTAACTCTTCAAAAAAAAAGACAACCACACTAATACCAGTCACTTACACTCCCATAGGGGTCAAACTTGGGCTAGTGTAACTTGTGTTCTACCCACTTCATGGCTCCAAGGGGTCCAGTATGGAATTAGACCTCCAACGCTTTTATAGTGTTCTTTGAATATATCAAACTTCCAATAACCTATTGGGTTGAACATCGGTAGATACTCGCATTTAGCAACGATTGTTCCTCGCAAGGTATTGTTGCTATTATTAGAGAATGTTGCACGAAAAACTGGCTCAAACTATTGTGTATGTCATTGATTATTAGTATCTTTAGTGTATAATTAAGGGGAGAATATAGTATTGATTTATAGAGACAATAGTTATGGGATTCAAGCAAACGAGTAACAATGCACCCTCTTTTACTGAGGTGTTTACCGAATTGAGACGTTCTAGAGCACGCAATGAGTTTCTAGAGCAAATTGACAAACTCATTGATTGGAGACCATTTCAAACACTCATAAATAAAAAGCTAAATAAGAGGGCTGAAGCGAAAGGTGAACCTACTTATGATGGAGTTCTAATGTTTAAGATTCTGCTTCTGGAGACGTGGTATAATTTGAGTGACCGAGCCGTTGAAGAGCGTATTAACGACTCTATCAGCTTTGGAAAGTTCCTTGACATTGATATGGAACACGTCTCTCCCGATCACAGCACCATTTGCCGTTTTCGCAATGCGATTGTAGAGAAAGACTTGTGGGATAAACTTTTGAGCCTTCTCAATAAGCAGCTACAACGCCATGGAATTATGAAGATTGAGACGAGAGCATTGGTTGATGCAAGTATAGTTGATAGCCCATATGCCCCCGATTGTTCTGTCAAGATAGAAGTCGCCGAGGATAGAGAGGACACCAGAAGCGAAGAAGCTAAAGAGGAAGAACGGAGCTATCAAGTAAAAGTGGGTAGTGCGAAACCAGGTGTGGATACGGAAGCCCGATGGGTGGTAAAATGTAAGAAGTTTAGATATGGGTACAAGAAACATGTCTTGACAGACGGAGAAGGCCTTGTGCATACCCTCACCACCACATCTGCCAAGTCTCAGACATGACAGAATTTCCAACTCTCATAGAGAAAGGAGCCCTTCAAAAAGGAGTAATGGTATTAGCCGATAAAGGATATACCTCCAAGGCCAAAAGAGAATATCTAACTGGCCACGGGCTCAAAGATGGGATAATGAGAAAAGCGACAAAAGGGAAGCCACTTGGTGATAAAGATAAAGAGTTCAACCGACAGATAAGCCAGTATCGAAATAAAATTGAGCGCACCTTTGGAAGTATCAGACGCTGGTTTCACGGAGGGAGGTGTCGATATCGGGGATTAGCTAAGACGCATGCACAAAATATACTTGAAGCCATTTGCTACAACATCAAAAGAGCTCCCCAGTTATATCTCAATAAATTATTGGGAAATGAAGAAGCCTCAATAAGAGGAGTACTTGTTATGAGATAAGTACTAGAAATCCTCTGTATAAGCTCTAAATATGAGCTTTTACAGAGGAGAATAATCAAATAACAAGGCGATTTCTCGAACCGAAAATGACGAAAATCAGCAAAAAGTCAGTCCAAAACGTCTAAACTCGAATGTGCAACAGTCTCTCCATAGGGTTTTCCAACCTTGCAGGAGGGTATGAACTTCGGGACGACAAGACGTTCAAGGGAACAATCGCCCCGAAGGATATATCCGTGATTACTGGAGAAGCGAACAACGCCCCTCTCTGTATCTTTGAGGGCTTTATGGATTTCCTTTCCTATTTCACGATGAAAGGAAAAGAAATCGCTCCCTGCCTTGTGTTGAACTCGGTAAGCAATATCCATAGAGCCGTTGCATATCTCCGTGAGTATCGTATTGCACAGGTCCGTGCGTTTCTTGACAACGATGTAGCAGGACGGAAAGCCTTACAGATTCTTCAATCGGCAGGAATGAGTGTAGAGGATATGAGCCGACATTATAGCGGATATAAAGACCTTAACGAGTACCACGTTTCACGTCAGAAAGCGGTGGAATAGAAACAGAAGAAACCTCTATCAATTGTCAAACGGGGATTTCGCAGATAAGGCAAAAGAGTGCAATCAACACCAAATATCAATCGGGTATCCTTAGGGACTAAAAGAGAACAAAATCTGACAGATGGCTTTGTTTCGAGAGCAATGGCAGTTTTCCCAACTGCAAGTTTCCTCTAGAGAAACTTAGAAACAAAGCCTCTGTGCATTCAGAGAATGCAAGCACTTCCAAGGGAAGGTTCGTATAGGGCGGAGCGGCATTTAGTAGAAATGCCATAGCTCATTAGGGTATTTTCTTCACGCTCCACTCCGTTACTGCTAAAAAGCCCTTCTGAGCCTAGGGACTACTCCTCTTTGGATACCCCTTAACCCAATATTCAACTTATGGGCTACGCAGTATTACACATAGACAAGGCTCGGGGCAACGACTCGGAAATGACCGCCCACATCGAGCGTACATTCGTGCCGAACAATGTCGATGCCACCCACACGCACCTCAACCGTGAGTTGGTGCTATTCCCCGCAAATGTCACCAACCGCACGGAAGCCATAGAACACCGCATTGCCACGGTAAACATCTACCGTAAGATAGCAGACAACCAAGTCAAGGCTTTGCGATTTATCCTTTCTGGTTCGCACGAGGATATGCTCAGACTTGAAAACGAGGGGCGTTTGGGAGAGTGGTGCGACAGCACGATGCAGTGGCTTTACTCCAACTTTGGCAAGGAAAACGTGGTGGCAGCCACACTGCACGCAGACGAGGATACACCGCACATCCATGCTACGATAGTACCCATCGTGCAAGGAGAAAGACGAAAAGCCAAGACCGAAGCCGAAAACGGCAAACGCAAGTACAAGACCAAGAAGAACAAGCTACGGCTCTGTGCCGATGATGTGCTTACCCCGAAGAAATTGGAGGAGCACCAAACCACATACGCAGAACAGATGAAGCCTTTCGGGTTGGAGAGAGATATATACGGCTCGTAAGCCAAGCACCGCTCCAATATGGAGTATTACAAGCAGATACTCAGGGAGACGGAACAGAAACAAGCCGAAGAAGCCGAACTTATTGAAAAGGTAAGGGAATTGGAGAAGCAGGCAGGTAAACTTCGGGTAAAGGGTACGCTCTACTCGCTCTTTGGAAACACGGAACTTGACAAGGCGGAGAAGCGTATCGGAGAGTTGGAAAGGAAGATGGAGCATCAGAAGTTTCTTGCAGAAAAGGAGAAAGCCGAAATCCGTAAGGAGGTTATACTCCTGCAGGATGCCATCAAGGGAAAAGACAAGACCATCTCCGAACAGCAACGAGAAATCAATACGTATGAGGATGAGCGAAGTTTCATTCGGCGTTTCTTCCACAGTTTCTACCTCTTGCTTAATATTCGTTTGATGCTCCGCAAAATGGGCATTGATGACGACACCTTTTTCAGAATGCACCAAAAGCAGGTAGCGGTACGTAGTACGGCTGATGTGTATTCAGGAATGTACAAACGTAACTTCACCGAGGAAAATGCCGAGATGCGCATCACCACCAATGAGAAGCGGCAGCCTGTCCTCACCATCAATGGTCTATCCGTCTCAGATTGGTGTGAGCAGAAGTGGCAACAACTCATTCACCGTAAACGCTCACAACGGCTGTAAATGTGAACAAGAAGGCACTGCTTACTTGCAATGCCTTCTTATTTACATTGAAGGAGAAATTATTGTTCGCAATTCTCTTTCTATACCGCTTGTATCCTTAACCTTTATTCTATTATAGTCGGTTAAGCAAAGAACGGAGTAGAGATTTAAGTATTCCTGTTTATTATATACTGTTTCATAGCCTTTTGATACAGGAAGGAGCATACATTTAGATGTATGACCATCAACAACTCCCAATTCCCAT
>QWBY01007543.1_pt1 | contig 10409 bp, 6 predicted proteins | sample 1972471 | NCBI WGS metagenome assembly QWBY01 (sample SAMN09866722, study PRJNA288562) | Human gut metagenome isolate term6_stool, whole genome shotgun sequencing...
CCAGCATGCGACCGACCAGAGCGGTGAGAATGCCCCACAGTACATTCATGGGGCTGAAGAGTCCAAACCATCCGCCCAGGAAGGCTGCAATGGGCAGGGCAATCCATTTAAGTGGCTGAATCACACCAGTGCCCAGTGCTGCACCAATCAGAGAACCGGTAATGGTGCTCGCCAGTGGCATGAGGACACGGCCAATAAACAGGGTAAACAGGCTGGCCAGACCCCACGCCGCAGGAGACAGGAGGAGGGCGAGGAGGAACGCCACAATAGCTGCCGGGAATGCTGCAACCGCAGACCATCCAGCCCATAGCAGCCATACGCCAGTCACCAGAACGCCACCGATCGGAAGCGCAGCCTGAGTGAAGAAGATGATGGCAGCGGTAATGCCAGCGATGGCGGCAGCGAAAACGCCGATCAGTTTCATCACAGCGGAGACAAACCCATAACCACCAGAGAAAGGACCAAGCAGGCCAGAAATGCCCGCATTAATCAAAGTAATGACGGCGGCAATAAGGCCAGCAATGCCAGGAATACCACCAACAATAAGACCAGCACCAATAGCCAGTCCAACAGCGACCACAGTACCAATCAAGGCTGGGATCAGAAGGAGAAGTCCAACTCCAATGAAACCAATGGCAAACCCTGCGGCTGTCATGAGGAAGAGGAAAAGGCCGGTAGCAATCAGCGGAATAATGATCTGAACCGGAATGCGAGTGAAGAATCCAATGATTTCACCCACAATAAAGCCATTAATACCACCGATAATCGCACCGGGGATCATACCCACCAGTGAGATGAGTGGAGAGACGAGGAGGGGGGCAAGAATAGACTGGATGATGGCGTGGACAATCTGAGACCCAATAACGCCAATCGGAAATCCCAGCAGAGTGCCGAGACCATCAGACAGCATGGAGCCAATGAGCGCACCGATGGGAGCACTCAAGGCAGCACCAATAGGAGCCACAAGATAATTCAGTGGACTCAAGGCGCCACGTGCCGCACCCAGAAGGCTGAGCGGGAGGGCACCGGCAAGCGCACCTCCAAGAGTACCCAATGGAGTGAGAACGAAGGGAAGTGCTCCAGTCGCAGTAGTGAGAACATCCACCAGCTGGTTGGGAATCACTCGGGAAGCAAGGGTCAGGGCAATAGCCTCAGCCAGTTCACCGTCTGTGCCCGTCACACGAGAAATGAGGGGGATAGCCTTCTGAAGGAGTGGAGCAAATACTTCTGGGATGTCAAAAATCTCAGAATTGACAGAGAAGTCAAAATCCGTGCCCTGTCCTGCGGTGCGCTCCACAGAAATGGAAGCCCCCTGATTCTTAGTGTTCTCATCATCTCGCTTGCTTTGGGCAACAGCGATGCCCAGACTTTCCATGATGGTATTCACAGTGTCGGAGGTGGTGGAAGCAGGAACCGCAGTGTTGTCTGCGGTCACATGGACAGCAGCGGGGGCCTTAGTGGTGGTGTCAACGTTGAGAAGAGCGTTCAACTGTGTGCCAGTATCACCGGGCAACATAGAGACAATGTCGTCAACGGTAACTGTGTGCGGGGTGTTGAGAGTGCCAAAATTGGGGGCATTGAATGCTCCGGTGATGTTTTTGGCAATATCAGAGTGACTGGTGATGGAGTGCGGCAGCACTTTCATCGCAGTGCTGATGGAAGGCGGAGTAGGTCGGCTGAGCATATCGCTCAAACGAGCCTGTGCAGCGTGGACATCAGCCGGGGTAGCGTGAGCCGTTGCGGCCTGAGCAATGACGGCAGGGCCAACAAGTGCCAATGCCGCAACGCCCTTCGTGGTTCGGGAAGTGTGAGACATAAGTGGTAATCCTTCACAAAATTCAGTGTGACGTTCGTCACAATATGTCACGACAAGTGTTGTGGCATGGGTAAACTTCCCAGTGCAGATGAGCCGTTGAGCATATCTCTTAACTGTTGTAAGAAAAGTTTAACACACATTGTACCATGGAGAAAAGGAATCTTTTTTTGATGATCCCGGTTTATTTTTACTTGTCATAATTAACAAGGGTGAACTCCGTGCTAATACATAATTGTTATATTTGTATGACAGACTTACCCCCCTGTCGCTTTTGCCAAACACGAGGCAACGCGATACAATACTAGGGAAACGCGATTTTTCTTGACGAGGGAATAATGCTGACACTAGATGATATGTCCACCATGAACATGGCGGCACTCCGCAAAGTTCGTATGCAGGAGTCCGCACGTAATGTGAGGCTTTTTTTAAACACTCATACTCCAGCAGGATATGATGGATGGAAAAAAGTCTTTACCACCACAATGCCGGAACAGGTCAAAAACATCATTGCCGCCTTCGTCACCGGCAACAACACCACGCTAGCCATCTGTTGTTCCGAAAATGATATTCGTCAAGTCTGTTGCCTTGCAGCAGCAGAACGCCTTATCTCCCTCGGCATTACCTCATCGTGGCTATGGGGGTCAGTGGCAGAACTGGTGAGCGAATCCTCCAACAACTTCTGGGCCATCCCCCAACAATGGGTCACCACCGACCTTCTTATTCTTGACATTTCCCCCACTGATATGCCACTTCCTGAAGCGGCCAAACGCAACATCAACATCATCATCCGTAACCGCATTGACAAAAAAAAGAAGACGATTCTCCTTTGTTCAGATAACCCCACTACACAACATGGGAAGGAAAATTGGGGCATGGTCAATGCCACCACTATTGATCATATGGCATATAACACTAGCTGGTGCTTTGCAAATAATATTGCCATGCCATAATCCTGCATACAGAAGACCCCACCAGGAGACTTGCTCCCGGTGGGGTCTTATTGTTCACTTAAAAGCGCAGGACGTTATTCTTTTTCTCGATTCTTTTCTGCTCGACGCTCCACCATCCTATCCTGTAATTTCACAAGAATATTGCTGAAGTAGAGGGCAGCGAGAACAATGAAAATAACGACACCGATAATAATCCCACCGGCAAGACCAGTATGCATACCGGAAGCCCAACCAATGAGAGCTGAGACGAAAAGGAATGCAATAACAACGCCAACATAGTTCGACCGAACCTTGGCACTGGCATCTTCTTTACTATTGGACATAATAGCGAACACTTTCTTGATGAGGTATGAGAGACGAGGTCTACTGATAAAAGTATACAGCAATAATCACATTACATCATGACGTATATTTTTCGACGCACCTGTGGTGACATGATGAGGATTGAGAATAAGTGGGCTGTAGGCTGGAGCAGCACCCGATGATGCTCCAACACGACACGTTGACACCCACTCCACCATGTCACCGTCCACACTGTCTGGGCACGACTCCCACATGTAGGATGCCTTGAGTACCACCGTCGGTGCAGCCTGACGGAACATGTAAAGTCCAAACGTGTCATCGGGGAAACAACACATGACACTATCCACCCCGTTACCGACATGATGATTAACCTGACCACTGTCAGCAATCCTGTCAACGTCACACCCATCCCGCAAGAGTTGCTGTTGCAGCGCAGAGGCGACGTGATGGTGCGCCGAGGGGATACGGGGGGTAGCAATAGCAGATAGGACAAGACCACTGCAATCAATGGCGACGACATCATTATCATCATTCAACAACATGGTGGCATTGGCACACCATGTGCGCTGTGGAATGAACACATCAATGGTAGGAATATCTGACATCAATAATCCTTAAATCTTGAACACCAGTCCGGCAGGAGTTTTTACCTCAATATGAGGTGCTGCGGTACGAGTTGGTCTAGCAGCACGAGGAGAACCGTGGGCGGGCTTGCCGTCAACCTTAGGCGACAATCCAGCAATTGTTGTCACAATACCCTCATCGCCCTTGGTGAACGCATGGATACCCACACCGCCGCCATTGCGACCCTTCACAGGAATATCAGACACGTCGGTCAACTTCCACGCCTTCCCCGACACCGTTGCTACCACAGACTCATCATTGACCGGGTATACGCCCAACAGCTCATCACCATCGGCAAGTTTGATCCCAGCCACACCATTACCGGCAACACCCTGTGGATTAATTGTTGACACATCAATTCGCAACGCCTTTCCCAACTTGGTCACGAAAAGAAGATCAAACCTGGTGGGGGCAACACCAGCAGACAGCAATCCATTGAGCGACGGTGCCATCGGAGTATCCGACCCATCATTGGGAAGCCCCTTACCAGAAAACACTTTAAGCGTGCCATCCTTCCACACGGCAAATCCCACGCCGTTATCCAATGGTGTCCCCACCGGAAGCTGCGTGGCCACGCCCGTCTCATCAATAAACCACTGACCAGTGCTCCCTTTCCGTTTCATCGCGGTCGCCTTCTTCAGCGCCTTATCGGAAATCTGCGAACCACCCAAACGTGTACGGCGCGGATGTTCACCGATCACCTTAGCCACATCATCCAGATCAGACAGAATCCGCTTGTTGCGCGCAGACTCGCTGGAAAGCAGCAACTCCAATTTTTTGAGATCACTGACAAGACGCTTCTGCTCCCGCTCCAACTCCAACGAGTCCTGGTGGGTCAGTTTTCTGAGTTGTAGGGACAGAACAAACTCCGCCTGCACGTCATCAATCTGGAACTCTTTTTTCAGCGCCGCCTTGGCCGCATCAGCATTCTTGCTTTCACGAATAATGTGGATGGTGGTGTCAAGGTCAACAAGAACTTTGAGCAGCCCCTCAATAATGTGGGCGCGGTGGAGGTTTTGTTCCTTGTCGTAGGTGGCTTGGCGTTCAATCACCTCATGACGCATTGCAACAAACTCCTCTAAAATCTGCTGAACACTGTACAGGTGGGGAATGCCCGCATCATCCACAGCAATAAGGTTGGCGTTGAACGCTGACTGGAAGGAGGTGTTGGCCACCAGTTGCGCCTCCACTATTTCTTTGGTCACGCCGCGACGCGGTTTGATAGCAATGCGGAGACCATGTTTCATATCTGATAAATCGGAGACGTCGGCAATGGATGTGATTTTACCATCGGTGATTTTGGCAGCAATTTCTGTTCGCAGTTTCTCCGACGACACCCCATAAGGCAGCTCGGTAATCATTAATTCTTTACCGTCGGTGACCAGTTTTCCGCGCAGCATGATACGGCCACGACCAGACTCATAGTAGTCGCGGATGGTGGATTCGCTGTCAATAATGGTTCCGCCTGTTGCCCAGTCCGGTGCCGGCATCACCGCCAAAATATCATCCACAGTCGGGTTCTTGGTGGTCAGCAGGACACGAATCGCTGCGAACCCACAGCAATCCCCTCCGCACCATTTACCAGGAGATTGGGGAACGGGGCTGGAAGATAGACCGGTTCCACATCCTGATCCGAAAAATTAGGCACCATAGGAACAGTGTGGGAGGCTAAAGGTTTAACAAAAAGTTCACCCACAGGGGAGAGCCTCATCTCCGTGTAACGCGAGGAGGCGGGATCATCACCCTGCACAATCCCAAATGACCCCTTCCCATCAATCAACTGTACTTGAATCCACGGCACTGTCATGTTGACGGCAGCACCATACACCGAATCAGGGTTGTGGGGGTGATAGTTTCCCACCGTTGAGGAGGCTAGTTTCGCCGACTTCATGTGCGGCTTATCCATAAACGCCCTATCACGGTACGCCTGATAAAGAATGCGACGCTGAACAGGTTTCAACCCGTCACGAATAGAACAGAGTGCACGATCACTCAAGAGGTAAAGACTATATTCACCATAGTGTTTGTCGATAAACTCGACGGCGTTTGTTTTGACAATGCGTTCTTGAGACATGGGGGAGGTGATCCTTTTTGTAGTGTGGGGTTATGACGTTGATGTGAATAGCTTAGTACATTGGGTGACAGGATATATCATTTAGCGTCAAAAAGTAGCGTCATCTTGGCTCCAACCCTCCAATGAAGTTAGCCATTCTTTACGAGCTTCGGTGTCTTTACCAAAAAATGTATCCCATCCATATTCACGTGACTTATGGACATCATTTTTTACCTGAACAAGTACACGCGCGGAAGGGTTCATCAATGTGTCATTCAATGACGCACTATCGGTTTCACCAAGCCCTTTTTCACGTGTGAGCGTTGCTCCCTTGCCCAATTTTTTGAGTGCTACCCGTTTTTCTGTCTCGTTGAGACAATAGATTTTCTCCCTGCCCTTGGATACGATGAATAGTGGAGGTTGCGCAATAAATACCCTGCCAGATTCTATCAATCCTCTAAACAAAACATGACACATAGTGAGTAAAAGGGCGCCGATGTGAAATCCATCCTGGTCAGCATCAAAGGCGAAAATTATTCTGTCATAACGCATTCGGGATACATCAAAATCCCTCCCAACACCTGCACCCAAAATGGTCACAATATCCGAAATTTCTTGATTTTTTAATGCTCGCACGGGTGACATATCATAGACGTTAAGAATCTTTCCGCGAATGGGGAAAATTGCTTGAAATTCAGCATCGCGTGCAGCTTTCAAGGCGGACGCAGCGGAATCCCCCTCACAGATGAACAGTTCTGCACCACTGCCGGGACCAACGTTGCGTGAAGGAAGGAGTTTCACGGGCATCCGCATGTTTTCGCCAAGTTTTGCCGCATGTGCACTCGTTTTCTTAGCTCGTTCCTTGGCAAGTTTGATAGCCTGATCTTCGCGTGCAAGGGTGAGCGCTTGATTAGCCCACGTGGTGATCACCGATGTGTTAGCAGTCTGATTTACCCATGTACTCATGGCGTTACCGACGGCAGTACGCATCGCATTCGCCAGGGGAACCGATTTGGTGGCGCACTTGTCTTGGGAAGTGTAAGGGGCGGAGGGAGTACGGACGCTGATAATGGCGGACAGGCAGGAAACATAGTGTTCTGCCTTGGGGGCTTCTTCCCCCTTTTTAAGAGATAGTCCACGCAATTTGGCACCACGTTCTTCCAAAACGTCTCCGAGCGCTTTCACCACAGAAGTGTGGTGTGATCCGCCATCTGGTGAGTAGACACCGTTAACAAAAGAGTAGACTTCTGGTCGCTTGCTAGGGGTGAAGGCAATATCGAACTCAACAGGGAGCGTGGTGTTGTTGGCACTGTAATCGGTTTTTCCACTGATGACAAAGGGGTCACTGCACGTTTCCTCGCTATCAAACACATAGTGAAAGGTAGGGATAATGCCCCACGGCCCATCATAGGTATCTTCGACAACATCGTGGGTAACTGGCGAGTCATCCTTGCGGATGGCAAGGTGTGACCCGTCGGTGAGCCGACACATGGTGTGCAAGCGGAAGAGGAGGTCGGCAATGTCGATAGCGTCGTCGGGCTCCAAGGTTTCGTCCAGGAGACAGCGAATCAGTGTGCCGTCAGGGTGGGATGTTGTTGTTCCCTTCAATTCTTTACCCCTGTTGAGTGTGGCGGGGGCATCGGGATCAAAGGTGTCTCCGGTGAAGACGACGGGTTCACCGTCTTTGAACGACTGGTGGTATTCTTTTCCGTTGCGGTAGGAAGTAACGTCGAATCGTCGTGAAATAGCGTTGGTGGCGGAGGAGCCGACACCATTGGTGCCTGCTGAGGTGGTGTCACTGTTGGAAAAGTTGGTGCCTGCCATAGGTTGCCCCAGGAGGAATTGAATGGCGTTCAATTGGACACCATCAGCGTTTTTACGAACACCTTCCGCCGGGACTCCTCGACCATCATCCAGGACGGACACAGAGTGGTCACCGTGGAAGGTGACGGTGACATGTGAGGCGTATCCTTTAATAATTTCGTCGAACGCATTGTCGGACACTTCGCGGAGTGCCGTGTTGAAGACGTTAGAATTGCCGAGATAGAAGCGTGGGCGCATGCGAATGTATTGCATGGCGGAAATGTGTTCGGCGGAATTAATGTCGTAGGTATCTTTTTTGGTCATAGTATTCGTCAAAACCTTCCAATCCTGCATATCAAAAGCTATTGTTGATAGCCCCTATTATCTTCGCAATGATAGCAGAACGCAAACTGCCCGTCACGCGACGTTTTTGTCACCGTATCAAGAACCGTTCATACTATCTACGGTGATAGAAGACGACCGGTGCCCTCTGATGAGAGCGCGAAAATAATGTGATCCCGCACATCTCCCTTGGCAAGGAATAAGGGTTGTTTCGGATTGTTGTTTGCTAGCTCGATGAGGGTTACGAGCCCCTGACATGGCTCTAGGAACTCTGTTCGAGCAGACGCGAGTGCTCATAGCGCAGGTGTTGGATAGTGTCCCCAAGTCTTTGATCCACCACTGGGACTGCCCCAAAGGCTCCTTGAAGATAGCGTTTCTCAACGTTGTGCGTTGGCCGGATAGCGTACTCATCCATCGCCGTAAGCTCAGAGATACCGCTGTTCTTCTCGACAAGCCATATTCCGTGTGCTCTTTCACTATCTTGGTTGGCGTCAGTCAAATCATTGAGCAGGGCAGTATTATGCGCCGTGAATATGAGCTGTGCACCAGAAGTATTGACGTTCTGGTTGGTAAACAGACTAACGAGGTAATTCACTAGGCGCGGATGAAGCCCCGAGTCTATCTCGTCTACGACGAGAACACTACCACAGACGATGGCATAGACTACAGAAATCGATAGTCTAAACCAGATTCTAGTGCCAGCTGACTCATCTTCTTGTTTAAGATCGAATGTTCTATTATTAGCGCCATGAGTGAATACTAGGCTTTGTAGAACCATCTCTCTTTCGTCTTGTGAAAACTCTACAGCACCCTCACGATCGACAGATTCTGTAATATCAGAGGATTCGGTGGTTGATGACTGGTTGAGGAGATCACGAAGTTTTCTCAGTTTTGCAATAGTTCCCACTAGCTCTGGAAAATATGGGATAGACCGTTCATCTACACTAACCGAGCTAACGTCAACATCAGCTACCCTTAATACCTCGTGGACAGCAGACACCCATAGCGGATTCTGAATGAGCTGAAAGAATGAATCGTCCAGTGCTGCATCTCGATGCGAGTCACAGTCAACTCGCATATTGAATAGCCACCACTCTACAGCCGTATAGTATTCACCTCGTGTCTTAATGCCGCTCCATGCAGTCATAGTGAGCACCCACGAGTTAATAATATATTGGCGAATATTTTCTTGCGCAGCACGAGGAATGCCGGAGCCTGCACCAAAACGAAGCTCATCCCGACAGCGATCAAATACAAGCCGCCAGTAGCCTGTTTTAGTGCTTTTTAGTGTTTCCCGAAAAATGCCGTCATCATCGAGAAAAAGACTCCAGCGAAATCGGTAACCGTTCGAAACATACTCAACTTCAAATTCAGTAGGCTGCTCTTTGTTAAGTCTATGGGGATTACGCAGCTTTTTGAGAAAAGAATCATCATGGCGTGAATTAGCTACCGCAATCGTCAAAAGTGCCAGAATATTAAGGACTGTTGATTTGCCGGAAGCATTAGCGCCGTAAAGGGCGATAACACGTTCAGTAGCGGAGGGCCAGTTGCCGTCTTCTGGGACATTGCGGCGGAAGTTGCTTAGTTGGCAATCGAGTGTTGCCTCTTCCATGAAAGAGCCATAGTTTTTGAACGTCAATGCGAGTAACATGTCTCTATTTTACCTACAAAAGTCGTTTTTTGAAAACATTTTGTGCAAAGAACAATACTTGAGGGGTAATTCTTCCGTCAGTTAATAAATCTGGGTAGGGGGGACTTGAAGAGGTTGGGTCAGTGCTGTGGGGAAACTATTTCTGGTTGCCGAGTTATTTTGTTGCGTTCACGAGTGGGGCTTCGCCAATAAGTAGCGCGGAAGCCCCCCGCTTTCAAGCGTGGGAAGGAATCAATGCTATTTTTAACCACAATATATATTTCCTTTTTTATAATAGAGCGCAGCAGAAAAATACGTGTCAAAATCCCACATAATGAGAAAATATCTTTTAATCGAAATATTCGGTTGCATGTCAAGAACCATGGGTTATTATTGTTGAGTAGTAACTACTACTACAACTAAATATTGTTTTTCTCCTCCTAAATAATACTGAACCGGCCCCGCAAAACGCCCCTGAGGACCTTCCTTCACGTTTAGCGGGGCCGGTTTTCTATGCGTAAATCAATTTTCTATGACACGCGAAAGACCGATCGTTACCAATAAGGATGAGCGACCGTAGCTCTATAGTTTTAGGGGAATAGAAGAGAGAATCCGGCGATGTCTTTAGCATCACCGTAGGTCACGGGCTATACGGAATACAACACTAACATCTCTTAAATAGTATCCACCACAGCCAAAACCAGAAGAATAGTTAGTGCTACTATTCCATCATTTCTTCACCTTGCTCTTCCCCAGCGAGATCAGGCGACGAAGATCAGCCACACGACCAAACCCATCTCTCGGCAAATCCTCTGGTGCGAACCCAGCATCAAGAGCTCGAACCCATCCACGCGCTGCCGCAAGATCAGCAGTTGCCACAACATCATC
>QWBY01002566.1_pt1 | contig 10402 bp, 8 predicted proteins | sample 1972471 | NCBI WGS metagenome assembly QWBY01 (sample SAMN09866722, study PRJNA288562) | Human gut metagenome isolate term6_stool, whole genome shotgun sequencing...
AGCTTCAGGAAGTAAGTGATGCCCACCGTGGCCGGCTGGTCGAAGCGCTCACCCGTCTCGCCATCGTAGATATAGGGGGAGCAGAGGTTGGGGAGTCCGGCCTTGTCGGTCCACTCCTTCAAGTCCTCCAGCTTGGCACCGTCGAAGATCGGGGTGGCAAACTTCACGCCCAGGCGCTTTCCTGCGGCACCGAGAATAGCCTCGAAGATCTGTCCGAGGTTCATACGCGAAGGCACACCCATCGGGTTGAGGACCAAGTCCACGGGACGACCATCCTCGAGGAACGGCATGTCCTCCATGCGCACGACCTTGGAGACGATACCCTTATTACCGTGACGACCGGCGAGCTTATCACCGACCTGGATCTTACGCTTCTTGGCAATATATACCTTGGCGGTCTGGAGCACACCTGAGGGCAGCTCGTCTCCAATGGTGATAGCAAACTTGCGACGCTTCATCTCTGCGTCGAGTTGCTTGTACTTACGGATATAGTTCATGATGAGGCGCTGGATGAGCGAGTTGGTGTGCTCGTCGTCCGTCCATCCGCTACTCTGGATGCCCTCATAATCGAGGTTCTTCAGCGCAGCCATCGTAAACTTGTTGCCCTTGGTGATGATCTCGGCATTGGAGTAGTCCTTTACGCCCTGGCTAACCATGTCCTCAGTCAGCTCCAGCAACTTCTCCACGAGAATATCCTTCAGGTCCTCGTTCTTGGCCTCATACTCCTCGTCGATCTTCAGCAGCGTCTGGCGATCCAGGCGCTTGCTCTCCGTCGTCTTAGTTGCACGAGAGAAGAGTTTCTTGTCGATGACGACACCACTGAGCGACGGATTGGCCTTCAATGAGGTATCCTTGACGTCACCGGCCTTGTCGCCAAAGATGGCGCGGAGCAACTTCTCCTCCGGCGACGGGTCGCTCTCACCCTTCGGGGAGATCTTACCGATCATGATGTCACCTGGCTCCACACGAGCACCGACGCGGATCACACCATTCTCATCGAGGTCCTTGGTAGCCTCCTCGCTGACATTGGGGATATCGTTGGTAAACTCCTCCACACCGCGCTTCGTGTCGCGGACTTCCAGAGAATACTCATCGACATGGACAGAGGTGAGCACGTCGTCGCGCACCATACGTTCTGAGATAACGACGGCATCCTCGTAGTTGTAACCCTTCCAAGGCATGTAGGCAACCAGGAGGTTACGACCCAATGCGAGCTCACCATTCTCAGTGGCGTAGCCCTCGGTGAGGATGTCTCCCTTCTTCACGCGCTGTCCCTTGTTGCAGATAGGACGAAGGTCGATGACCATGTTCTGGTTCGTGCGGCGGAACTTCGGAATGCGGTACTCCTTCAGTGCCGGTTCGAAGCTGACGAACTCATCATCCTCGGAGCGGTCGTAGAGGATACGAATGGTCGTGGCATCGACATACTCGATGACACCCTCGCCCTCAGCGGTGATCATCGTGCGAGAATCTTCGCAGACCTGCTTCTCCAGACCAGTACCGACAATCGGCGCATCGTTGTGCAGCAATGGCACGGCCTGGCGCATCATGTTACATCCCATCAGTGCACGGTGACCGTCATCATGCTCCAAGAAGGGGATAAGACCTGCCGAGACAGAAGCGATCTGCTGCGGAGCAACGTCCATGAGTGACACCTGATCAGGCGTGACGACAGGATAGTCGGCATCCTGACGACACTTCACGTAGTCGCGGATGAAACTGCCATCCTCCTTGAGCGGGGCATTGCCCTGACCGATGATTTTCTCCTCCTCCTCCTCAGCGGTGAGATAGACCACATGTTCGTTGTCCATATCAACCTTGCTATCGACAACGCTGCGATACGGCGTGACGATGAAGCCCAGGTCGTTGATCTTGGCATAGAGACAGAGCGAGGAAATCAGACCGATGTTCGGGCCTTCAGGAGACTCGATTGGGCAAAGGCGACCATAGTGGGTATAGTGAACGTCACGGACCTCGAAACCTGCACGCTCACGGGAGAGACCGCCAGGACCCAGTGCGGAGAGACGGCGCTTGTGCGTCACCTCGGCAAGGGGGTTGGTCTGGTCCATAAACTGGCTCAGCGGGTTCGTACCGAAGAACGAGTTGATGACCGAGGAGATCGTCTTCGCATTGATAAGATCAGTCGGCTGGAACACCTCGTTGTCGCGAACGTTCATGCGCTCACGGATGGTACGGGCCATACGAGCCAAACCGATAGAGAACTGGTTGGCAAGTTGCTCTCCCACCGTACGGACACGGCGGTTGGAAAGGTGGTCGATATCATCCACAGTCGCATTGGAGTTGATCAACTTGATGAGATACTTGATGATCTCAATGATATCCTCCTTCGTCAGGACGCGAACATCAGAATCGGTGGTCAAGCCAAGCTTCTTGTTGATACGATAGCGGCCTACCTCGCCCAAGTCATAACGCTTGTCAGAGAAGAAAAGGTTCTGGAATACCTCACGCGCACTGGCATCGTCGGCAGCATCGGCATTGCGAAGCTGACGATAGATGTAGTTGACGGCCTCGATCTCAGAGTGGCTCGGGTCCTTCTGCAAGGTATTGAAGATGATGGAATACTTATTGGCCATCTCCTCGTCCTTATGAAGCAGGATGGAAGACACACCACTCTCGAGAATGGCGTCAATATTGTCGGCAGTCAACTCAGTCTCACGTTCGACAACGATCTCGTTGCGCTCGATGGAAACAACCTCACCCGTATCCTCGTCAGCGAAATCCTCATTCCACGTCTTCATGACATTACCAGCCAACTTGCGGCCAATGGCATCCTTCAAATTCTTCTTAGTGACCTTCACGTCCTCGCAGAGGTCGAAGATCTGGAGAATGTCCTTATCAGTCTCATAACCGATAGCGCGAAGCATCGTCGTGACGGGCAACTTCTTCTTACGGTCGATGTAAGCAAACATCACGTTGTTGATATCCGTAGAGAACTCGATCCAAGAACCCTTGAAAGGAATGATACGTGCGCTATAAAGCATCGTACCATTGGCATGCTGGCCCTGGCCGAAGAACACACCCGGTGAACGATGGAGCTGAGAGACAACCACACGCTCGGCACCATTGATGACAAACGTACCGTTGGCCGTCATATAGGGAATCGTACCCAGGAATACATCCTGGATAAAAGTGCCAAAGTCCTCGTGATCGGGATCCGTACAATAAAGTTTCATTTTGGCCTTCAAGGGCACACTATAGGTAAGTCCCCTCTCCAGGCACTCAGCGATGGTATAACGCGGTGGGTCTATGAAATAATCGAGAAACTCAAGGACGAAGTTGTTGCGCGTGTCCGTGATAGGGAAGTTTTCCGCGAACACCTTATAAAGTCCATCATTCTTACGCTCCTCGGGCGGTGTGTCCAGTTGCAAGAAGTCTGAGAACGACTTCAGCTGCACGTCAAGGAAATCGGGGTAAGGATAGGGATTCTTGACAGAGGCAAAGTTGACACGATTATTGATGATCTTTGTTGCCATATAATGTTTGAAATCTTATTGAATACGTCACAAGGACAATGATTGAGCAGACGCCCAAAAATATAGAAAGACATAAAATGGTTAGGACTCACCGACTGGGCAAATCCTAACCATTATAGCTTTTTCCAGAAAATCTGGAAATGAATTAGCAAATATTACTTGAGCTCAACCTTAGCGCCCTCAGCCTCGATAGCCTTCTTCAGGTTCTCAGCCTCGTCCTTAGACAAGCCCTCCTTCAGGGTAGAAGGAGCACCGTCAACGAGATCCTTAGCCTCCTTCAGGCCAAGACCACAAGCCTCCTTAACGGCCTTGACGACCTTCAGCTTGTTAGCGCCGACCTCGGCGAGAACTACGTTGAACTCAGACTTCTCCTCCTCAGCGGGAGCAGCACCAGCGGCGGCGGGACCAGCAACAGCAACAGCTGCAGCAGCCGGCTCAATTCCGTACTCGTCCTTCAGGACAGTTGCCAACTCGTTTACTTCTTTCACAGTGAGGTTTACCAACTCCTCTGCAATAGCTTTGATATCTGCCATTTTATTTTAATTTTTATTTTTTCTTAATTTATGAAAATGTTTTGACTTTGATTCGGTCTTTTCTTGATATTAAAACCGTGATTACTCAGGACGCTCGCCTAAAGTCTTCAGCACACCATGGATGGTGTTTGCACCTGATTGGAGAGCAGAGACAACGTTCTTTGCCGGAGACTGCAGCAGAGCCACAACATCGGCGATAAGCTCGTTCTTGCTCTTGAGAGCTGCCAGCTCATCGAGTTTGTCAGCACCTACGAAGATGCTCTCCTCGGCGTAAGCAGCCTTCAATGCAGGGATACCCTGCTTCGTGTAGTCCTTCAGCAGCTTGGCTGGCGTGTTGGCAACTTCCGAGAAAAGGACAGCCGTATTGCCAGTAAGTGCGGAATAGAGACTTTCGTAATCAACCTCTGATGCCTCGAAAGCCTTGTGGAGAAGCGTGTTCTTCACAACGACCATCTTGATCTCGCTCTTGAAGCACTTGCGACGAAGATTGCTCGTGTCCTCAGCATTCAGACCCGTCACATCGACGAGGTAGAAATGAGGATACTGCTTCAGCTTCTCGCCAAGCTCGGTGATGATAGTATCTTTTACTTCTTTCTTCATTGTTTCTTGCTTTTAGCGTTACTCTGCCTGCTTCGTGTCGATTCTGACACCCGGGCTCATGGTGGAAGACATAAAGATACTCTTGATGTAAGTGCCCTTTGCAGCAGCCGGCTTCAGCTTGACAACCGTTGAGAGGAACTCACGAGCGTTGCCAGCGATCTGATCTGCAGACATGCTTGCCTTACCGATGGAAGTATGAATGATACCAGCCTTATCGACCTTGAAATCAATCTTACCCTGCTTGACCTCCTTGACGGCGGTAGCAACATCCATGGTAACAGTACCACTCTTGGGGTTAGGCATCAAACCACGGGGACCGAGGACGCGGCCCAAAGGACCAACCTTACCCATGCAGGAAGGCATCGTGATGATAACATCGACATCCGTCCATCCACCCTTGATTTTCTCAATATACTCATCGAGACCTACATAATCAGCACCAGCCTCCTTTGCAGCTGCCTCCTGATCGGGGGTGCAAAGACAAAGCACGCGCGTCACCTTTCCAGTACCATAGGGAAGCGAAACTACACCGCGTACCATCTGGTTGGCCTTGCGAGGATCTACGCCGAGACGTACATCAATGTCGAGGGAAGCATCAAACTTGACCTTGGTCATATCCTTGATCAGCTGAGCTGCCTCGTCCAAAGTGTATGCCTTCCCTGCTTCAATCTTGTCGGCCACTGATTTTTGATACTTTGTCAGTTTACTCATCTTAATTGAAGTTTATTATTTATTCTCCAGGGAAGTCCCCTTTTACAGTGATACCCATACTGCGAGCAGTACCAGCAATCAGACGCATAGCTGACTCGATGGTAAAGCAATTCAGGTCGGGCATCTTATCCTCAGCAATGGCGCGAACCTGTTCCCAGGTCACGCTCGCAACCTTCTTGCGGTTAGGCTCGCCGCTACCCTTCTTGCCTTTGGCGGCTTCGAGCAACTGCACAGCTGCGGGAGGCGTCTTGATGACAAAGCTGAAAGACTTATCCGTGTAGTAAGTGATTACGACAGGAAGCACCTTGCCAGCCTTGTTCTGGGTGCGGGCATTGAACTCCTTGCAAAATCCCATGATATTGATACCCTTGGAACCCAAAGCAGGACCAACGGGGGGAGAAGGATTCGCTGCACCACCTTTAATCTGTAATTTGATTAATCCAGCAACTTCTTTAGCCATTTCTTCTTGTGAATATTAAATGATTCAATATGGAAAGAGAGAACAACATCCGTAACAATGCTTATTCTTCTTTCGCCACTTGCATAAAACTAAGTTCCAAAGGATTCTGACGTCCGAATATCATGACCATTACCTTCAGTTTACGCTTCTCAGCATTCACCTCTTCGATGATGCCGTGGAAACCACTGAACGGTCCATCAGTCACCTTTACACTCTCACCCACCTCGCACGGCATCTCTGTAGCCTCTTGGACCTCAGACTCCTCGACAGTGCCAAGAAGTCTATTGAGTTCTGCCTTGCGAACGGGAGAAGGGTGCTCAGTTCCACCAAGGAAACCAAGAACATTAGGCATAAACCTCAAAGCTGCAGCTACTTCGCGAGTAAGATTGGCTTCTACGAGGACATAACCAGGGAGACTCATTCTCTCGGTCACATACCGCTTACCATCTCTCACGGTAGCATGCTTCTCCATAGGTATCAATACCTGAGACACATGTTCTGACAGCTTTGCGTTATGTCCCAATTCAGCATCGATGTATTCTTTCACCTTTGCCTCCTTGCCACTGATAGCGCGAAGCACATACCATTTCATTTCTGTTCCAGCCATCTCTTTGATGAAACTTTATCCAGGATAGACGAACTTCATAACAGTCTCGGACACAAAATCCATGACCCACACAACCAACGCAATGACAAGGGAAGCAGATAAAACTATCATTGCACTGTGCGTAAGCTGGGCCCGACTTGGCCAAGTAGTCTTATGCGCAAGTTCATCGTAACAAGCCTTGCAGGAATTTACTATTGTTTGAAATACCTTAGACATAGTTTTATTCGTTAGCACGGGTTGGAGGGCTCGAACCCCCGACACCTGGTTTTGGAGACCAGTGCTCTACCAACTGAGCTAAACCCGTAGAAATTCCCCACCCCGAAGAGCGGGGAATTATTATCTGTTGAAGATTTACTTCACGTCGTCAAGGATTGAAGTGATCTGACCTGAGCCGACCGTGCGACCACCCTCGCGGATAGCGAAACGGAGACCCTCGTTCAGAGCGACCTTGTAGATGAGCTCAACCTCGATCTCAACGTTGTCACCAGGCATCACCATGTCAACACCCTCGGGGAGCTTGATCTCACCCGTGCAGTCCATCGTGCGGAGATAGAACTGAGGACGATACTTGTTGCCGAACGGAGTGTGACGGCCACCCTCTTCCTTCTTCAAAACGTAGATGGAAGCCTTGAAGTGATCGTGCGGAGTGATAGCACCCGGGTGGACAACCACCATACCACGCTTCACCTCGTTCTTATCGATACCACGGAGGAGCAGACCGACGTTGTCACCAGCCTCACCCTCGGGCAGAGTCTTGCGGAACATCTCGACACCCGTGATGACAGACTTCTTGTCCTCACCAAGACCGAGCAGCTGAACCTCATCACCGATGTGGCACTTACCAGTCTCAATACGACCCGTAGCAACAGTACCACGACCCGTGATAGAGAACACATCCTCGACCGGCATCAAGAAGGGCTTATCGACCTCACGCATCGGCTCCTCGATCCACTCATCAACAGTATCCATCAGCTCGACAACCTTATCAACCCACTTGTCAACACCATTGAGAGCACCGAGTGCAGAGCCACGAATAATAGGAGTATCCTCCTCATAACCGTACTGCTCGAGGATCTCACGAACCTCCATCTCAACGAGGTCAAGCATCTCCTCGTCATCAACGAGGTCACACTTGTTCAGGAAAACGACCAAGCGCGGCACGTTTACCTGGCGAGCCAACAGCACGTGCTCACGTGTCTGGGGCATAGGACCGTCGGTAGCGGCAACAACGAGGATAGCACCGTCCATCTGAGCAGCACCAGTAACCATGTTCTTCACATAGTCGGCGTGACCCGGGCAGTCTACGTGTGCGTAGTGACGCTTGTTGGTCTCATACTCGATATGTGCGGAGTTAATGGTGATACCACGCTCTTTCTCCTCAGGAGCGTTATCAATCTGATCGAAAGACTTAACATCCTCACCGGTGCCCAAGCGCTCGTGGAGCACGAGGGAGATGGCGGCGGTCAGCGTAGTCTTGCCGTGGTCAACGTGACCAATCGTACCAATGTTTACGTGCGGTTTGGTGCGCACGAATTCTGCTTTAGCCATAGCTTTCCTTTATTTTATTTAAATGAATAATCTTTTGTGCTTTTATCTGCTTCACACACAATCGCCAAAAGAGCTGTAACTGAGAGTTGAACTCAGGACCTCTTCCTTACCAAGGAAGTGCTCTACCACTGAGCTATTACAGCATTTCTGACTCAAAAGAGCGGAAAACGGGGCTCAAACCCGCGACCCCCAGCTTGGAAGGCTAGTGCTCTATCAACTGAGCTATTTCCGCGTTTTGTGTGGGTGGTGATGGATTCGAACCACCGAAGCTAGAAGCAGCAGATTTACAGTCTGCCCCATTTGGCCACTCTGGAAACCACCCAAACCGAAGTAATCTTTGCAGCCGCTTGACCGTTCAGACTATCTGTCGGAAAACGGCTGCAAAGATACGGCTATTTTTTGATACCTCCAAATTTTAGAGGAACTTTTTTATAGATTTCTTTGTTTTTCCTTGAACTTGGTGAGTTGAACCTTCATTGCGTCCAGACACAGATCCACACCTTCCTCAAACGTGTCGCACGTTTTCTCCACGAAAAGTGTATTGCCTGGTGCAGTTACCGTCAGACTGGTCGTCTTGTTCAATGCGGCAGCAGGTTTCTCCACCTTCAATTGCACCTCTACTTTCTGAATGTCTTCGTAAGACTTCTGCAGTTTCTCTACTTTCTTGTTGATGAATTCCTGCAGTTTTTCGGTAGCGTCGAAATGTATCGACTTGATTCTGATCTCCATAGTTACCTCCATTTTAAAGGTGTTCGTAATTCAAGCCCTGGGATGGGCTTCTTTATATGCTCTCTTCAATTGCTCAAAGGTCGTATGCGTATAGATCTCTGTTGTAGCAAGAGACGCATGACCGAGCAACTTTTTTACGCTTTCCAGTCCAGCTCCATGATTGAGCATCGAGGTTGCGAAGGTGTGCCGAAGCACATGGGGCGAACGCTTGCCAAGCATGGGAATGTTACCCAAAGCCACCTTGACTCGCTTTTCGACCTGCGAGCGGTTGACACGCACTCCCTTCTTCTGAAGGAAGAAGGCCTCCGACTGCTTATGAGCAATCTCAGCATCGCGTTTGGCGCGATAGATCGTCACCGCTCTCGCCACCTCTTCTCCGAAAGGTATCACACGCTGCTTGCGACGTTTTCCCGTCACCTTCAGTTCACCGTTGATAAGACTGACGTCTTTGTCATCGAGTCCCACCAGTTCGGCCAACCGAATGCCCGTCTCATAGAATACGATGAGTATCGTACGTGTAAGACAACTGTCATAGTCGTCTCCCCACTTGATCGGGTCAAGCAACTTGTCCATCTCCTTATCGCGGACAAAGTTTGGCAAGGGGCGCTGCTTCTTTGGACCCTGAATCATGCTGACAGGATCGGCTTCTACCAGTCCACGTCGTAAAGCCCAGCGGTAGAAGGCTCTAACCGCACTGAGCTTAAGATTGACAGTGGAAGGGCTCTCGCCCGCATCCATCAGTTGTCCTATCCACCCGCGCACAATGTCGGAATCGATGGTAAGCCAACTAAGTGGCTCCTCCAGGGTCTCAAAGTAGTCTTTAAGGCTTCGCAACGCCCGTCCATAGTTGTCCACCGTGGACTGAGAATAATTGCGTTCCAGCCTTAGATACTCCAGAAATTCTTCCTTCATCATCGCGCCACGCCCTTTCTAAGCTAATTAGGCTACGAAGTTATGGAAAAAAAATCAAACTACCAAATTTTGACGGAAGTTTTTTTACTGCTCAGCGTCGCGGAGCTTCTGCACATAGATGGCATGCTCCATCTTCAAGCGCTTCTTCACAGAAGGCTTAACGAACTGCTGACGAGCGCGCAGCTCCTTCGTGACACCTGTTCTTTCAAACTTTCTCTTGAACTTCTTGAGAGCTCTCTCAATGTTCTCACCGTCCTTAACTGGTACAACAATCATGTTTTGCTTTTGTAAATTTTAAATGATTTGACTTAAACGACGCTTGCGCGCCAATTTGCGGGTGCAAAGTTACGACTTATTTTGCATCCCACCAACACTTTAAGCATTTTTTTAGGCCTTCTTCGACAATTGAGTCCCCCTATGCATCAATTGCTCCCCTATCCTTCTCCAGAGAATTCTGGCAGGCAAAGAGACGGGTGATAGTAGAAACTCAGAAAAGACACTATAGAAGATCTATAACTAATAACAACTCACATTGCCAATTACAAAAGCCCACAGCCATCATCAAAGCTGAGAGACTTCAAGCTGTTTTGAGAAGCCCTGATGGCATAGTTATGGTAAGGGCCAATAATCATGAAGGATGAGCTCCAAACAAATCTGCATGTTACAGGGATGGCGTGTATATATATAATGAGAAGAGCCTCCAAGCATGTTGCTCGAAGGCTCTCCTGTTGAAAGGGGGCGGCCACCTACTCTCCCGCATTGCATTGCAGTACCATCGGCGCAGGCGGGCTTAACTTCTCTGTTCGGA
>QWBY01003763.1_pt1 | contig 10392 bp, 12 predicted proteins | sample 1972471 | NCBI WGS metagenome assembly QWBY01 (sample SAMN09866722, study PRJNA288562) | Human gut metagenome isolate term6_stool, whole genome shotgun sequencing...
CGTGAGCTTCTCGATCATCTCCGTTCCGGGTGCCAGTCGAAAGACGGAGGCAATCTTATCTACGAAGTAGAACGCGAATACATACGGGAGGTTTAGAAGGACAAGGCGCTTTGCGTCGAGTTTCTTTTTCACAGCTCCACGCCCCGATCCTTCGTTTTGATCTTGACTTTCTCTTTGTGCTGCGCTTGCGCCTGTTCACGGCTGCGAGAAAGTTTCTGTCTGAGCGAAGGTCTTTCGCTCTGCTTGACGGTTTTTGCGGAAAACTCCTTGAACGCCTGGGTCATAACATCCACATCCCGACCTTTGAAGAAAACAAGGTATCGGGGAGGTTGCTCTGAGGTGTCCTTCTTGAGCGCATAGTCAATCCCGTATTTGTTGGCTGTACGCTGAAAGGACTTAATGTTTCCGTCCGTCACTTCGATGTTGTTGATGGCGGCATTCTGCTGGACAAGGTGCTTGATGGACTGCTTGCCTTGGTAGGTCTTTGGCTGACGGGCTTGCTTCTGAGCCTTTTCAATTTCCTCGACGAACTTCTTGAGTGCCTTTTCCAGCACCTCAGCAGTGATCTTGCCGCCCTTGATGGCGATGGCAATTACTTTGGTATTTACTTCGTCCTGCATTGCCGATTAAAACCTCCTTCCTGAGAGAATTGTGGGGGAGTGCTGCCATACTAAGGCGGCACACCTACATGATGGATTTTGAAGTACACTCTTTCACCTCCTGCTGATTTGAGCTTACCAGCCCTTTGTTTCTTGATCGCCGTAGAGATCATGATTAACCAATGCGGAATAGTAATTGTCTATCGTAGCCGGTGCGTTATAAAGTGCTGTCAGCATATAGGCTCTGATGTTCCTAATATCCGATGGACTTTTCCGCATTGCGTCAAAGACATAATCAATATGGCTGCTGTTCAGCTTTAAGAGACGGGATTTGACTACCTCCTTCGGCATATCCGTATTGTTGACACGGAGCGTTGAACTTGTAGAACAGATGGCATCCAGTATGACCTCGATAATTTCATTCACGCGATCAATGTCATACCGGTTGTCCTGAGATAAAATATCTACCTCCAAGTTCTCACGAATAATCTCTTCATAACGCTCTCTTTCATCCATCGCATCCATCCCATCAGGATTGATAGATTGATATTTACTAAGTGAGTCATTTCTTTTTTTAGGTATTACTTGATTAGTATTTATTTGCGTGGGCTTTTCCGTCATCGGTTCATCCGGTGGCGGCTTAACCGTTGTCGGGTTTTCCGATGACGGTAAATCCGGTGACGGCTTTTCCTTCTGCGGCAGTGCGTAAACCGTGTATTTGTTGCGGGACATTCTCCCGCGCTCGTCTCTGGATTGAACGCGAACAACATATCCTTCGTCTTCCAGCTCTTTCATAGCCGTTCTGATACCGTCAATGCCGTCTGTATTCAGCATTGCAAGTCCACGGATGGAATAGTCCCAATCGGGAGGAAGACTGAGCATCTTTGAGAGAAGACCTACTGCCTTGAGAGAAAGATTCCTGTTTCTCAGGTGGTGGTTAAGCATGGTGGTGAAGCCACCGGTATAGGTGTTGACGCTGATCTCATGATCTGCGCCGGTTTTACCTCTCATTGGACATCACCTTCTTTGTGGACTGCTTGGTAATGCAATATGGGCATTCCTCGAATACGCAGGACTGATATTTCCATAGGGGACGATGGAAACGGCAATTCCGGCATTCAGGAAGGATTCCATCGTAGCCGCTGTCATAGTGATCAGAGCCGGGAGCGTCTTTCATCAGAGCTTCAAACGCCACGGCTTTATCGGGTGCATTCATTTTGTACGACCTCCATTTTTAGATTGAAAAAAAGCCCCGGTATTGTTCTGCTATGCGCAGTGCAATACCGGGGCTTCCCGATGATATTCAGTTTTATGCTGCTGCCTCCTTTCACGGTTGCGGTTGCAGCTTACCGCAGTCAAAGAGCTTTGCTCACTTTTTGCTCGTGAAAGTTGGACAAAATCAGCGAAACACCAGTGTTTTCAAGGCTTTCTGACCTTGCTCCTATTATAACCTAATCGTCGATTCGGCAAACAACGACAAAACCCTTTTGTTTGTTTCTTCTGGAAAAAGGAGAGGTGTTATGGCATATAAATCGATATGTGTCGAAATCACGCAAGAGCATTTTGAACGCAGTATAAAGGGATCCCCCCGTGAAGCCATCAAAGAACTGATTTGGAATGCCTGCGACGCAGACGCTCAGAGCATTGAAGTAACTTTTGGATATGCCGGTCTTCCCGGCGCAGAAACCGTGTCTGACATCTATGTAAAAGATGACGGTCACGGCATTCCGGTTGACTGCATCGAGGAATATTTCGGCAAATATGGACTCTCTCGGAAAAGTGTTGCCGAAAAAAGCCCAGCAGGACGAATTTATCACGGCAAACTCGGACAGGGTCGCTATAAAGCGATGGCTGCCGGAAACTTTGTCGATTGGCTTTCTGTGTTCAAAGATGAAGATGGCAACCTCTATTCAAGCGAAGTCCACATTAACGCAGGTTCTCGCATGGATATCCACTATAGCGAAACTGCTGGAAAAACAGATGCAAAGCATACTGGAACTATCGTTCATATTCACGGGATTGCCGATGATAAGATCGGCGCAATTTCCAAAATAGCTGATCCAATGGAATTTATGCCGGATCTTTTGACAACATTCGCTCCGTATCTGCTGGCATATACGGATATCACCATCAAATACGACGGTGCAACGATAGACCCTGTACGCCAAATCAAGAAGCAAGACGAAAAAGAACTCGTTTTTGTAGAAGAAGGAAAAGTCCCAGTAAAAGCAAGGGTCAACGCGATGCCCTGACAGTGGCAGATAATCCAATGTTTGATAAAAACCGCACTAAATGGCATTTTATATTGCTTGGTCAGGACCTTGATCAGCGGGTACGAAGTGCCCTCGAAAATCAAGTTATTGGTGATGGTAATTACTACAATGCCGGAAACATTTCTATTTCTGTATTTGAATGGTCGAAGATTATTCAGGACAACAAGCTCAAATATGAATATAGCTACAAATAGGTAATTAGTCTCAAAGAAAGTTAATCTTATATTTGAATTATCTACTATAATTTTATCCGCAGAGTAGTTTGCGATCATTTTTATCTGGATGTAACTTTCTAATGCAAATAAGATTACTCCAACAAGTACTGGTCCAAGCTTTCCAAGTTTTTTAAAGTAGTAGGAGTTTCCTATGCTATTTGCAGCCATAAAGGTTAGGGCAAGCATTAGGCCAAGTCCTATAAGTGTTAGAAGTATTTTAAATATCTCCAAATATTGCTCAGGACTAAGCTCTCCTAAAAGTCTAGATAACTCTCTAAAAAAGTCTGCTATGTCAAATCCAGATGGTAGAGCCATTGACATATTTAATAGAAATGTAAAAGCAGTAAAGATTCCTAATATAGCATAGTTTAAAAGTCTTGCCAAGGTTATTTTACCAGAGCTTAATGGATAAGTATCATATAATGCTGCATACTTTCCATAAAATCTGGAATTATCATTATTAACAAGGATAACTAGGGCTATAAGAGGTCCCGCCATAAGAATTGTTATGCAAATCACACTTATTAGGTTAAAGGCTTCAAAGCCTGTTACCTCAACCAAAGATAAGCCCGCAAAAACTCCAATCAACGGAATAAATAGCCAAGGGAGAATTCCAAGGATATCTTCTTTTAATAATTGTTTAAGTAAATTTTTCATCTATACTACCTCCGTAAAATATTCTTCGACACCCATATTTTCTTTTTCTCTGATGTCATCTACTCTTTCATTTACAAGAATCTTTCCTTCATCTATAAAAATCGCCCTATCTAAAACTTTTTCTATCTCTTCAATAAGGTGAGTTGAGATAATTAAAAGTCCCTCATAATCAAAATTGTCTATGATAGTCTTAAGGATAATCTTTCTTGATTTTGGATCAATACCACTCATTGGCTCATCTAGGATATAAACAGGACTTTTCCTTGATAGGCTTAGGGCAATTTGAACTTTATCTTTCATTCCCTTGGAGCATTCTTTGATTTTTAAATCCTTATCTATATCAAATCCCTCAATCAGATTTAGAAACTTTCCTTCATCAAAATCATCAAAGAAATTTTTATAAATCTTTCCTACTTTCCTAATCTTTAGACTAGGATCTACAGGCAAATGGTCTGGTTGATAGGAAATATCTCTATTTGTAAAACTTCCTGGGTTTTCCCCGTTTATTTTAACATCTCCCTTATAATTTCTCTCAAGACCTGTAAGTATCCTAAGTAAAGTTGTCTTTCCTGATCCGTTCTCTCCAAGTAGACCAACTATCTGACCTTTTTCTAAGTCTAAGTTTAGTCCATCGATAACAGGTCTTCCTCCGTATTTCATAGTTAAATTTCTAATTGTTATCATAGTTTTCCTCCCAATAGTTGTTTAACAATCTCAAAGCCTCATCTTTTTCTAAGTTTAAATTGATGGATCCTTCTACGAAATCATCTGCCAAGGTTTCAAAGGTCTTTCCTGTTAAACTTTTTATCTTTTTCTTATCATCTGTAACAAATCTTCCAGCTGTTCTCCTGCTTTCACAAAGACCTTCTCTTTCTAGCTCTTGGAGAGCTCTTTGAACTGTGTTTGGATTTACCTCGTAAGTTTTGGCGAGATCTCTTACAGGAAGAATCTTTCCTCCCACCTCCCATTCACCTACAGATATTTTTATCCTAAAGTCTTCTAGTAGTTGGAGGTAGATGGGTCTATTGCTATCAAATTCCATCCTTAGCTCCTTTCGTTTTGTATTATTGTATTATTATCTTAATACAATAATACCACCTTTATAAATCCCTTGCAAATATTTTTTGAAGTTTTTTATACAGAACTATTTTTGATATAATAGCCTAAAAGGAGGATTTATGAAATTAATAGTTAAAAACCTAAGCAAAACTTTTGGCAAAAAAGAAGTCTTAAAAAATGCCAGCTACACCTTTGACCAAGGAGAAGTCTATGCTCTTTTGGGTAGAAATGGAGCGGGTAAAACAACTTTATTTAAGCTAATCACAGATTCTATAGTTAAGGATAGCGGAGAAGTTCTATTAGAAATCGATGGCAAGTCATCCCCTTTAGATTTTAAAGATGTGTTCTTTATGGTAAGCGAACCAGAATTACCTAAGTTTCTAACAGGAAGGGAATTTATCAGTTTTTTTATAGAAGCAAATAAGGAAAATATAAAAGATACTAAAGACCTTGACTCTTATTTTTCTCTGGTAGATTTAGATATTGAAGATTCAAACAGATTGATCCAAGATTATTCCACAGGTATGAAGAATAAACTTCAAATGTTGATGTTTCTTATTCTAAGACCTAGGGTTATCCTTATGGACGAGCCACTCACAAGTCTAGATGTAGTTATCCAACTTCAGATGAAAAAGATTATAAGAGAAATCCACAAAGACCATATAATTATTTTTTCAACTCATATCCTCCAACTTGCCAAGGACATATGCGATAGGATAGTTCTCCTTCACGATAAAAGTCTAAACCCTGTAGATAGCTTAATAAAAGATGATCCTGCCTTTGAAGACACCATCATTAACCTCCTATCAGGAAAGGCAGAGGCAGAAGAAATCAAAAAGATAGAAGAAAATCTTGAAACAAAGGGAGAAAGTTATGAATAAAAGTCTAAGAACTTTTTCTCTCATGCAAAAAATCGACCTCGCCAAGCTAGTAAACGGCATAGTTTGGTTTATTAGAAAAATTCCAATCTTAGGGAAGTTTTTAGGAGATAAGTATAGGTTCTACGAACTAAAACAAATCGTATTCTTCCTCCATCCACTCTTTGCCCTTATTTGGCAGCTAATAAAATCAGCTATAGTCCTTTCCATAGCTGTAACAATTATGACTAGTGTAAATAATGTCTTAGTTAGTATATTTGGCGTAGACAAACTTATAGCAGACTCCTTACATGGCATGACATTAAATGATTACTCGATAAGCCTTTTAGTTCCAAGTTTTCTTTACCTAACTATAGGTAGTTTTAGAAATATGATAGTTGATAATGGAAGTTCTATTCACGAGCTTTACACAAACTTTGGATTCTATCCTGAAGGCATTGCCAAAGCTCACTTATATTACCTTCCACTCCAAAGATTTATAGGAAGAAGCATAGTATTTATGATTTTGTTTAAGGTTATTGGCAGAGTAAGCATATTTTATAGCCTAGCAATAAGCCTTGCTATCTTGTTAGTAGAACTTGCTGCATCAGTTTTTTGGATGGATTTTTCTTTGAAACATGAAAAGTCAATCATGGACAACGGCTTTGTTCAATTTATTATAATAATTATCCTGTCCTTGGCTATGCATATAGCTAGCTTCTACCTTGCTATACCAGCTAGTGTTTTTAGCTTGATAACTCTTACTATAGCTGTAATTTTGTTTGTATTTGCATTTATTTACATGAAAAACTTTGACTCCTATGCAGAGATAATCGAAAAATCTAGCAGAAAGTACGAACTTGCCCTAGAAGAAATAAGTGAAGCAGGCGAAAATCAAATTAAAATAAAGGAGAAAAATTTAGGCAAAGAGAAGGTAGTCGGTACAGGCTTTAAGAAATTAAACAAACTATTCTTTATAAGGCACAGGAGAGTTATTAGAAAACCAATTATAATAAAGACATCAATAGTCCTTGCTATAAGTCTTGCCCTAGGTATTTACCTATATATCAATGGATATGAGGGCGAAAGTACAAGCAAGATTTCTACCTTCCTCATACCCCTTATCATGTACATTCTCCTAAAACAAGACAATATATTAAGGTCAATGTACCTAAACTGCGATAAGGGACTCATGCCTTATGGTTTTTACAGGGAAAATAAAAATGTCCTTTTGATGTATAAGGAAAGATTTAAGTCTCTCCTTAAAATAATAGCTCTACCTAGTATAGCTATTATAATTTCTTACCTTGGACTTACTTATTTTGACAAATCTATAGACCTCTACGACAAAATTCTAAATGTAATTTACATAGGCCTTTTAGGTTTGTTTTTCATAAATCTACCCTTGATGGAATATTACCTCCTCCAACCTTTAGACCAAGAAGGAAAAAAGGTAGGTAAACTTGCTAACTTAATTGATTGGCTTGTGTATGCAGCTGTGTTTTTCATCTTGCCAAGGTTAGGGGATGCCACATCGGAAGCTACATTTGTTATTGTTATATCAGCCTTTATCATAGCTTTTATTATCGTAAGTCAGATTCTAATCTATAAATTATCTCATAAGACCTTTAGGATTAGAAGTTAAGGAGAAAGGAATATATTGTGAAAATAGAGCATATAGCAATGTATGTAAGAGATTTGGAGAAAACTAAGACCTTCTTTGAAAAATATTTTAATGCCAAGCCGGGAGATATTTATCACAACAAGACAAGTGATTTAAGTCTTACTTCTTGTCCTTTGATGATGATACTAGGCTTGAAATTATGACAAGTCCTGATATGATGGATCATAAAAAGATCAAAAGAGAACAGGACTTGCCCATCTAGCCTTTAGTCTAGGAAGTAAAGATAAGGTAAACGAACTTACAGAGAAATTAAAAAACGATGGTTACAAAGTAATATCTGGTCCTAGAATTACAGGTGACGGCTATTATGAAAGCGCGATTCTCGCCTTTGAAGATAATATAATAGAACTTACAATTTAAAAAGGCGGTGATAAATCACCGCTTTTTATTAAAGTCTTTGTAAGTCTTTAGTTATAACATTTCTTAATAGATAAATTATTACAATTGTAGTAGCAAATTCTACTACCAAGTAGCTTGCATTGTAAATTATTGAATATGCCCAAGGATTTTGTCCTTCTGGTGCGTAGCTTGCAAAAAATATAGCTCCTGTTAAAGTGTGAGCAATCATTCTTAGGACAATTCCTAAAGACGCTCCCTTAATAACTGGTAGGATTTTTTTTGTTTTCTCAAATTCACTTGAAAATAAACCAGCAAGACCTAACACTCCAAATGCTACTGGGTAATCCAAGATAGCTTGAACTGGGTGAAAGATTGATCCACCGAAAAGCATTTGTACAAAACCATACAAAGCACCGACAACTATACCTGGTAGGCTACCGTGTCTTAGGGCAAAGATAATTATAGGAATCATCTCTCCTGCAGTTACAGAGCCTCCTTGAGGCATAGAAAATAATTTAATATAACCTAGTACGAAAGAAAGAGCTATGCAAAGTCCTCCAGTTTTTCAAATCTAAAAATCCTCAAGCAAATCTATTCTCACATATCCCATATTCCCATTGTAGTTAATTAGGATAAAGTTATCATCACTTGTATCTATAGCTCTTACAACAGAGCCTTTTTCTAGTTTGTCTACTGGGTCTTTGTCATCTGGATTTTCGTATAAAGATGTGTCTTCTTTTATCAAATAAGATAAGTTTGGGCTTATTTCTTCTGATGATTCTTCCTTGTAAGTCCTAGGTCTTATTTCAATATCTTTCTTCTCATAAGAAACTTCCTCGTTGGCACAAGATGATAGAAAAACAGCAAGGATTCCTATAATTATTTTCTTAGTTATTGTAAATCACCCCTAAAACTCTAGTGCCCATCTCTTCGATTTGATTGATTTTTTCAAGAAGCTCTTCTCTTTTCACCTTGGAATTGATAACGATAATTTTATAATCTTCATATCTTAGACTAATTATAGGTGAGATACTTGTAAGGTTTGCTTCGTTTATCAAAACATAGTTGTAAGTATCTTTTAGCTCATAAATTTTTTCTTCAAACTCAAAAGAATCAAGCATCTTCTCAGGTTTTTCTACAAGTTTAATAAAATCGACTCCCTTGTATCTTAAAACCTTGATATCTTCAGGTACAGATTGGTATTTCTTTTCAACCTTAGTATTTTCTGATAGAGAATCTACTAGGCAAACTCCTAGAGAAGTTGACATAGCAAGGGCAAGTTTTTCAGAAAAATCATAAGTTGACTTATCATCTCCCATAGAAGTTACACCAATAACAGAGTTGTCAGTTAGGTTGTTTATAGCTGTTTTACTAGTATAAAGAGCTAGATCTTCATCAGTCGATAAATCTCCCAAAACTCTCACTCCCATATCTTTTAAGTCATCTGCATCTCTTATTTCATCAGATAAGATTTCTCTGTATATCGCTAATATAACCCCAAGCATAGCTCCAACTAAAAAAGCTGCCACAGAAATTCTAAGAGCCTTTGACTGTGATTCTTCTTCTACAGATGGTTTCTGGATATAGTCGATGTTGTCCATATCGAGATGATTTTTGACATAAGATCTAAAATCTTCAGTTATAAATGTTAGGGTATCAATAGCCCTATCCTTGTCAATATCATTGTAGGTAAAAGTTATAACGCCACCTTGTGGATTTACTTCGTAGTTTAACTTCTCCTTAATGTCAGCAGGCTCTATATCACCGCCAATTTTTTCTGAAACATCCTTGTATAGGTCATTTGATTCAAGAAATTGACCGTAGATATTAGATAGCTTCTCATTTAACAACAGATTATTATAAGATATTTGCTTATCCTTTTCTGCCCCTGTAACCATAAGAATTGAGCTTGCATCAAAAGATTTTCCTTCCTTAAGCATAGTTTGGGACAAGGCCAAGGCAAAGGCTAGAATAGCAGGAACTATTATAAGCAAAATATTTCTTTTTATAGCTTTAAATATTTGTTTTGTAGTAATTACCTTCATTTTTTCCTCTTTGTTTTGTTTATTGTTCTAATATAGGCGCATCACTTTAAAAATCCGCCCTATCTTCTAACTTATATTATAACATGAATTTCTTTAATTACTAGAATTTAATTCTATATAAGTTACAAACAAGAAAAACCGTCCATTCTCGTGGACGGTCAAATAATAATATTTTATTTTCTCTATCTTAAATGGCTTTACTTTCAACATTCGCTCTAATATCTCCACTAAAATCTGTAGTATCTACAACTATATTGCCGAATCCTGATTTTAGTTTGATATCTTCTGTATTTTCAATATTAAATACTCTGATAGTACCTGCATTTGAACTAGCGTCCAAGTTTTTAGAAGCTAAACCATCAATTCTAATATTTCCATTTATATTGTAAATCTCAGCTTCTTCACCTTCGATATTAGTTAAATATATAGGCCCATTTATATTATCTATGCTTATATTATAAACTTTGGATATCTTATCCATATTAATAGCACTAATTAGCCAAGGTTCTCTTTCCCATCTAATCATTGTATCCTTTGATATTCCTAGTTTTTCACAAGCTTCTAATATTGTTAACCCTGCATTTACTCTAGCAGCTTTTAAACTTATTTTAAATTCCATTAGAACTTCCTTTCTCATTTACTAAGTCCATTATAATAGAATTTA
>QWBY01005448.1_pt1 | contig 10390 bp, 10 predicted proteins | sample 1972471 | NCBI WGS metagenome assembly QWBY01 (sample SAMN09866722, study PRJNA288562) | Human gut metagenome isolate term6_stool, whole genome shotgun sequencing...
ATTCTAAACGTTTATTCGAATCTTCTTTATTATTGTTAGTTAAAGATGAAGTTGGTTTGAAAAACTTATATATGTTAATTTCTGATTCGCATATGAAATACTTTAATTTTGTTGCAAAAGTTCCTAGAAGTTTATTAGATAAATATCGAGAAGGAATTCTTGTTGGATCTGGTAATGCCAATTCAGAATTGTTTGATGCTATATATAGGATGTGTCCCCATGAAGAATTAGTTAAAATTGCATCTTACTATGATTTTCTAGAAATCCAGCCAGCAAGTGACAACATTATGTCAATTGAAGATGGAAAATATACTCAAGAAGATATTAGAGAAATAAATAAAAAAATCTTAGATCTTGGAGAAGAACTAAATATTCCTGTTGTTGCTGATTCAGACACATATTATATAGAGGAGTCTGAGGACCTCCTTAGAAAAATTGTCCTAAACGGCAAACCTGGTAGGCCCGATCCAAGATCTAGTAGAAATCAAAAGTTTTATTTTAAGACAACAGAAGAGATGCTAGATGAATTTTCCTACTTAGGTCAAGACAAAGCCTATGAAGTTGTTGTAACTAATACAAATAAATTAAAAGATTTTATTAAGGATATAAAACCAATTCCAGATGGAACTTATCCACCAGTTATTGAAGGTTCTGATGAAAGTTTAAGGGATATGACTTACAAAAAGGCCCATGACATTTATGGAGAAGTTCTTCCTAAGATTGTTGAAGACAGGTTGGAGAAGGAACTAAAATCTATTATTTCAAATGGTTATTCAGTTCTATATATTATTGCACAAAAACTTGTGAAAAAATCAAACGATGATGGATTCCTAGTAGGTTCTAGAGGGTCTGTTGGATCTTCTTTTGTTGCAACAATGGCCGACATAACAGAAGTAAACCCTCTTCCACCACACTACATTTGTCCTAACTGCAAATATTCTGAATTTACTGAAGACTTAACTTATGGATCTGGGGTTGACATGCCAGATAAAGTATGCCCTAAATGTGGAACCCAACTCATAAAAGATGGGCACAATATTCCGTTTGAAGTTTTCTTAGGTTTTTATGGAGATAAGGAACCAGATATAGATTTAAACTTTGCTGGTGAGTATCAACCTAGAGCCCATAAATACACTGAAGAGTTATTTGGAGAAGGGTATGTATTTAGGGCAGGAACTATAGGAAAAATTGCTGAAAAAACTGCTTATGGTTATGTGAAAAAATATTTTGAAAATCAGCATATCTCGCCAATTGAAATTGACAGACTTTCAAGGGCAATCACTGATGGTAAAAGAACTAGTGGACAGCACCCTGGCGGTGTAATGATTGTTCCTAAAACAAATTCAATTTTTGACTTCACACCAATTCAATATCCAGCAGATGATCCAAGTTCAGGAGTTATAACAACTCATTTTGATTATAACTTTATTCATGGAAAAATCTTGAAATTGGATATACTAGGTCACGATGGTCCAACAATTATTAAAATGTTAGAGGACTTCACTGGAATAGACTCTAGTACAATTAGGCTTGATGATCAAAATACACTTTCTATATTTAATAGTGCGGAAGCCTTTCACATGGATGAAGATATTTTCTCTTGTAAGACTGGGACACTAGGAATACCAGAATTTGGAACTTCTTTTGTTATATCTATGTTACTAGAAACAAAACCAAAAAACTTTGCAGATCTTGTGAGAATATCTGGCCTATCCCATGGTACTGACGTTTGGATTTCTAATGCCCAAGAGTTAGTTGATTCTGGTAGAGCTGAATTAAAAGATGTTATCGCTACAAGGGAAGACATTATGGTATATCTAATAAATGCAGGTGCTGAAAATAAAATGGCCTTTGATACTATGGAAAAAGTAAGAAAGGGAAAAGGCCTAACTGAAGAACAAGAAAATATAATGAAAAACTTAGATTTGCCTGAGTGGTATATTGATTCTTGTAAGAAAATCAAGTACATGTTCCCTAAGGCTCACGCAGTTGCTTATGTAATGCTTTCTTTCAGAATTGCTTATTATAAGCTCAATCATCCTTTAGCCTTTTATGCAACTTTCTTTACTATTAAACTAAATGATTTTAATGGGGAGAATATTATTGAAGGTCCAGGCTTTCTCAAAAATAGAATTAAAATTTTAAGAGATATTGAAAAACCAACAGCTAAGGACAAGGGAGAGATAAGAGTATCTGAAGTAGCCCTTGAAATGTATGCGAGAGGATTTGAATTTTTAAGTCCTGATATCTATAAGTCAAAAGCATCTAAATTTACTATTGAAGATGGAAAAATTAGAATGCCACTTAGGGCAATACCCGGTGTAGGCGAAAACTGTGCTAACAAAATAGAAGAAGAATCAAAAAAATCTAATTATTTATCAATAGAAGATTTTTCCAAAAGAACAAAGGCTGGGAATTCTGTTATTACAATTTTACAAAAAAATGGAATATTAAAAGACCTTGATGAAACCAATCAAATTTCATTATTCAATTTTTGAAAAACTTGTATTTATAGCAATTTGTGTTATAATTTAATTAAGTAAGATATTTAGAGTAAAGAGTGGGGAAGCCCACTCTTTGTTTTTTAGTAGTGAGGTGTTAAGTGAATAAAAAAGAATTAAAAAGAGAAATCTACCCACTAGCTGAAGAGGTAGCAGAAGAACTTGGCTACGAAATTGTAGACATAGAATTTCAAAATGGATCAAAGCATGATCTTTTGTCAATTTTTATTTATAAAAAAGAAGGCATTGATTTAGATGACTGCACCGAAATGAGCAGAAGTTTAGAAAAGAAACTTGATAACTTAGAAGCTTTGAAAAATCCATACTATCTTGAGATTTCTTCGCCTGGACTTGATAGGCCTCTTAAAACAAAAGATGACTATAGAAGAAATGTTGGCAATGAAGTTGATGTAAAACTTTATGTTCCAATAGACGGACAAAAAGAATTTAATTTTGTTTTGGATAAATATGATGACGAGAATATTTATTTTATGAAAGATGAGAAAGAATTGGCAATACCAATTAAATCAATTTCATCAATGAAACAAACTATAAAATTTTAATGGAGGAATAAATGAATCAAGAGTTTATTGACGCTTTAAATGAAATCGAAAAAGAAAAAGGGATTTCTAAAGAAATTGTCTTTGAAGCTTTGGAATCGGCCTTAGTCTCTAGTTATAGAAAAAATTATGGTACATCAGAAAATGTAATCGTAAATATGGATAGAGAAACTGGAGAAATCAAATTATACTCCTCTAAAGAAATTGTAGATGTTGTGGAAGACCCTCAACTACAAATATCTTTAGAAGAGGTAAAGAAATTAGACCCAAGTTATGAAATTGGAGACATATATAATCTAGAAATTCATCCTAAAAATTTTGGTAGAATTGCTGCACAAACAGCTAAACAAGTGGTAATCCAAAGAATAAAGGATGCTGAAAGAGATATTGTTTTCGATGAATACGTTGAAAGAGAAAAAGAAATTATAACTGGTCTTGTCCAAAGAAAAGCTTATAACAATGTTTATGTTGATTTAGGAACTACTGAGGCAATTCTTCCTTATAGCGAACAAATTAATGGTGAGTCCTATAATCACGGGGATAGATATAAGATGTTGATTCTATCAGTAGAAAAATCAACAAAAGGACCTCAAATAGTCCTTTCAAGATCTCATCCAGATTTAGTAAAGAGATTATTTGAATTAGAAATCCCTGAAGTAAGTGAAGGAATAGTTGAAATATACTCTATTTCTAGAGAAGCTGGTTCAAGGACAAAAATCGCTGTATTTTCAAGAGACCCAGAAGTAGATCCTCTAGGAGCTTGTGTTGGATACAAGGGTCAAAGAGTAAATGCAATAGTTGATGAAATTGATAATGAAAAAATAGATATTGTTATATTCGAGAAGGAAATAGACAAGTTTATTGCAAATTCCCTAAGCCCTTCAAAGGTTGAAAAAGTATTTGTTAATGAAGCAGAAAAATCTGCACTTGCAATAGTTCCTGACTACCAACTTTCTCTTGCTATTGGTAAGGAAGGTCAAAATGTTAGGCTTGCTGCAAAATTAACCGGATGGAAGATAGATATAAAATCAAATCTTCAGTTTGAAGAATACCTTGAAGAGAGAAATATAACAGAAGAAGAACTTAAAGAAGAATTTGAAAATGCTAAAAAAGAATTTTCTGATGAAGAAGTTGAGGAAATATCTGAAGACTTTGAAAAATTTGAAGAAAATTTAGAAGCTGAAGAAAATTTAGAAGCTGAAGAAAAATTAGAAGCTGAAGAAAAATTAGAAATAACTGAAATAAATCCTGAAGAATCAGATTCTCATATTGATGAAAACTTTGATATGAATATTGAGGATGAAGAAAGCATAGAAACAAATTCTATAGATCAAGATGTTAACATTTAAAATTCTTAATTTAATGGAGTAAGTAATGACTAAAATTAGGAAGGTACCTATGCGTACTTGCATAGGTTGTAGAGAACAAAAAGAAAAGAAAGATTTAATTAGAGTTGTAAAAAACAAAGACGATGAAATCTTTATAGATAAAACTGGAAAGGCAAATGGAAGAGGAGCTTACTTATGCAATGACAAAAGTTGTTTGGAAAAAGCGATAAAGTCAAAAGCTTTAAATAGGGCATTCACGACAGAGATTAGTGAGGAAGTTTATGAGAAACTAATTGAATCTGTAGATTAAGCTTCTTTTTAGGAGGTGTTCAATTTGTCAAAAATTAGAGTACACGCGTTGGCAAAGGAAATTGGTATTACAAGTAAGGAATTAATTGCAAAGTTAAATGAACTTGAAATATCTGTAAAAAATCATATGTCAACATTAGATAGCGCTGAAGAAGATAGAGTAAGAAATTTATACAACAAAAATTCTTCAAAGAATGACTCTCCTGTAGAAAAGAAAAACAATGATAAGCAGGGAGATAACAAGAAAAAAACTCATCCTAATAAGGAAAAACAAAACAATAACAGTTCAGATAATAAAGAATTTAAAAAAGATAATAAAAACAAGACTTCTAAAAAAGAAAATAATAAAAATGATGATAAGAGCGAACATTCATCAAATCAAAAAAAGAAAAATAACAAAAAGAATAAGTCTAAAAACAAAGATAATAATAATGATAAAAACCACTCCTTTAAGAGAGATTTAACTAAGAAAAAACCAAAGAAAAAAGTTAAATCAAAACATAAGGTTGAAGAGGAAGATAAGGGAGATGATTCTATAATAGTTATAGCACCTATAACAGTAAAGGATTTTGCCAACCAATTGGGAGTATCTGTATCAACAGTTATTACAAAACTAATTGGACTTGGAGTTATGGCAAATCAAAACCAAAGTATTGATGAAGATACTTGTATATTACTAGCTGACGAACTTGGAATTGAAATTGAAATTGAAGCTCCAGATCTTGACCAATCGGTTGAAGAAGAATATGGGCTTCTAAGAGAAGATAGGGAAAGAGATCTTAAACCAAGACCACCTGTTGTAACAGTAATGGGTCACGTTGACCACGGAAAAACTTCTCTATTAGATTCTATTAAGAAAACTCATGTTACTCAATCTGAAGCTGGCGGTATTACTCAACATATAGGGGCTTATACTGTTAATTTATCTGGAAAGAAAATAACTTTCCTCGATACACCAGGTCACGAAGCTTTTACTTCAATGAGACTTAGGGGAGCTCAAACTACAGATATAGCAATACTTGTTGTAGCAGCAGATGATGGTGTAATGCCTCAAACAATTGAAGCAATTTCTCACGCAAGGTCCGCTGATGTTCCAATAATTGTAGCAATTACAAAAATTGATAAACCAGAAGGCAACCCTGAAAGAGTTAAACAAGAATTAATGAACGAAAATCTTGTTCCTGAAGAATGGGGCGGTGACACAATTGTTGTTGGAGTTTCATCAAAATCTGGAGAAGGAATTGATGAACTTCTAGAAATGATTCTATTAGTAGCTGAAATGAAAGAGTTAAAAGCAAATCCTAATAGACGTGCTATTGGTACTATAATCGAAGCCAATCTTGACAAGGCTAAGGGACCTATGGCAACTATTCTTATTAAGAACGGTACTTTAAGATTTGGAGACGCTATTGTATCTGGTACTTGTTCAGGAAGAATAAGAGCTATGGAAGATGATAAAGGCAAAAAAGTTAAAAAAGCTGGGCCTTCTATGCCAGTTGTAATTTTGGGACTTAATGATGTTCCTAATGCTGGAGATACAATTTATGCAGTAAAGGATGATAAGACTGCAAAAGCAATTGCTGATAAGAATACAGAAATTTCTAGAGAAAAGAGATTAAGTCAAACAACTAAGATTAGTCTTGACAACCTATTCGAAAAAATTTCAGAAGAAGATGTAAAAGAACTTAATGTTGTTGTAAAAGGTGATGTAAAAGGTTCTGTTGAAGCGCTTAACCAATCTTTACTAAAACTTTCCACTGAAGAACTGAAGATGTTGAAATTAGAACATACAGAGTTATCTATGAAATTATTAACGATATAGAACAAGCAGCTAAAGGTATGCTAGATCCAGATATTGTAGAAGAAATCCTTGGAAGATGTGAAATAAGACAAACATTTAAACTTCCAAACAACCAAATGGTTGCTGGTGTTTATGTCCTAAATGGTAAGATCCTAAGAAACTCTAAAGTTAAGGTACTAAGAGATGACGTTGTTATTCACGAAGGAGATATTGCTTCTCTTAAGAGATTTAAAGATGATGCTAAGGAGCTTGCAACAGGTTTTGAAGGCGGACTTGTTATTGATGGTTTTAATGATATTAAAGAAGGCGATCTTCTTGAATCATACATCATGAAGGAAGTTGAAAGATCATAATGAATAATAAAAGAATTAACAGAATTTCAGAAGAAGTAAGACGAACAATATCTAATATAGTTCAAAATGAGTTAAAAGATCCAAGGATACCTTCTATTACTAGTATTTCTCATGTTGAAGTTACAAATGATTTATCCTTCGCAAAAGTTTATGTTTCTGTCTTAGGAGATGACTATGATAGGGATGAAGCAGTTGAAGGACTTAATTCAGCTAAGGGATTTATAAAAAAAGAATTGGCTAATAGGGTTAAACTAAGGGCGATGCCAGAACTCATTTTTATTAAGGATGACTCTATTGAACGAGCTATGGAATTAGATAAACTTATAGATGAGGTAAATCACAAAAATGATTAATCTAAAGGAATTATCCTCTGAATTAAAAAATTTAATAGATAATAGCAATAGTATTGCAGTTGCATCTCACTTAAATCCTGATGGAGATAACTTAGGATCTGCTACTGCAATGCTTGGCATGCTTAATAAGCTTGGTAAAAATCCAGTCTTTATACTAGATGACAGTGTTCCATCCCATTTTAAATTTTTACCAAATCTTTCTTATTCAAAAAGTCCAGAAAATATTGATGAGGATTTCGATTTATTTATTGCTCTTGACTCTTCAGATGAAGATAGAATGGGAGATAGGGTGAAAGAAATATTTAACAAGTCTAAAAAAACTGTTAATATTGACCATCACTTTAGTAATAAGAATTATGCTGATTTGAATATTGTTGATGAAAATTCACCAGCAACTTGTGAAGTCCTTGCAAGAATTTTCAAATATCTTAATTTACAATTAGATAAAGAAATAGCGACTTCCTTATTTACAGGACTTTCAACAGATACAGGTTCTTTTAAATATAGTTCAGTTAGCTCAAAAACTTTTGAAATTGCATCAGACTTATTTAAGTATGACATCGATATAAATGAAGTTACGCAAAATGTTTACCAAAGTAGGTCTAGACAAAAGACTGATTTGTTAATTAGGGCCATGAACTCTATTGAGTATTTTGATAAAGATAAGATTGCTGTAGTTATAGTAACTAAAGAAGATATAGAAAAGACTAAAGCAGCAAAGTCAGATGCTGACGGAATAGTAGAATTTGTTAGAGATATTGATACTGTTGAACTTGCAGTTCTCCTTAAAGAAAAAGACGATTGTATTAGGCTATCTCTTAGGTCTAAATCTTATGTTGATTGTACGAAAATTGCGTCTAAGTTTAATGGCGGAGGACATATTAGGGCTTCAGGCGGTACAATAAACCACACCGATATCAAAAAGGCAAAAAAAGATTTAGTTGAAGTGGCGGAAGAAGAATTATGATTGATGGTCTCTTAGTATTTGACAAGGATAAAGGAATAACATCCCATGATTTAGTTTATAAGGTTAGGCGCAAATTAGGGATAAAAAAAGTAGGTCATACTGGTACTCTTGATCCTATGGCTACAGGAGTGCTAGTTATATCTATTGGAAAAGCAACTAAAACAAGCGAATATATTCTTTCAAGTGACAAGGAATACGAAGCTAAAATCAAACTAGGTATCTTGACCGATTCATATGATATTGCTGGTAATATTTTAAAAGAAGAAAAAGTTATCTTCAATGAAGAAGACATAAAAAAAGCTCTTCAAAATTTTACTGGTAAGTTGTCACAAAAGCCTCCTATTTACTCTGCTTTAAAAGTGGGTGGTAAGAAACTTTACGAGTATGCAAGAGAAGGTAAAGAGGTAGAAATAAAAGAAAGAAATATTGAGATTTATAAAAATGAACTTTTAGATTTTAACGGAAGTGATGAATTCCTAATAAGAGTTAAGGTATCTAAGGGAACTTATATAAGGTCTCTTGCAAATGATATTGGGAACTTTTTAGGCACTTATGGTACACTAACAGAGCTTAGAAGAATAAGAACTGGAAATTTTAAAATAGAGGATTCTATTAATAGCTCTGATTTTGAAAATATGTCTATTGATGAAATAAAGGAAAAAATTCTACCAATGGATTTAGCCTTAACTAATCTTAAAAAAATTGATTTAGACAAAAGATTTCTTAATAAATTTCTTAATGGACAATTTTACAGGCTTAATCACAAGCCAGAAGTTGATAATTACAGAGTGTATTGCGAAAATCTTTTTTTAGGAATTGGAGAAATTAGATTTATTGATGAAAAACCTTATCTTAAGATGAAGAAGAGATTAATAGGTGATTTATGAAAATAATTGAAATTGACTTAAATTATATAGCAGACGAAGATTCAGTTATTGCCCTAGGAAACTTTGATGGTGTTCATAAGGGCCATATGGAATTAATTAATAAAGCAGTTGCAAGAGCTGATGATTTAAATATTAAGTCTAGCATATTGTTATTTAATGAACACACTGACAACCTTATTAAGGTCGGTAAAAAGGACATTATAACAACAAATCAAACTAAATTTGAAATTCTAGAAAATCTAGGAGTTGATATAATTTATCTTATAAACTTTACAAGAGAATTTATGGCTTACACTCCTAAGATGTTCTTAAAAGATTTTCTAGCAGATAATCTTAAAATTAGAGGAGTTGTTGTAGGTTATGATTACACTTATGGATTTAAAAAATCTGGCGATGTGGATTTTTTATTAGAAAATAAAGATTTATTTGATACTATTGATGTTATTAATCAAATTTCATCTCATGGAGAGAAAATTTCATCGACCCTAATAAGAAACTTAATTGAAGAAGGTAGGATAAAAGAGGCTAATGATCTTTTATCAAGACCCTATAAGCTAATTGGGGAAATTATACATGCAAAAGGTCTTGGAAAAAAAATGGGATATCCAACTGCCAACTTAAAATTAGTAGATAATTTTGTAATTCCGAGATATGGAGTTTATGACACAGATATTATTATAAATGGAGAGAGGTTTAAAGCTTCAACTAACATTGGTACAAACCCAACTGTTGAGCATGATGGGATAAAAATTGAAGCTCATATACTTGATTTTGATAGAGATATTTATGGGGAAATTGTTGAGCTTGAACTTTTAGATTTTGTAAGACCTGAATTGAAATTTGATTCCATAGAAGAATTATTCGATCAGTAAGGTTAAATAGCTATTCACAGTTGGTCGCTCCTCGACGCCTACTTTGATTAGCTTTATCTAAAAAATTTAGGAGGAAAATATGTTAGAAACAAATATCAAACAAATTATTATTGACGAATTTAAAACACACGAAGGTGACACAGGATCACCAGAAGTTCAAATTGCAATTCTTACTAGAAGAATTAACGATTTAAACGAACATTTAAGAGTTCACAAAAAAGACCACCACTCAAGAAGAGGACTTCTTAAAATGGTAGGTAAAAGAAGAAACTTATTAAGATATTTAAAGAATAAGGATATAGAAAGATATCGTACACTTATTAAAAAACTACAAATCAGAGGATAATAGGAGCGGTAATTCCGCTCTTTCTTATTAGAAGGAGGAAATAATGGAAAAAACTTATACTATGGATCTTGCAGGTTCTCAGTTAAAAGTAACAATTGGAAAAGTTGCTGAGC
>QWBY01002939.1_pt1 | contig 10378 bp, 10 predicted proteins | sample 1972471 | NCBI WGS metagenome assembly QWBY01 (sample SAMN09866722, study PRJNA288562) | Human gut metagenome isolate term6_stool, whole genome shotgun sequencing...
TTAGTCCGCTTCATTCCGAACATAGAAAACTAATTTTGCAAATTAAAAACGTTACGGTATGAAAAGTACATTTAGAATCCTCTTCTATTTAAAGAAGAACGAACCGAAAAAAGATGGAACAGTGACCATTATGGCACGTATCACAGTCGATGGAGAAACCAAGCAATTCAGCACGAAGAAAACAATTCTTCCTGAAGATTGGGATATAAAATCAGGTCGTGCAGTTAATAAGAGTGGGAAAAGCACCAGTGCCAAAATATCCAAGTTGAATAAAGAACTGGATGACCTGCGTGGTCAAATCTCCATACAATATACCAAGCAGCTAAACAACAACGGATATGTAGAGCCGGAGAAGTTACGCAATAATGTATTGGGTATTGAAGAAAAGCAGCACAGCCTACTCACTTACTTTACGGAGCATAATTTGCAATATAAAGACAAGGTAGGAACAACAGCTACACAAAAGACCTATTCACGTTACGAATTAACCAAGCAACGCCTGATAGACTTTATGAAAGTGAAGTACAGAGTTTCCGACATTCTTATTCGTGAAATCAATGCGGTGTTCATTGAGAACTTCTATCTTTATTTAAGAAACGAACACGGCATCAACAACAACACTGCCATGAAGTTTGTGCAACGCTTCCACTCCGTTCTTATATATGCAAAAAACAGCGGATTGAATTTTGTTGACCCTTTTGGTTCGTTCAAGTTCAGCTTTGACAAAGTGGACAGAGGCTATCTCAACCAAGACGAGATAGACCTTATCTACAATAAAGAATTTTCATCCGCGCGATTGACACAAGTACGCGATATGTTTATTTTTAGCTGTTATACATTTGTTGCACTAACTAATGTATGCTTGATTATCAATAAATTGCAAACCAATAATAAAGGTATAGGTAATGGTTTAGAAACCACCTATCTTCATCAAATCATTTCAAATAGCTCAATGCGAAGATAATATTATTTTAAGAATTAACCAAATTCTGATAATCAAAATCATACAAATCCGGTGAATTGCGGGCTATGGTTGCTCAAATTTATACTTCAATCCATATTCTTCCAGTTTATTATAGAGTGTTGTCCTGCCTATTCCAAGCAGTTCGGCAGCGACCTTCCGGTTCCCGTCAGCCTGCTTCAAAGCACGCAGAATCCGCTCTTTATCTTCTTCATCGTTGCGCAGTGCGAAGCTGACAGGTGAGTTAGGTTTTGTTACGGCAAGTTCCAGATGTTCTTTCGTGACAAGTCCTGTCTGTGCCTGCAACACCGCACCCATGATTTTCTGCCGAAGCTCACGGACGTTGCCCGGCCATGAATGGGTCAGCAATGTCTTCCGAGCTTCCCCGTCAAAGCCGATAACATTACATTCCAGTTCATTGTTCGCAATCTCACGAAAGAACTCCGCCAGCGGCATGATGTCCTCCTGACTATCACGCAGCGGCGGAACTGTTATCTCGAAGTCGTGCAGACGGTACAGCAAGTCCTAACGGAAACGCTTTTCATTGACCGCCTTTTCCAGATTCTCGTTGGTAGCAGCGATAATACGGACGTTGAAACTCTTGTCCGTTCTGTCACCCACCGGGCGGTATCTCCGTTCTTGTATGGCTCGAAGTAGCATCTGCTGTGTTTCCGGTGCGAGGTTGCCTACCTCATCCAAGAACAGCGTGCCGCCTTCGGCTTCATGGAAATAACCTTTCTTGGCACTGTCCGCACCGGTGAATGCGCCTTTGACATGTCCGAAGAATGCCGACGGCGCAAGCTCTTTGGTGAGTGAACCGCAGTCCACAGGCACGAACGGCTTGTCCGAACGTTTGCTTTTGTCATGCAGGTGGTGGGCGATATGCTCCTTGCCCGTGCCGTTCTCTCCGAAGATCAGCACACTCATATCGGTGGGGGCTACCAGCCTTATCCGGTGCATGATTTTCCGGAAGGCGGAACCGTCACGGGCAAACACTGGCATACGGCTTCGTCCGATATTCCGCTCTTTCAGTATGGTGCGGAGAAGAGGCACGAGTTTATCCTCCACGAGTTGTTTGGGTATGTAGTCCAGTGAGCCGAGTTTCATGCTTTCCACCGCCGTATGTACTTCAGCATAGTCGGTCATGATAATGAACGGCTGCGTCATGCCTTCCTTGCGCATCCAGCGCAACAGGTCGATTCCGTCACCATCAGGCAAACGCAAATCAGAAACTACTATATCATTGTCAGTAGCTTGTTGCAGATATTTCTTCGCTGTCGAGAGGTGGAAAGCCTGCACGGTACGGAATTTCTCCCGTGCCAGCAGGTTGCAAACAAACTCGCAATATACGATGTTGTCCTCCACCACGATTATTTTTGTTTTATCCATTGTTGTATTTCTTCATTTCTTCTTTTGCCATTTCAATAATCATTAAACCCATATCCGACACAGTATTTACGGCATTGTGTATTGCCTCCCAATCGGATGTGTTTTCGTTACGAAGCAATACGTAAAGTTTCTTCAACGGTTGGTCGGCACAAAGTATCTCCCAAGAACTGCGCAGGTGGTGAGTAAGTGCATCCAGTTCTTGAAGATCTTTACGCCGTTCTGCATCCTTGACTGCTTGCATTTCCTTTTCGGTTTCCGCTATCAGTTTATCCAGCATGACGGATTCATTGCCGTAGGATAGCAGAGAGGTGAAATCCGGCTTTTCATTCTGTTTGCCTTTTATGGCGCACTTGTCAGAAATCTCCATCAGTTCCGATATGGAGAACGGTTTGAGCAGGCATCCGGCAAATCCACGTTCTATAAGTTCCTCCTTGCTGCAACTGCTCGAAGCGGTTGTCACGACCACCGGAATGGTCCTTGAATTTCCCACGTTGGAAGCACGCAACAATTCCAATAACTCAAAGCCGTTTATATCCGGCATGTTCAGATCCGTAAGCAACAGACTGTATTCCTTTTTCCTTACCATTTCCATAAGTTCTGCCGCATCGTTGCAAGTGTCGCAGTGTATCCCTTCCTGTGCATACATTTCTTTCAGCATCAGAAGCAAAACTTCGTCATTATCGATAGCAATTACTTCATGGAATGTTCTGTTATGGTGAACTTGTGTTTTATTTATCTGTTCCGGCAGTTCCTCGGCTGTCTGCATGGGGATTTCCACCGTGAAACGGCTACCTTTGCCTTTATCGCTCTCCAGCCGGATTGTGCCACCGAGCATTGTCACAATACGCTGAACAATGGAAAGACCTAATCCGAAGCCATCCTTTGCGGCAGCGTTTGACAGACGTTCAAACGCCCCGAATACCCGCTGCTGTTCCTCTTCGGTCATACCTGTACCCGTATCTTCGACGATAAGTTTCAGCAGACCGTTATCATAATCTGCCCGCAAAGAAATACTGCCGTTCTCCGTGAACTTGATAGCGTTGGACAGCAGGTTGTTCCCGATTTGCAAGATGCGTTCCTTATCTGTACATACAAAGGCATCCTTGTGGCAATGTATTGTCAGAGTCAGTCCTTTGTTTATGGCGATTGGCATAAACTCCGTTTCGAGCGTATGTGTAATTGCGGAAATCCTACATGCGGAGAAATTAGGCTGTTCCTTGCCGTTGTCCAGCCGGAAAAAATTCAGCAGGGTGTTCAGCATTTCACGCATGCGGTCAGAAGATTCCTGAATGTTTCGGATATACGTCCCGGTTTTATCCGTATTGCAGTCTTTCCGCATCAGTCCGGCATAACCCGTTATTGCCGTCAGTGGAGAACGTAATTCATGGGTGATGGTATGAACGGCTTTTTTACGAGAGGCAATCAGTGCCTCGTTTTGTTTGATAGACTGTATCTGCTGTTCTATTAAATCCGCAGTTTCTCGTTTGTACCGTTTGATACGGGTGATATTTCGGTGGATGATTATGTAAGAGATTACCAATAACAACACAACGAATCCTGTCAAGCCACCTATCTGAATAAAAGAACTTTCACGCATGGCGGCTATTTCCGCTTCCCGTTTCTGTAAGTCTGCTTGAACCTTCTTGTCTATTTGAACTACCAGTCCTTGCAGTTGTCTGTTGAGTTCCGCATTTCGTGCAGCAAGACTGTCGGCGTGTTCCGACAAACGGCGGCTTTGTGCCTGTTGTTCAGCTATCATATTCCGATTAAGGGAACGCAGCATCGTAGTAGTCGCAGTTGGTTTCGCTTCTTCCTTTTTGCCAAAGATGCCTAAGAAACCCTTGCGCTTGGATTTCTTGGGCTGTTCCTGCACACTCTTCTGCACGATTACAGGTACTTGACTGGTTATCTTATCGTTGATGGCTTGTTGCTGTTCAAGTATCTGCACGATTTGGCACATCTGCCGTTCCTTGTCTTCGAGAAAATGGCGTACACTGTCTATGCGTTCTACCGGATAGATAGCTTTGAACCGACAAAGCATACTGTCCATTGTCATACGCCGAGCATGGTAAAGTCCTAAATCTTCATCATCCCATTCCAATATCGTTTCACCTAATAAAGAAAACTCTATCAAATGAATATGAATATTGTTTACCTCTTTTCGAAATTCATCGATTTCTCGGTTTTTGGCTTCCAGTCCCTCCATGTCTCGCCATTCGCCAAGCCATGTGTACATGATGCCGCCTACCAGCAAAGCTATTAGTAGATAGCCTATGGAAGTCAGCATACGGAAGTGTCTTGTTTCAGCGTTATGTCGATTCATGCGTTATTGCCATTGATTATTGATAATACAGCCCGTAGGTCTTTATAGGCTTACGGGCTGTATGGTCTTTGAAGCTCAGTCTAATAAAGATGCTATATCAAATTGGATTATAGAACATCCTCAATAGACAATTCAAAATTTCTTTCCGATATCATATATCTTTTGTAGATGTTCGGTATTTGAAATAGCCCCCTTCTCATTGACACTATTTACAAGATAATGGCCTCTGTTTTTCCATCCCCTATCTTGCGCAATGAGTTCAAAGGAACGCACTATACCGTCAAATACATGTGGGTCTTCCAACTCTCCACACGAAAGAAGCATACATTCCTTAATAGGCACATCTTTTTTACCTATGATGAAAGAATAAAACTTGTCTATGGCAGCTTTTATCTGGGTAGGAAACGAGTACCAATAAAGAGGGGTACAGAATATGATGACATCACTTTCTGCCATCAAAGATGCCAGTTCATTGAAATCATCATTAAAAATACAGGCTTTATTCTCCTTGCTAAAACAATTATCGCAAGCTCTGCATCCTTGAATATGTTTATGCGCAGTATTAAACTGCACAACACTGTTGCCCGCTTCGGATGCTCCTTTCGCAAAAGCGTCCGCCATAAGGTCGCTGTTACCTCCCCGTCGTGGGCTGCCGGTTAAAATCAAAATTCGTTTGCTCATATCCTTTACATTTATTCACCCATACGGAAATCTCCTACGTTGTCATGACTAAGAGTTATATCTTCGATGATGCTTGTGCATCCACCATGTTGCGGACACTGGCTGCTGATGCCGAGATATATTTGATCGGGATATTCATTACGATACAGACGCACCATATGCCACTCTTTTTTGTCTAATGAATAGTAGCTGGCGATAGTGCGAGTATCAGAAGATATTTTCATATAGACTGATTTTGCGTCTATCTTATCATGGTTATTGTCATCCGATGTACCTTGTGTTCGTACCGTTACGATGCGGTGGTTGCCATATTCGTCCTGCTCAAAGGCAAGTTTCTGCCAAAGTGTATCGTTGACATACACAAAAAGATCGGCGGCATTGTAAAGTCCATCAGAGGTAAACTCAGGGGTTACTTTAGCTGTCAGCGTGAATGGCTTTGTATTATCGGTCGGAATCAGTAACACAGGCAGTGTATTGTTGGACAGCTTACCCTCGTTAGGATCACAGAAGAAGTCAAGTCCTCCGGGACAGTTGAATTCCAATCCTCCGTCTGCAAGTATGGTTACACATGTATCTGCGCCATTGATGGATTTGGTAAAAGTGACATCTCCCACTTTTATCTCACAGTCTGTGATTTGGCTTGTTTCAGCCACTTTACCGGTCAAATCCGGTTCACTTGTTTTGGACTCTTTGTGCTGCTGACATGCAGCTAAAGAGAGGCATCCAACAAGAAATGCTCCATATAAAACGGTTCTTTTCATCTTTGAATCATTTATTATTCGTAATTTTGTGGCAAAATTAGGACTATTGGCGCAATCCCGCAATGGTGAAAATTAACCAATTCACTATGGAACAGGAACATCAACTAAAATCACTTCTGACTGAGCAGCAGTTTGAAGATGCTGAAAATAAGGAATTTATGCTTGCTCAAGCAAGAGCGTGCGCAAATGGTTATGCTCTTGCAACAGAAGGTATAGCAGTTGTGTCAGATTTTCAAAACAACGAATGTCATATATATTCTGGCAGATTCGGTCAAACTATAATGGACTTCCCGGAATATATGGTTGACCATACATCTGCCTTTGAAAATACCGTTTTCAGCCACGCGAATGAAGAAGAGCTTATTCAACGTCATATACTCGAACTTCGTTTCTTCAACTTTATAAAAGAACTTCCCATAAATGAAAAGACAAATTTCTCGGCTTCGTGTATCATCAGTTTCTATCGGACAGGGAGTAATGAGACAATAAAAATATTACATACAACGAGATATTTTAGTTGTAGCAACGGTGGAAGTGTCATTCTCGGTCTATGCACTTATTCTCCATACTTTGGTTCTCATAACAAACAAGACGGTATTATTGTAAATCTCGTGACAGGAGAAACCGTTAGACGAAACGTGTACGAAGCATGCGACCGAAAAATCCTTAGTCGGCGACAACTTGAAATACTATCACTAATAGCGAAAGGGGTGCCCAGTAAACAGATTGCAGACAACCTAAATATTTCCGTTTATACCGTTAATCGCCATCGTCAGGATATTTTAGCTTCATTAAAAGTCGCTAATACTGCGGCTGCTGTAGAAATCGCATTAAGAATGAATCTTATTTAATGAGCCCTCTTGCTTTATGATTGGTTAAAAATCAGTGTTGTACCAGTTATTATTGGTTCGTAATTTTGCGGGCATATAAAAGCGAAAAAGATGAATCAATTTGCTGGTAAATTAGAATTGGAAGCAGGCATAACAGTTCTGCAAAATGAATGTGAACGTATTTTTAGTTCTGTGCCCATTCATTTTGGTAAAGGCGTTTCTCTTACACACGGAGCTTCTATTTATTGCACAGGAGTAGGTGATGACATCTATATCGGAGATAATAATATCATAGGAGGAGAACTTATTTTGTTTCCGGGAGCAAGAATAGGCAATCGTTGTGTTTTTGGTACAGGAACTATAATTGTCGCGGGTAGCTTTAGTGTTGGTAATGGTTGTGTCATGTCACATGGATGTACCATAACCCAAGATGTTCCTGATAATTCGTTGGTAGTAGGCCGTAGAGGATTGATATTCAACAAATAATAGTTAATTCCTATTGCTATTGATGCGAAAATTGGTTAGAAATCAGTATTGTGCACATCTTTTGTTCTATCTAACTTTGCAACCGCAAATAAATCACAAGGAAATTGCAATTTAATAATCATCAAATCAATATCATAATGAAAAAATTAGTATTTATCGCAATCATTGCAAGTCTTGTAATGGCTGGATGCACCCAGAAAGAACCAGAGAAAAAAGCGGGAAATTCTGACAAGAAAGCTACAACAGAAAACGTTGAACTCGCCACATGCGACATCAATGTAGGAGGAATTCGTTTTACAAAGTCGAAAAACGGCGGAGAGAATGGCATCACACTTCTTGGCGACACGCTCAAATTTGTGGCCGGTCCTCAAACTGATTATTTCCGTTCCCCGGATGGAAGCGTAGTCAATAACTCTGCGGTCATCTTCACAGAGGTTGACAACACCAAACCTTTCACTTTCACGGCTAAAGTGCAGCCTGAATTCACTGAAACCGGAACTTATTCGGCAGGGGTGATATATGCTTATGAAAACGACACACATTGTCAAAAACTATGTTTCGAGCAGGATGAGTATGGCGATCACCGAGTGGTGTCAGTTCGCACATTAGGCACCTCTGATGACAATAACCATCAGGCAATCACGGCTCCATACGTTTATATGAGATTATCCTCCGATGGCACAACCCTTGGTAGCTATTTCTCAGAAGATGGTAAAATATGGCGTATGGCCCGACTCTATAAGAATGACTTTCCTGAAAAATTGCTTATAGGCATCAGTTCACAGAGTCCTAAGGATAATGAACACACCTGCCTATTCACCGAAGTATCTCTGACAGATAAACCTGTCGCTGACTTTAGAAAGGGTAATATAGCAGAATAATAAAACAATCTAATCATTTTCAAAGGCGCACACATATTCAAAATGTGCGCTTTTCTTATACCTTTAAACGATGAGTAAACATCCAATTATCGCAAATCGCACCGCTTTTCTCGTCATAGGTTGTCTTGAGGCTGCATGGGCACCTCTTGTACCGTATGTTAAACGTGCATTTAGTTTGGACGAAGCTTCCTTAGGACTTCTGATGCTTTGTACCGGGTTGGGTTCAATAATAGCACTTCCTCTATCAAGTTGGCTATGTGTGAGATTTGGCGCAAAACGAGTAGTTTATTTCTCCGGATTTTTAATGGCTTTTTCTCTATTGACGATAAGCCTATTGGCTAACTTCACCCTGACGGCTATAATGTTATTGGTATTCGGCGGTTGTACTATCACCATCGATGTTGCTGCTAATGTGAATGGTGTTGCAGTTGAAGGTCAGACAGGAAAACATCTGATGTCAGGATTTCATGGGGGTTATTCACTTGGTACGCTCATCGGTGCCGGTGTGATGAGTTCTCTTTTCGCATTCGGAATAATCCCTATGTGGTCGGTCGTAATATTTATGATATTGGTATTGGCTGCGATGATGGCCGGATGCCGTGACCTTCTATCCTCAAAGGTACTTAAAAGCAACGACCATCCGAAACAGGATGTGAATAAGAAATTTTATATTCCACCTATGGTGATAGTGGTCGGTTTGTTATGTTTTATCATGTATGCGTCGGAAGGTGCTGTAATGGGGTGGTCAGCAATTTTTGTTAGTCAAGAGCGTGGCATTGACATGTCCGTGGCCGGATTTTTCTATACCGCTTTTGCCATAGCAATGACTATTATGAGACTTTGCGGCGACAAGATCGTCGATCGATTTGGACGAAGGACTGTGATTAGCGGAGGGGCATTACTTATTTCCGCTGGTTTCCTGATTGTGGTATCAATTGATAGTGCGATCGCTTCTGTAGCTGGTTTTGCTATGGTCGGTTGTGGTGCGGCCAATGTAGTTCCTCAATTAGTATCTTTTGCGGCCCACATAAAAGGGATGGCAGTACACAACATCATTAGTTTTATTAATGCTCTTGGATATTCCGGCATACTTCTTGGTCCGGTTATAATCGGATTCATAGGAAAACGCTACGGTTTGCATGTGTCATTTATAGGTATTGCCGTGTTTGCTTTGATTGTTGCTATAATTTCATCTATAATATTAAGAAGCAAACAGATTACACTGCAAGTAGATTTGCAAAACGAAAGAGAAACTTGTTCGCTGTAATTCTGCAAAATAAGAAATCAGTGTGCAACGTATAAAAAAATTGCATTGCTTTTTTGTGTAACTACTCAGGTATCTAAATGTGCCCAAATGCTTGATTATCAACAGTAGCAAACTTGTTGATTTACTATATTTCGATGAAAATCGGGCATTACGCAAGATTGACCTCGTGCAATAGAGTTGATACTCAACGACTTTGCATAGCTGAGTAGTTACTTTTTTTATTCTATTTTGTTAAATTTGTCTGTACCAACTTCTATCAGCCAATATCCAAAAGCGATAAGGATTATTTGTTATTGTGGGCAGTAACGAAAACAATGACGTTACTGCCCACAATAAAAGTTATATTTTTATCCCTTTCGGACGGTTATCATCCTTGATCTGAAAACCCGGTCGTCCGATGATGACATGGTCGGCAATGAAATTGCTCGACGGACTTCGTTCATTCACCGGGCTGCGTATCTGCGGGACATCATCGGTTTGTTGTGGCGATATGCTCCGTACACCTTCCGCATCTGGTTTGACTTCCTGTCCATCCTTTTCTTTTTCGGCGACTTCGGGCGTGGGCGGTGCAAGCTCCAACTGTATCTTGCGGTCGAGTGCGGCAAGTTCGGACTTCAACTGTTTCAACTCATCCTCCTTGTGACACAGACACCGTAGGTTTACAAGGCTTCCCGACTTTGGAGGGTAAGCCCAGCCCCCTGCATGTAGCTAACACTTGAAAAGGGACCCGGGTAGCATTTGAAACGTGTACCACCCGATAGGTTTTGCAAAGTTAATTAAATTTGTTTATTTATCATAT
>QWBY01002581.1_pt1 | contig 10364 bp, 12 predicted proteins | sample 1972471 | NCBI WGS metagenome assembly QWBY01 (sample SAMN09866722, study PRJNA288562) | Human gut metagenome isolate term6_stool, whole genome shotgun sequencing...
TGCTTGGTTCATGTCATGCGCAATATCTGTGCTAAAGTCCGGGTGGATGACCGCGAAAAGATCATGAACGAATTCAAGCAGATACATCAACAGACAAGCCAAAAAGAAGCTGCAGCTGTCTTGCATGAATTTTATGCAAAATGGAATAAAGCTTATAGCCATGTTATCAAAGGTTTGAGGGAAATTGAGCCCGATCTGCTGGTCTTCTACAATTATCCCAAACAAATCAGAGCTTCAATTTATTCAACCAACATGATTGAATCCTTTAACAACGTCATCAAGCGTAAAGCTAAGCCTAAGGCAGAATTTCCAACTGAACAGTCGCTTGATGTATTTATTGGCATCCAGGCAATGAGCTACAATGACCGCTATTTCGACCGAATTCATAAAGGCTTTGGTCAGGTTCAGGATACCTTAGAATCCTATTTTGATTAAATAAATGATTAAAAAATCAATTTACGAGAAAGAACTATTTACACAAAAGATTTGACAGTTTCGATTGTTACTACTGGTGCCGGCACACCAAAACCATATATGTCTGATTTAAAAGCTGCTGGAATTAAGGTAATGCCGGTTATTCCTAATGTTAAGATTGCCAAGAAAATGGAAGAAATGGGTGCTGATGCAGTTATCGTTGAAGGTATGGAAGCCGGCGGTCACATTGGTGGGACTACTTCAATGGTATTATGGCCACAAATTGCTGACGCAATTAATATTCCATTAATCGCTGCTGGCGGTATCGGTGACGGTCGTGGTGTTGTTGAAGCATTTGTTGCTGGTGCTGAAGGTGTACAATGTGGTACAATCTTTTCAATTGCTAAAGAAAGCCCAGTAGGTGATAACTGGCGTAAAGCTGTCATCGATGCTACTGATACTGGTACTGCTGTTGTTGGCTCTACTATCAAGGGTGGTGCTACTCGTGGTATTGCTAATGAGGAAGCTGGCAAGTTGTTTGAACTTGAAAAGACAGGCGTATCAAGAGATGAATTTAATTCAGCATTGAACAAGGGACTATACGTTGGTGTAAGAGAAGATGACCCTGATAAGAGTTTCTTTATGGCTGGTGAAGTTGCTGGTCTAATTAAAGAATCTAAGCCTGCTGCAGAAATTGTTAAAGATTTAATGGATGATGCTCAAAAAGTATTGAATAAAAACATCGAAATCATGTAATTTAAAGCCATTTTATGGCTGTGGAATTAATACATAAAATATTTATAATCAAGCATTAAATAAAGGCGAATGTAATTTCGCCTTTTTTATTATTATTATAAGTTATAACCAATAGTTATGATAATGCTAAAAATTAATGATTTCACAATGCTAGATGTAAGCGGTACCTTATAAGTGTCAAGGAATTAAATGATTCCAAAATTCTACTAATTTGAAACATACTCTCATACATATTATTAAACTCATCTGGTTTCCAATTCAGTAGAAACGTAGTTAGTTAGATTTAAACATAGGAGGATAAATCTATGTCTGTTAAAGTTATTGACAGTAAAACTGCAGCAGAATTGGTCCCAGATAACGCTAGTGTAGCTCTTGATGGCTGCCTTGGCACTGATGTCGCTGAAGAAATTCTTGAAATGATGAAAAATAGATACCAAGAAACTGGACATCCAAAGGATTTGGATGTTTGGTATGGATGTGGTATCGGTGATAACAAAGGCTCAGCCGTTGAAAACTTTGCTGAAAAAGGAATGCTCCGTCGAGTAGTTGGTGGGCTTGGGTCATTAGCGCCAAAGCTTGCACCAATGGTTGCGGATAATGATTTTGAAGCCTTTAATTTCCCACAAGGTACAATTTCACAATTGTTTAGAGATGCAGCTGCTCACCGTCCAGTTCTAGTAACTCATACTGGATTAGGAACTTTCGTTGACCCAGAAAATGATGGTGGTCGTTTAAATGAAGCTGCAAAGAATTCTACTTTGGTAAATAGAATTAAGATTCATGGAAAAGATTAATTAGCTTATGAAACACCAAAGCCAGATGTATCAATTTTCCGTGGTACTTATGCTGATGAAAACGGCAATATCACATTTGATGATGAGCCTTTAACCATGGATGTTACTGCTGTTGCTATGGCAGCTCACAACAATGGTGGTAAGGTAATTGTTCAAGTTAAGCGTGTTGTTAAGGCTGGTAGTCTTGATCCAAAGGCCGTCAGAGTTCCTGGCGTTTTAGTTGATTATGTAGTTCCGACTGATAATCCTGAAATGACTAAACAGACTACCGATTACATTTACAATCCAGATATTATTAAGTCTAATATTGTAAAAGACGTTAAGCAAATGGACTTACCTCTTGATAAAAAGAAGGTTATTGCTAGAAGAGCTGCATTCTTATTCAATCCTGATACCGACCATTGTGTAAACTTCGGTATTGGTCAATATCCAATGTATTGCGCAATGGTTATGAAAGAGGAAGGATTATCTGACAATATCGTAACTACTGTTGAAGCAGGTACATTCGGTGGCACTTCATTAGGTGGTGGTAGTTTTGGTACAGCTATTGCTCCTCAAGCTACTATTGATGAACCTTACATGTTCGATTTCTACAACGGTGGTGGACTTGACGCAACTTACTTAGGTTTAGCTGAAGCTGACCAATATGGTAACTTAAATGTTTCAAAATTTGGTCCTAAGATTGCCGGTACTGGTGGTTTCGTTGATATTACTCAATATACACCTAAGATTGTCTTCACTGGTACGTTCACTGCAGCTGGACTTAAGGAAGAAATCAAGGACGGTAAGTTAAACATTATCCAAGAAGGTAAAGTAAAGAAATTTGTAAAGCATGTTCAACAAATTACCTTCTCAGGTAAAGTCGCATATGACAGTAATCAAGAAGTTTGGTATGTAACTGAAAGAGCCGTATTTAAGCTAGTTAAAGGCGGTATTGAATTACTGGAAATTGCGCCAGGCATTGATTTACAAAAAGATATTCTTGATCAAATGGAATTTAAGCCAATTATTAGTGACAATTTGCAGGAGATGGATCCGAGAATTTTTCAAGAGCCAGTCATGAATATCAAAAACGATAAGAAATAGTTAAGTGTTTTAATTCATAGGGGGATGCAAAGTTGGATATTAACCAAATCCGTTATTTGCTCACAATAGCAGATAATGACTTTAACTTAACTCGTAGTGCTGAAGTCCTCCATATTTCTCAACCCGCTATTAGTAAAGCGATTAAAGATATGGAATTTAAGCAACAAGTAAAAATCTTTAATCGGCGAAAGGGTAAAATCGTTGGATTGACACGTTACGGTATAACTTTAGTTAAGGAATCTAAAAAAGTGTATGAACAATATATTGAAATGGTTTCGAAACTAAATGAATTATCAGAAAATAGTAACGGAACTGTTAGATTAGGTATTGCACCAGTTATTATATCGACCGTGTTCAATGATGCGTTAATAGCCTTTATTAACCAAAATCCAGGCATTCAACTAAAAATTATCGAGCGTGGAGCTTATGAATTACAAAGGATGTTGATTTTAGGTGATATTGATCTAGCTGTGATTGTTTCTCCAGCGACTGTTGAAGGTATTTATGAGGATTTAATATACGAAAATACAGTTAGGGTTTGGTTTAATAAAGAACATCGTTTTAATGATTTTACTGGTCCGATTCCATTCTCTGAAATAGAAAAAGAAAAGATTGTTACTCTGACAGATGATTTTATGGTTACCTTTCAATTGAACAAAAGATTTAAAGGTGATAGGCTGAAACCTAATTATTTTCTTCAAACACAATCATGGGATTTGATTTTAAATTTAGTTCAACGTGATAAGAATTTAATTGGTATTGTGGCTGCTCCAATAGGAAAGAATTATAGTGATCATGCAATAAAGAATGCTGAAATTACACCTGAATTTCCTTGGAAGATATCGATTTGTCATACTATGAATTCCACTGAAGATCCAACAGTAGAATACGCTAAAAATTGGTTTTTGAAATACTTTTCTAAATATAAAAAGATATCAATTGATTAAAAATTAAGGAAGAATCATTATGAAAGCTATATTTCCAGGTAGCTTTGATCCAATAACTAATGGTCACTTAGATATCATTAGTCGTGCTTCAAAATTATTTGATAAGTTAGTCGTTGTTGTTTCAAATAATACCTCCAAAAATGGTATGTTTTCTCCTCAACAAAGATATCAATTTGTTAAAGACGCTGTGTCTGTTTATCCTAATGTTTCCGTGAGCCTTGTTCAAAGTGATTTAACTGTTAATTTGGTTCATGAATTAAATGCTGATGTTATTGTTCGTGATGTGAGAAATAATGAGGACTTTGTTTATGAACAACAAATAGCATTAATGACTAAGAAAATGGACCCCAATATAGAAACTTTGATTCTATTTTCAAACCCTGAATGTTCATACATATCTTCTAGTATTGTAAGAGAAATTATGCTATTTGGAGGCGATATTTCAGATGCTGTTCCTGCTTGTGTAAATCGTGCTCTAATAAGAATGAAAAATCAACATATGGCAAGGAGCGTATCATTATGAAGACTAGAAAAGAAATTACCAATTTAACGATCACAGCTGTATTTATTGCATTGCTTTTTATCCAGACATTTGTTCCGAATGTTGGGTATGTAAGAATTCTTCCTAGTCTTCCTGCAATTACTACTATTCCATTAACCATTGCTGTTTATGGGACTTTAATGGGACCGAAATGGGGATTGGGTTTTGGATTAGTTTGGGGAATTACTCGTTTAGTTGTGGCCTATACACAACCAGGGGATATGGTCAGCTTGCTTTTGTTCCAAAATCCAGTAATCTCTCTTGTTCCTAGTGTTCTAGCAGGATTCTTTCCTGGATTAATTAGTCAGAAGTTTAAAGATAGGGATGCACATATTCAAAAGATAGGGTATATGCTCAGTGGAGCAGTTGCTTCGCTGACGAACACTATTCTTGTAATTTTACTTACCGATTTAATGTTTATGTCTAATTCAAGCACCTTAACAAGTTACTTAGGGCATTTTTGTCAGTCAACTCCATTGTTGGTAATTCTAGTCACTGCTCTAGGTTTCAACGGCTTGGTAGAAGCGATATTTAATGCAATTCTTGTCCCTATAATTGTTACACCTCTTAATTTGGTACTTAAAAGAGCGTAAATGATGAATAATTTTATTACTGTTGACCGTAATCACTGGACTAAATTAAACTCTAAGATTGAGCTTCCTTCTTATGAACTATTAAAAAGTTTTATTGATCAAAATAAGTTACAGGTTACAGTCAATGAACTTCAAGAAGTATATATCCTATTAGTTCAATATATATTGATTTGCGTTCAAAATAAGAAAATGTTCTCTAAATTAAAGACAAATTACATTAAGAGTGCTGATTTAAACCAGCCATTTATCCTGGGAATTACTGGATCAGTTGCTGCAGGAAAGTCAACGACTGCTAAAGTAATAGAGACTCTTATTAGTCAATTTTACTCTGATTTAGATGTTCAATCATTGACGACTGATGGCTTTATTTATCCCAACAAAGTACTGGAGCAAAAGAATTTAATGTCACGCAAAGGCTTTCCTGAAAGTTACAATGTATCACTATTAAATGATTTTCTTTCTCAAGTAAGTGATGGGGTAGAGGAAGTTTCCTATCCTGTATACTCACATGAGCTTTCAGACATAGTTCCTGGTAAATATCGTAGCATTACCAATCCAGATATTTTGATTTTAGAAGGAATCGATATTTTGCAAATTCCTGAAAATGAAGAGAAGATTATCAGTGATTATATAGATCTATCCATCTATATTGATGCCAGTGAAAACTTATTAGAGGAATGGTTCTTAACTCGCTTTAAATGTTTGCTAGATATTAATAAAGATAATCCTAATAATTTCTTTTATCATTGGGCTCATATTCCTTTAGATGAATCAATTGATTATGCAAAAAAGGTTTGGCGGACAGTTAATTTAGTTAATCTACGTGACTATATTGTACCAACCAAGGAAAGGGCTAATATCATTCTTTATAAAGATGTAGGTCACAGAGTAACATCAATAAAAATTCGAAAATATTAGAAGTATCTCTTTCTAAGCAGTTCATGAGAAATCATGGACTGCTTTTGGTTTAATGTCCGTGATCTCATCGGGGTGCAAAACAACATATACGAACTAGATCCACGATAGAGTATAATTAGGTTGAAAACTTAAGGCAGAATAGTTGTAGAGTGGAGGGAAAAATGACAAAATATGTGGTAAATAGTGAATTAAGCGATACTGAATGGCAAATTGAAAATTCAACTGCCAGATATCGCTTTATAGCTGACAATGGTGATAAAACTGGAGGCCCTGATCCTGTTGAATATTTAACTGGGGCATTAAATTCTTGTATGTCTATTTCAGCTGGATTGCTTATTAAGGCGCACCATCTGGACGTTCAAAATTTTAAGATTAATGCGGAAGCGAATACCGAGAGATTATCACACGGAATGCCAGATGTTGATACGATAACTATCAAAATATCATTTGATAGTCCTATGTCTCATGAAGATCAAGATAAATTTGTTAAAGATATTTTAAGAGTATCTACTGTCTATCAAACGTTGAAAAAAGCGATCAAGATTAGTATTGAGTGGAATTAGCCTAAGTTAAAATGACTAGTACGAAAGAAGCACTGAAGCTAAAGACAAATAATTCTAAATACAATGCAGTAGTAAGGCCATACTGCAATATCAATTAATAAAGCAACCAGTGTAGATAAAAGATCTATACTGGTTGCTTTTGTTTGATTTAAGTTAGTGACAGTATCATTAAGTTAAGACATTGACAAATTTGACGCTTTTGGAACCGAATCATTTTGATTCGGTTCTTTTTCTTTTTACAATAAAATAAAGAGTGAGCAGAAGTCTATATCTGCTTACTCTTTTGTCTCTTATCAATTTTTTTATAAAAAGAGCGTAGTTCTCATGAAATCCCTTCACATAAACATTTTAAAACTGATGAATCAGATTATCGATAAAATTCAAAATTCATTATTGACAAAACAATAAAATAAGATTAGCATAATATTAAAATTATTTAAGAAAGGAGCTACATATCATGTTAGAATCACAAAATTCAGCAACAGTAGAATTACGACGCCGCCACCAAAATGATGGTTTATTTTGTGATCCTAAATTATGGTGTGCGGCGAATTTTGTTTAAAAATAATTAATTAAGTTGATTACTAAGCAAGGTTCACATTCCTAATTGGGATGTGGACCTTTTTTTGTTACAGAAAAGAGAAAAAACTATGAAGTCAATTAAATTATTTGGTTCAACTGGTCTACTTATTGGTGCTGCTTTAACTTTAGTAGCATGTGGTCAAAGCAATACAAATGCAGCAAAAAGTGCAAAGAAATTTCCTGAACAAACTGTACAAAAAACTGCACAGAAAGGTGGCACTTTAAACTACGCAATCGAAACAGATACGCCTTTTAAAGGTATTTTTGATAGTCAATTATCAGTTGATCAAGTTGATTCTGATGTCATGCAATTTGGTAATGAGGGGTTATTCGATACTGATAATTCATATCAAATACGCGTGGTGCTAGTTAAATCGTTTTAGTTAATAAAAAAGTCCAATCGGATTAGACTCAAGTTGTAAGTAAATTAAATAGAAAAGAGTCTGATCTAATTGAACTACCTCAAGCTTAATCGTTTCTCTCACCATTTACAAGTTAGTTTTAGTCGTTTAAATGTAATTTGTCGTTCACTATATAATCTTTATGCGCCTGATAAGCTTACGCATCGAAAAAACATTGATCAAACAAAGCTTTCCGACAGCTCCATCTTAGCGATGCTCATTTGGCAAACTGAAATTGGAATTGAATCCCAAAGAAGATTCTGTAAATTTTTTGTTGGCTTATCTCATTCTCGCTTTAATCGTCGAGCCAAGATGCTTTTGCCTTTAATTCGCTGCATCCGTCAAGCTTGGAATCAAGAGGTAAAGGTTGCTGGAGAATTTTTAATTATTGACAGTTTTCCTGTTCCAGTTTGTCAGCCTGTTCGTAATTATCGTGTTAAGATCTTCCGTGACATAGCCGATATTGGCTATAAAGCAACCAAGAAAGTCTATTATTATGGTTTCAAGGTGCACGCGCTAGTAAGCGATGATGGCTATTTGCTTGACTACGCAGTCACTAAAGCATCAGTGCATGATGCCAAAGAAACAGTAGAATTGATGATTAATGCTCATCCAATTAACCATTATCTTTTAGGCGATGAAGGCTACTTAGGAAAAGACTTAGCTGCCGAGTTAAAAGGTATGGGCTATGTCCTTTGGACACCATATCGAAAAAACATGAAAGGTGCTAAAAAACATAATAATCATCAACTGATGGCAATTAGAAGAACAATTGAAAGCGACTTTTCTTTGCTCAGTTACTATAACGCTGAAAATAACCGAGCAAGGAGCTTAGCTGGCTTTCAGCAGCGGCTAGAAATAGCCATTTTAGCTTATAATATGGCATATTGCCTAGAACGATTTAACTAGCACCACGCGTATATCAAATTAATAATAAAGGACCTGCTACTTTTAAACTTGATAAAAATGCAAAGACAATTACTATTACGGTAAAAAAAGGTGTTAAATGGTCGGATGGTAAGCAAGTTGTAGCTAAAGACTTAGAATATCCATATGAAATGACTGCCAACAAAGCAACTAATAGTTTACGGTATTCAGATTCTTTAGAAAATATTGTTGGTATGAAAGCTTATCACAATGGAAAAGCAAAAACTATTTCTGGTATTCAATTTCCTAATGGTGAAAATGGCAGAACCATTGTCATTCATTTTCTTTCAATGAAGCCTGGTATGTTGCAATCAGGTAATGATTACTTTATTGAAACTGCTGCTCCGTATCATTATCTAAAGAATATTCCTTTCAGTAAATTGGTTTCATCAGATCAAATTAGAAAAAATCCTATCTTTTTTGGCCCTTATAAAGTTAGCAAGGTAGTTAGAGGACAATCTGTAACTTAGGTTCCAAATAAATATTACTGGAGAGGTACACCAAAATTAAGCAAAATTGTTGCTCAGGTAGTTTCTACTAATTCCGCATCCCAAGCTATTAAGAGTCATAAGTTTGATATAGCCGATGTGGTAAATTCACAATGGCAAGCAGTTAAAGATGCGAAAGATACAAAATTCATTGCTAAAATTCCTCTTGCTTACAGCTATCTCGGCTTCAAAGTGGGTAAATGGCAAGATGGTAAGAATGTTATGAATCCTAATTCTAAGATGAATAGCAAATCTTTACGGCAAGCAATTGCTTATGCAATGAATATTAATCAAGTTGAAAAGAGATACACGCAAGGTTTGACTTTTAGAGTGCCAACCTTAATTCCTGAACAATTTGGTGATTACTTTGATAAAAATTCTAAAGGCTATCCTTACAACTTAAAGAAAGCAAGTGAATTGTTAGATAAGGCGGGATATAAGAAGAAAGGCAAATGGAGAGTTCAACCTAACGGAAAACCATTGAGCATTCATTTAGCAGCTATGAGTGGGTCCGCCGTTCAAGAACCAATTATTCAAAACTACATCCAACAATGGAGAAAGATTGGACTTCATGTGAGTTTAACTGGAAACAGATTAATGGAATTCAATTCTTTCTATGATAAGTTAGACCAAGACGATAAAAATATAGACATGTTTATTGCTTCCTGGTCATTGTCTAGTGAACCATCACCTAGAGGAATCTATAGTGAAACTAGTGCAATGAATGACTCAAGATTTGTGACAAAAGAGAACAACAAATTACTCAATGAAATTGATTCGTCTAAGGCGTTTAATCATGCATATCGGGTTAAGGCCTTTCATAAGTGGCAGCAATATATGAATGATGAAGCTTATATTGTGCCAATGACTAATTCTTACTCCATTAAGGCTGTGAATAGCAAGCTGGTTAACTATTCACTTAAACCGGCTGAATCAAATTCGATTTGGTATAAGGTGGGATTTGCTAAATAATCTTTCTTAAGAAAAATTCCCTTCCAGATGATTGAAAACGATCAAGATTTTCTTTTTTGAGAATCTTGGTAGTTTTTTATGATTTGTAATTTTATAAATGATTAGGCAGTTTGAAGTCTATATGTGTATATTTAAATTGTATAAAATCTCCTTAAATGCTGATATAACAAGGATTATTTAATATAGCTTTTTAGCCTAATGAAGATAACTATGGTTATATTTATATAATATATTATATATTTTAGAGCAGAAGTAAAAAAATTCGAAATTGTTTATTAATTATCTGAAAATTGAAAGCACCAAAATCAAGCTCAAGTCCTGTCACTATTGAGCTTTCTTAGACGTAATTAGTTTTTATATGATCTGTTTCAGTGCAATTTGT
>QWBY01005450.1_pt1 | contig 10353 bp, 7 predicted proteins | sample 1972471 | NCBI WGS metagenome assembly QWBY01 (sample SAMN09866722, study PRJNA288562) | Human gut metagenome isolate term6_stool, whole genome shotgun sequencing...
GCTTTTTGTAAGCTCTCCATTTTCATTTTCTTCATCATGGTCTACAAAGTGAGCACCTGGCACGCCAATGTATTCTTCTACTTCTTCATAGGTCATGCCTTGTGTTTCTTCCATATTTTTATCAAAATATTCATATATTTCTTTTAATCTTTCTTCACTGAGCTCTTCGATGCCTTCTGGAGTTGTAAATATTCCTTCACCGTGAACCTCTATCATGCCCTTGGCTTTTGCTTCTTCCTTCTTTTCTTCTTTCTTTTCTGTGTCTGCCTTGTTTTCTACCTTTTCGCTTGCCTTATCTGCCTTGTCGTCAGCAGGTTTTTTACCGCATGCCACTAATGAGAAAATCGTTGCCAGAACTAATAATATGGATAATCTTTTTCTCATTTTTTTATCCTCCTATTTTTAATTTATTAATATTTTTAAAAGGTCATCCCTTCTTAATTATGCTACTCTTATCTTTCTTTTTCTTTTAAAAATAAAGTAAACGGCGAATGCTAAAAGCACTGCACCTATGGCTAAAACGCCTAGTCCCATACTTTTATTGCTATTGACATTATCTTTTGTAAAAACATCTTTTGTGTGTATGCCTTTTTTTATGTAGGATATGTCCAGATCGTCATCAAGCATCAGCCAATCGCCCTTTTGTATGCCCACTTCGCGTCGTAAAGTATGCCAGCCGCTACGTCCGGCGTTTACAACTTATACGTCATCAAAACTTTATCGCAAAAAAAGAACCGACAATTATATCGATTCTTCCATACATTTGCCCGGCATTTTCGATGAGAAACGCTTAGATGAAATGTTTTAGAAGTGAGGCGTACTGGCAAGTACGCCGCAGCGACTAAAATATTGAATCAAGTGTTTATCGCGAAAAGGCCCGCAAATAAAACACTGTTTCTAACCCTTTGGTACCATAGATTTCATCACATCAAACATATCTACTGAAAATCCTAATTCGTCAAAATAACCATCCCAATCAAGCAAGCCTTCTGCGTTATAGATTTCGTCCGGCACGATGAGGCTGCCGTCTTTTTGGCTGATACTAGGCGAAAATTCAAAAATATCATCGCGGTATCTTATAATGATTTTCGCGTTTGGTGCTATTTCGCTGATGTTTTGACAGATAAATGTAGAGCCGGCAGAAGCGGAGTAATCAAGGTAACCGTTTTCGACTTCTTTTAATTTTCCTTCATTGGAAAGCTCCAACTCTTTCAGTGCGACAGAGGCATTTTTGTACTTCGGCACCACAAGATAGCACTCTTGACCGTTTAGGCGATGAGTTCCGTCCGGATTATCATCTTTCAATGCAAGAAGCATGCTTGGATCTTCGTCGTCGTTAAACATATTTTCCCAAGGATACAGCTTTTGAAGTGTTTTCTTCAAGCTGTCTTCGTCAAAAGCGGAGCCAAGAAAGATTATAAAGGCTTTGTATTTTTCGTCCTTCGGATCGATTCCAAACTTTCTCGCCATCTTTATATATTCGTCGGAGATTGGATTTTGATCAAATTTATTTGACTTGAGTTTCATTGTCATTGTTGCTTGCGGGACTTCATATTCTTGTGTATTAAACACAAAATACGGTTCGCCCATCTCGTTTATATAAATTTGGTTATCCGTTGCATCGTAAGTGCTCCACAATTCATTCAGAATCGCTCCGGTGAATCTTCTTGGAGTGCTTATAAATGAAGGGGCGGGATCGCCTGAATAGTAAATCTTGGTAATCAGCTCCTGCTTTTCCTTCAAATTACTTTCAACCAATCCTAAAACTTCTTCCTTTTCTACGCCGAAATTTTTCATAAGCTCAAAGTCGTCAATATATTTTCCGTCCGGTATAGAAAAATTAAATAAGCTGTATCTTGGGAATTCGCCCTCCCAAAAACTGTATGTCTCAACCATAACGCTTAGAACGCTTTCGTCTTGATAGACGGAAAATGCTGCATATATTCCCGGATTGTCCTCCTCCATTTCGTCCTCATGTTCAAAATATAGATTCTTAAGACGCTCTTCAATCTCGTCAATCTCAGCATTTGCCTCCTTTGCATCCTTTGAATCCAAAAGTATCCTTGGCAAATGTATGCCTTGACCTTCCTTACTTACATAGTTCAAATGCTTTTCGTCGTCAAAGTCATTCCAAATCTCTCTGTCCTCAACATAAGTGGACATTGAGCCGAAGAGCGCGCCGGTAACAGGTTTTAAAGCTTCCGGAGTCTTGGAGACGGACTCGTCGGTATCGGACTTGTTAATGTCGGACTTGTCATTGTCGGACTTGTCGGTGCTTGACTCGTCAGTGCCGGACTTGTCGCTGTCGGATTTCTTTGTGTCTTCTTCAGTTGAATTCACATTTTTCACAGCATCATCCGGTTCCTTTGGAGAAGCGTTTTCATTCTTGCATCCGAATATTGTCAGTAGAGCTAGCGTCAATACAAGCAATATTTTTCTTTTCATAAAAATCCCTCCTAAAATAATATTATAATCACATTGATCATTCTACTTATATTATATAACTTTTTTCACTTTAGTACATCACCCAAAAGGATGAATTTTTAAAAATTCTTTCATAAGAAAGGCACTCCCATAAATTTAGGAATGCCTTTCTTATGAAAAATTTATCAGTAAAATTACTTTTCTAAATTTTTTTACTTGTTTCTTTTCCGATTTTTCTTATAAGAATTTTATTTATCTCTCTCGTCAATTAGATCATTTAGTTTTTTCTTGTTTTCTTCCACTTCATCAAGAAGACCCTTGTCTATGACTTTCTTGAGATCTTTGTTCTTTTTTAAATCGAGTTTATTGCCCTTGAGCTCGGAAGAATTTTCGCCCTTAATTTTATCGTCTTTTAAATCGGTGAGCTTTTTAAGAAAAATATCTTCGCAGAGTAAGTTTGAGATCTCGTGTTTGGTTTCATTTTCATAATGATGTCGTTCGTCCAAGTTTCTGTATCGCACATAAATGGTGAAGTAGAAAACAAAGCCTGAAACAAGAAGTATCCAAAAGTAATTTCTTGAGTCTTGGAACTCTGTGCCATCAAACATGCTCATGGCTGCGAGAAGCCTTAGAAAAAAGGCGGCGAGTCCGCCGAAAATTTCAACAAGAACCGAGTATATGAAAAGTTTTTTGAAGTTTATAGGGACGCTCCCCATAGTTTCTTTAGTTCTGGCGTTGACTGCGACGTAGTGAAGCAGGTTCTTGCCGTTTTTCTTTTGCATGTAGCTGTATAACCAAACGGGAAGGTAAGCCGCTTTCCACGAGTCTCCCTTTACAGTGTAGTCTTCGGTCTCCCATCTGACCCCTCTGTCGTATTTTTTTATGGTTTCTTTGGCAGCAATTCTGGCAACGTCGGCGCTTTCCGCTTCGACCGTATCTCTCAAGGCCTCTATATTGCTGTCTCTTTTTTCCGATGTGTAGCCCTTCATGTAGTTTGCGTTAAATTTCACACAATTTTCCGTGTCAAACGGCATGATGGCGTTGATGACATTGGTCGTCTTGTCCTTTGCATTGTAATCGAGTTTGTCGCTGCTTGCTTCTATTGACAAGTCATCTATAACTATGTCGAAATCCCTTTCAACATCATAGCTGTTGGCATCGTAAACAGTATAAGAATCATCGCCGTCTTTGACTTTGCGGCGATCCGTCTCTATCTGTCCTTCACCACAAAGATTCATGTGGGCGTTGACATCGACAAGCATATATGGCAAATATACGCCGGAGATGTTTTCTGTAGTAAATTCTCTTTTAAATGTCGGATGAGCGAAAAATTTTCTTTTCCTTACGAATTTCGCAATCTCTTCTTCAGCGTCCGCCTTTGTTACTTTGAATGGAAGTATTACGTCAGGCACTGCGCCGTTCGGTATTATATTGTTTATGGACAGGGTGTTTCTACACCAGTGGCATCTCGCCTGCGTGTTGGTCTTTGTGTCTATAACGACTTCCGCGCCGCAGCTTTCGCATTTAACTGTAACCATGTCTTCATATGCTTCGTCGATGTCGGCGGCACCCGTCCCCATTGTCGTTCCTGTAAGTGTGCTTATGTCTGCATCTTCCGGTGCAAGCTCCGGCTCAAACTCGTGTCTACAGAAATTACATCTAAGTTTGCCCGTCTTTGTATTGGTCGAGATGTCTGTCGAGCCGCACTTCGGACACTTGACTTGACCGTCCTTTAGGTCACTTGTCATGTCTCTGATTTTAATATCTTCATCATTGGTCATAAGATCACCTCTATATGCCTAGTAAATCTTTTTTAGCCTTGTCAAATTCCTCTTGTGTAATAACTCCTGCGTCCAGAAGTTTTTTCATCTTTATAAGTTTTTCAGTAGAATCCTCCGGAGACATTTGTGCCGGATTTTCATTTTGAGCGCCACCGAAGTTCGGTTGATACGAATTTTGACCTGTGCCTTGTTGGGTCGCTCCCATCATATTTTGAGCTGCGTTCATACCCATGCCCATAAATGCCATGTTAGCGCCGCCGCCGTTTTCACCGGCAGCCTGCATGCCTCTTGCGGCGGCTTGTTGGAAGAACGAATTTCCGCGTGCGCCCGACAATGCATCCGCCTTTTTAACGTCTGACATAAGAACCTTGGTGTCTTCGTCATATTCAATCGCAAGTATAGCAGTCTTTGCTATTTCAAGACCTCTTGTTGATCTCCATTCGTAGCCGTCTTCAACTGCGTCAGATAATGACTTAGCAAAACCGATTTGATCGCCTTGAATCTTGCTCATACGATTGCCCTTCGTTGGGTCGTTCGTATAATTCGAGAAAGCTGCCGAAAGCGATGAAACGACTTCGTTGAACAATTCTTCCGCCGCTTCGTTGTCCATATCTTGGAAGTCAAAAGCAGGAGCGTTTTGAACAAGATACTTTTGTGGAACGAAGTTTTTGACGAAAAGCAGCGGATCGACTATCTTCAAAGTATAAGTACCTCTGGTTACGGCACCGACTTGCGTGCCGAAGAAAGCATCGTCCCAATATATTTCGCTTTGTGTGCCGAATCTGTTCTTAGGAATTTCCTTAAGATTGACATAGAAGGCGAGTTGCTCAGTTCCCGCTTGTCCGCCGAATTTAATCTTTTCCCACGTAGACTTGATTAGTGAAGCACTTAAGCCGTCGCCTGCAAAAATACTTTGCGAGTTGGCATCATCCGACGAAAAGATAAAACCGCCCGGCTCACTCACGATACCGGTGATCATCCCGTTTTCAATAGTTATAAGTGCAGTTCCTTCGGGAACTATAATCTTGCTTCCGTTTGAAATGACATTGTTGTTGCCTTTTGTGTTTTCTCCGCGTCCGGCGTTTTGTCCTTGCGGCTTTGCCGGAAAAATACCCAAAGTGCCCGAAGACAGATTGCCCGGTCCGTAAAAGTCCAACCATTGGTCTGCGAAAGTTCCGCCTAAGGCGCCTGTAAATGCTTTAATAAATCCCATAATATTCCTCCTTAAATATAAAATTATTCTACAGAAATGTCTGTATAAGAATCAGTAACTACGTCGTAGTGTAAAATCAAAGTGCCGGTTTCGTCGATAAAGTAGTGACCGACAAGCTCAGCTAGGTTGCTGTCATTTGGATTGTCCTTTCTTAGAGTGATCGCGTAGCCTTGCACCTTGGCACCGCCGAAGTCAATCTCCTCCGTAATGGCCTCGGCGACATAAGTACCCTCCGGCAAAGAGCCCTTTTGTTTAAGTGCATCCATGACCTTCACTCCGGAATTTTTCAATGTGATAGTGTCTTGATTTTCTGTATTGTTGTCGATATAGACAGCCCTTTTCTTGCCGTCCCACTTAACATTCATATCAAATAATTCAGCCACAGCCCTTAAAGGCACCATAGTTCTGCCATTTTTAATCTCTGCCGGTGCATCGATAAGGATTGCCCCATAATTTTCCTTGTCCGAGTACCAAATCATATCATAACCTATACGCACGGTTATGCTTATCTCGCCTTTCTCAATATTAACACGCTTTTCCTTTGCCACGTAACTTACAGATGCTCCGAGATTTTCAGAAACGACCCTTATCGGTACGAGCACCCTCGAGTTTTTGATGATGGGTGCCTGATCCGAAGGAACTATCCCTTTATTGACATAAATCTTGATAGGCTCTTCCTTTGCAATGGATGCTGTGCTTAAAATCATAAGCATAAGTAAACTTAGGCAAATAACCTTTTTTATCACTTTCATAAGACTCACTCCCTTTCTTTTTTGAAAGATACTTCCTTCTAAATATATTATACTTCAGTTTATTCTTTAGCACATCACCCAAAAGGATGATATTTTGAAAATATTTAATATTTTTGTAAACATGAAAAAGAATTTTGCCCCGAAAAATAATTAAACTCAAAAGAATATTTTACTTCAATAAACAATTCCACTCAAAAAAACAAATCCACTCAAAAAAAATGATCCCGCCACTTTGGCAGGACCATTTAGGAGAAGTCTATGAAAAGAAAACTTATGCTTTCTTTAGCAAAACTTGTTTTTTAGCTGCATCCCACAAGATGTCCTTGCCATCTTTAAGGCCAAGTGCTCTTGCGATGTTCGCAATTGGAAGCATAGTTCTTCCGTGAACTATCTCCGGTTTTACATCGCTAATGTGTTCTACGCCATTGACAATGATCTTGTTTGTGTCAACAGGTATTTCAACTGTGTAGAACATATCTTGAATGATGACTGTTCTTGTCTTTGCGTCCCACGATACACTCATGCCTAAGGCTTCAGCCACGTGTCTAATTGGAAGCATAGTTCTTGCGTTTTTGATATATGGAGCTACGTCCATGCCCTTGAAGCTGTCGGTACCATTAATCTTAGTATCCAAATTATTTGAACCGATAACAAGGCTTACTTCTGTCTCAACCTTTTTAGTCGGCTTGTCAATAGGCTTTTCCTCAGGCTTTTCTTCAGCCTTCTTGTCTTCGGCTGGTCTATGTGGTCTGTGTGGCCTGTATGGCTCATATCCTGGATAGTATGGATCAGGTGTAGGTGTTGGTGGGGTAGGTGGTGTAGTACCTGCTGTTACTGTAACATTGTAGGTTGTTGTTTGGCCTTCATAAGTTATTGTTAGAGTTTGCGTTCCTTCTGTATTTGGATTAAATCCACTTACCATACCAGCTGTTACATTTTCAGTTCTTGTTGTGCTGTCTGTCATTGTAACTAATATTGTTAAATTTGTTACATCTAGTGCTTCACCTTTTGTGTAAGCTGTTTTATGGGTTGCGCTGTTAACTGCAATTGATTTTACTGTTGGTGTAGGTGGTGGAGTTGGTGTTGCTGTTACTGTAACAGTATAGCTTGTTTTTTTAACTCCACAAGTTATTGTAAGTGTTTTTATTCCTGCTGTGCTTGAATCAAAGCCGCTTACCATACCACTTGTTACTGGAATAATTGATTTTGTCCCATCTGACATTGTAGCTTCGATTTTTAAATTTGTTACATCTAGTGAATCGCCAACTTTATATTCTGTTTTGTGGTCTGTACTAATAACTCTTATTAATTGAACTGTTGGTGGAGGTGTAATTGGTTTTTCTTTAAATTTACTGTTCCGTGTCCATTAATTATGTTTGTTGTTAAAGTTACTTTTTCTGGTGGAGTTACAACGTCTTCAACTTTAACAGTCAAGTCAACATCTATTACTTCATAGTTTGTTGTGTCAGCTGGAGTAAACTTTGCTTTAAAAGTATTTTCTCCAACTGTGTTCAAAACTGTTTCTCCATCTACCCAAGTAAATCCTGAAGTTAAAGCAACTGTTGAAAGCTTTGCACCCTTTTGACCTTTAAGTCCTGTAGGTTCTGTAAAAGTAGGTCTTGCTTTTTTAATTTCAAAAGGAATATTCTTAACTTCCTTTGTGCCGTCGCTCCACTTGTATCCTTCTTTAAGAGTTGCCTTTGCAGTATATGTGCCGGCATTTGTTTTAGTATTACCTGTTATTGTGTAACCGATTCCTTCATTTACACCTGTTTGAGGATTTCCATTGTAAACTAAATTAGTGTTTGCTTTTGGAATGATTACATATTCTCCAGATTCAATATTAACAATAGAGGACTCGTCGTCAACACTTGGTGTTTCATTATCTGCCCATTTTTTTTCATCAACTGTAACTGTTACTCCGTTTTTATCAAGTGCATGTGTTCTTCCTGCTTCGCCATCAATACGGATTTGAACTAGATATTTATATGTTCCTTCTGTAAAAGTTTTACTCCAATATTGCTTCCATTCTTCACCTTCTTTTTTATACCAGGATCCAAAACCTTCCACGTTAAAATATGCTGGTTCACCTTTTGTCATATTAAATGTTGGGTTTTTTACTTTTTCTCCATATTTTAGGATACTATCTGTATTCGATGTTGCAACGATTTCGTTTATTTTTGTACGTTTGCTTGGATCTTGAACTGTCTTTGCTACGGTTAAAGTTATTTCTGCAGTAGCCGATTTATTGTCAGTAACGCATATAACAAGGTTTTCATTTGTTCCAACACCAGTTGGAGTTCCGGATACGGTTCCGTCATTTGCTACATTTATCCAATCAGGCCCTGAAACTTTTGAGAATGTATAAGGTTTTTTTCCTCCTGTAGCACCTTTAGCTACTGAGAATGTTTCGATTGCTTTTCCTTCATAATTTAAAGGAATATTCCAAATACTATCTTTGACAAAACCAAGTGGTGCTCCAACCGGAGCAGTAATTGCATATTCTTTAGATTCAGTCCAAACATAAGAGGACGAGTTGCCAACAGCTGGTATTCTATTATCTGCCCATTTGTTTCCATCAACTGTAGCTGTTACTCCATTTTCATCAAGTACATATGTTGTTCCTGTCCAACCATCAATACGGATTTGAACTTTATATTTATATGTTCCTTCTGTAAAAGTTGTTCCCCCATATGGATTCCATTCTTCACCTTCTTTTTTTAACCAGTATCCGGCAACTCCCTCGGCAAAATACGCCGGTTTACCTTCTGTTACTTTAAATGTTGGTCTTTTATATGTTCCTCCATATGTCGGAATACTGTCTGTATCCGATGTTGCAACGATTTTGTTTATTTTTTCACGCGTGTCATCTGCGAATACATTTGTCGGCATTAGTCCTGCGAGCATAAATATTGCCAAGGCTAGTGCCAAAATTTTTCTAATCTTTTTCATAATTCTCACTCCTTTAATGAAATTTAAAATATTTTTCTTTCTAAGATAATTTTACTACTATTTTTTCTTTTGCACATCACCCAAAAGAGTGATATTTGAAAAATTTTTTTGTATAAATATTTTCCCTTAAGTACATTATATATAATAAAAACCATTTGCACATCACCCAAAAGGGTGATATTTTGAAAATATTTAATATTTTTGTAAATATGAAAAAGAATTTTGCTTCGAAAAACTATTCCACTCAAAAAAACGTCTCTTTGTCAACAATGGGGGAGGCTTGCAAAAAAACAAATCCACTCAAAAAAAATGATCCCGCCACTTTGGCAGGACCATTTAGGAGAAGTCTATGAAAAGAAAACTTATGCTTTCTTTAGCAAAAGCGATATTTGCAATAGGCATCATCGTTCTTCCGTTTTTAATTTCAGGTTTCACATCGCTTGTGTAAACTTTGCCGTTTACAACAATCTTGTTTGTGTCTACAGGAATTTCAATTCTGAATGCATTGTCTTCTATGATGACGGTTCTAGTCTTCTTGTCCCAAGTAACATTCATTGCCAAAGCTTCTGCGATATATCTTATAGGAAGCATCGCTCTGCCGTTCTTAATGTATGGAGCTACGTCCATGCCCTTGAAGATATCCGTGCCGTTTACTTTGTTGTCCATATCTTTTGAACCGATGTTCAAAATTACTCTAGATTCAATCTTTTCAGGTTTTCTTTCTATAATCTTGTTATCTTCTTCCTTCTTCACTTCGTCTTTCTTTTCGGTGCTTGGTTTGTGCGGCCTGTGTGGTCTATAGCCGTAGTCGTCCGGAATATATGGAGGAGTCGGTGGGGTAGGAGGAGTAGGAGGTGTAGGAGGTGTAGGAGGTGTAGGTGGTTCCGGTGTCGGCGGGGTAGAACCTGCTGTTACTGTAACATTATAGCTTGTTGTTTTGCCTCCATAAGTTATTGTTAGAGCTTGTGTTCCTTCTGTATTTGGATTAAATCCACTTACCATGTCAGCTGTTACATTTTCAGTTCTTGTTGCTCCGTCTGACATTGTAACTAATATTGTTAAATTACTTACGTCTAGTGCCTCGCCTTTTGTGTAAGCTGTTTTGTGTTCTGTGCTGTTAACTGCAATTGAAGCAACTGTTGGTGCTGGTGGTGGAGTTGAACCTGCTGTTACAGTTACATCGTAGCTTGTTGTTTTACCTCCATAAGTTATTGTTAGAGCTTGTGTTCCT
>QWBY01003036.1_pt1 | contig 10348 bp, 11 predicted proteins | sample 1972471 | NCBI WGS metagenome assembly QWBY01 (sample SAMN09866722, study PRJNA288562) | Human gut metagenome isolate term6_stool, whole genome shotgun sequencing...
GAAAAGTTTGGCTTTGAAAAAGACGGCATCAGGAAAAACTATTATCAGAAACTAGGAGAAGATGCCTACAATATGAAAAGGAAATTATATGAGTGATTTTTATACTATGGGAATCGAGACAAGCTGTGACGATAGTTCTGTTGCGATTCTCAAAAACGATAGAGAAGTATTGGTGAATTTGATATCATCACAGATTGATATTCATGCACTTTTCGGAGGAGTTGTGCCAGAGATTGCAAGTAGAAAGCATCTCGAAGCTATAAATCCCCTAATAGAGAAGGCCTTAGCCGATACTAATTTAAGTTATGATGACATAGATCTTATATCTGTAACCAAGGGACCGGGACTTATGGGATCGCTCTTGGTTGGGATTTCTGCAGCTAAGGGTCTATCCCTTGCTACAGGTACTCCTTTGATTGGTGCCAATCACATGCAAGGGCATATTTGCGCCAACTATTTGTCAAACAAGGACCTAGAACCTCCCTTCATAAGTCTAGTCGTATCCGGAGGTCATACCTACCTATGTAAGGTCAATTCCTACACCGACTATGAAGTCATCGGAAAAACCTTAGATGATGCAGCAGGCGAGTCCTTCGATAAGGTTGCAAGAAAAATTGGTCTCGGCTATCCAGGAGGTCCAAAGATCGATAAGCTTGCCAAGGAAGGTAATAAAGATGCTATAGACTTTCCTAGGGTAATGCTTGAGAAGGGATCCTACGATTTTTCCTTCTCAGGGCTTAAGACAGCAGTCCTAAACTACGCCCACAAGCTTGAACAAAGAGGCGAGGAAGTAAACAAGGCTGACCTTGCAGCGAGCTTTCAAGAAGCTGTTGTCGATGTCTTGGTAGATAAGTCCATGATGCTTCTTAAAGAGACAGGCCTTAAGACTCTTGCCGTAAGCGGGGGAGTTGCTGCAAACTCTAGGCTTAAGGAAAGACTTAAGGAAGAGTGCGACAAAGAAGGAATCAAATTCTACCATCCATCTGTAATTTTATGCACGGACAATGCTGCTATGATTGCCATGGCAGGTTACTTAAATTATAAAAACGGAGTCGTAGACGATAATTTCATGAAAGTCTACCCGAATTTGGAATTATGATATGCGAAAGAGAAATAAGAGAGAAAGAAATCTCATAAAAAGATACAACAATCTTAGGGAGATTTTTGAGATAGTTTTTGGAGTCTTTGCCCTAGTCTTTTCCTTCGCCAACCTCAAAAACAAAAACTATAGCCAAGCCTCTATCAGAAGACTTGAGCAGAATAGATTATCCTTTATTATAGTATTTATCATAATATATTCCCTGGTAAATCCTATAGGAAATATCCCCCTCCTCTACGATCTCTACAAGAGAGATTTGGTATTAAATGGAGGATTTCTAGATGAATAAGAAATTAAAGCTTGGCCTTATATTTTTCTCCTTAATCATAATGACTTCCTGCGTTGGTAGAAGGCTTGATTCTATGAAGAGCAAGAGGGCCATGAGAGAGTTCGATAACTCAGGGATTATCCTATCTGATGGGAGCTTTTTTCCAGACAAGATTACGGGATTTACAGTAGATGAGTACCTAAAGTGGTACAAGAACCTAGACGAGCCCCTAAGACTTCAAGTCCCAAAGGCCCAAAGACCCAAGGAGTTAACGAAGGAAGAAAGGTTAGAAGATTTCGATTATTTCTTCAACCAAATCCAAAACAACTACCCCTTCTTTGGAGTTTTGAAGAGAAAACACAATATTGACTTTCTAAACAATTATGATAAATATAAGAAGATGGTAGAAGGTTGTGAAAACGACGAAGACTTTATGAAGGTCATGGAGGAGATTTGTGGAGATTTAAGGAATAATCATACAAGAATTGCCGATAAGGCCTATGTAGAAAAGACCCTCCTTTATTTTTCAAAAAACTGGAAGTCGCCTTCGATTTATTATGAATTTTTAAATCTAAATAGGCAGGTTGTAAGAAACAGGTACGGCCTAGAAGGGGTCCAAAGTGATGTAGATAGTCCCCTTAGTCTTTCTAGAAGATCGGCCATTTTTGATAAGGATACTACAGTAAATCTAGAATTCGAAGAAGCAAGCGATGATATAGCAATCCTTAGGGTAAAGTCTATGGCAGGAAGCGAGAAATATACAGAAGACCTCAAGGTCCTAAAAGAATTCTTAAAAAACAAACACCTCTACAAGGCCCTTGCAATTGATATAAGGGGAAATGCCGGAGGTAATATGGAATATTGGCAAAATTTCCTCCTTCCAAAGCTTATAACTGGGCCTAAAACTGTAACAAACAAGCTCTTTTTCAAAGAGTCCAACCAGGCCAAGCTTATGTTTGCTGACGATAGATACAATGTCGAAAGACTTTCTAATGTAGATATATCGGCTATTAAACTCGACAACGAAGAAGACCTTAAGCGCTTTGACTTTTACATGAAGGATATAATAACAGTAAATCCTGACACTTCTAACAAGGACTATGGCTTTGATGGGTCTATGTATCTTTTGGTAGATGGAAATGTCTTCTCGGCAGCAGAAGGATTTGCTAACTTCATGAAATATTCAAATACAGCAACCCTTATAGGAAATACGACTGGGGGAGATGGGATAACTCTTGGAGTGATTAACTCTGTAATGCCTAATTCAGGCTTGGTTTTCACCTACACCAACACCCTAGGATATGATCCAGCAGGGAAAATCAACGAGGAAAATCCAACAACTCCGGATATTATATCAAACTCCTACAGAGCTAGCCTAACTACTATAGACCAGCTTCTAGGAGCTAAGGAGTAAATAAGCTTCCAGGATAAATTTTTGTCTTGGAAGTTTTTCTTTTCAGAAATTGACTAGTAATAAATTTGTATGTATTATTATTAATAGAAAACAAATTAAGGAGCTAATATGAGTGAGAAATTAGATATATTAGAAGCTACTAGAGATAGGTACAAGAAGGCTTGCGATAAGCTTAAGTTAGACTCTGCTGTTTATGAAATATTAAAAGAGCCAGAAAGACTTATAGAAGTTGCGATTCCTGTAAAAATGGACGATGGCAAGACCAAGGTATTTAAGGCCTTTAGATCAGCCCATTCTTCTGCCCTAGGCCCATCCAAGGGTGGGATAAGATTTGATAAAAATGTTACAAGAGAAGAAGTGATGGCTCTTTCTATGATGATGAGTATCAAGGTCGCTCTTTTGGGCCTTCCCCTAGGAGGTGGCAAGGGTGGTGTCATTGTAGATCCTAAAGAGCTTTCTGAAAGAGAAATCGAAAGCCTATCACGTGGTTTTGTCCGTGCTACTAATAATTATTTAGGAAGTAGAATAGATATTCCAGCTCCTGATGTAAATACAAACGCCAAGATTATGGGGTATTTCATCGATGAATATATAGCCCTAAATGAGGGAAGGGAAGATATTGCGACCTTTACAGGTAAGCCTCTTGCCCTCGGAGGATCTTTTGCAAGAGATCAGGCGACAGGTTTTGGTGTAGCCCTTGCTGTAAAATACGCCTATGAGAGAAAAAATGAAAGCCTTAAGGGAAAAACTTTTATCTGCCAAGGCTTTGGTAATGTAGGCTACTTTGCAGCCAAATACATGTCTGAATTTGGAGCAAGGCTAATCGCTGTAAATGCAAGTGATAGGAAGGCTCCTTCAGGTTCTTCTGCAATTATTAATGAAGATGGCCTAGATGTGGAGGAATTAAGAAAATTAAAAGAAGATGGATCTTCAGTCCTAGACTATGCTGATTCTAGAAAGATTAGTAACGAAGAATTCTTTGCCCTAGATACAGATATAATCCTTCCTTGTGCCCTAGAAAATGTGATCACAGAAAAAATCGCAAAGACCATAAAGGCCGAGGTCATATCAGAGGGGGCAAATGGTCCAACAAGTCCAGGTGGAGCACAAGTCCTTGAAGATAAGGGAGTTGTCCTTATACCAGATATCATGGCCAACTCTGGTGGAGTCCTAGTAAGTCATTACGAATGGATCCAAAACCAAATTGGATATTATTTTGACTATGACAAGGTTAAGGATAAGGAAGAAGGAGATCTGCTTAGGGTCTTTGAAAGAATCTTCGATATGGCAGAAGAGGAAAATGTCGATTTGAGGGAGGCTTCCTTCATGGTAGCAATCAAATCCATGGCAGAAGCCCTAAAATACAAGGGAAGATATTGAATTTATGAGATATTAAATTCATAAGGGAGCTTAGGCTCCTTTTTTATTTAAGAAGAGGCCTTCATCTTGTAGGAGTATTTATTTCGAATATAATAGTAGGTAGGAAAGTTTTACTAAAATTAGATAAGGAATTATAATGAGGATAAAAAAATTTTTGGCTATAGTTTTTGTCGCCATAATTGCTTATTTTGGATCTAATACCATCCTTAATAAGCTGGAGAATAATGAACTCAAGAAAACCTATGGGGATGATTTCTCCTTTGATGATGATGCTATAGGAAGTAATGAACACGAACACCTTTTTTTGCTTGTAGGAGTTGATAAGAATTCAGACGATGATGACAATGACGATTTTACAAGAACAGATACCATAATGTTAGTCAAGGCTAATACTGAAACAGGAAAAATCGACATCCTATCTATCCCAAGAGACTCTAGGGTAAAGATTAGACAAGAGTTCGATAAGGTAAACCACGCCCACGCCTTTGGTGGAATAGAGCTTACTATCCAGACCTTAAGAAATTTCTTGGGCCTTGATATCGACTATTACGTCCAGGTAAACTACAAGGCTGTAGAAAATATAATAGATGCCCTAGGAGGGGTAGACTTCGATGTTCCTAAGGGAGTTTCGATAGACGTAGGAAGCCTTAAGATTAGAGAAGGGATGAATCACTTCGACGGCCAGCACGCCCTATGGTATCTCAGAACTAGGAAAATTTATGAAAACGGAGATATAGGAAGGGTTGAGGCCCAACAAGGCTTTATGAAGGCCATGGTAGATCAAATAGTAGAAAAGTCAGAAAAAATCAACCTAACGACCTTTGCAACTAACTACCTAAAATATGTAAAGACCAACCTTCCAATGGGAGTTCTAATGGACTTGACCAACAATATTGACAAGTTCTCATCAGATCAGGTCTCAACCTTTACAGTTCCAGGCAGAGAGCAAACAATTGAAGGAACTAGCTACTATCTACCAGAATTTGAGAAGACTTGGAGATTGGTAGACAAGGAATTTCAAAACTTTAAACTTAAAAATTGGGACAGGACCAAGGCGGGTATAGATGAGGATGGGAATATCCTAGATGGAAGAAAAAATCAAGTCGAAGAAGATCCAGTTCCACAGGCAGAAGTAGAGGCCCCTGTTAGGCAAGAAATAATAGAAGATACCGAACCACATTACTATGAACCAGCCCCTAGCTATGAGTACGAATATTATGAGCCAGAATATGTAGAAGAAGAGGTAGAAGAGGCTCTTCCTGAAGAAGCTCCTAAAGAAAAGGAAGAAAGCCCAAAGGAAACTGAGGAAAAGGTAGAAAAGTCTGATACTAGTGATAAAGATGAATGATAGGTGGGAAATGGAAGATAGAAGACAAAGAAAAGATGAACATATAGAAAATTATCTCAAAAGTGAAATCATAACAAATACCTTGCTGGAAGATATCTATATTGAACACAACGCTCTTTCTGATATGAATATGGAAGAGATTGATACTTCAATAGAATTTCTAGGAAGAAGAATATCCATGCCCCTTATGGTTAACGCCATGACAGGAGGAGGGGAAGCAGGAAGTGATATCAACGAAGACCTTTCCTCAATCTGTGAAGCAGTAGGCATACCCATGGCCTCAGGTAGTGAGGCTATCGCCATAAAGGACGAGGAAAGTCGTGATTCCTTCACACTCCTTAAGGATAAGGATATAATAAAAATCGGAAATCTAGGATCTGAGAGAAGCCTTGAAGATTTTATTTTCGCCAAAGATTTGATAGATGCAGACATTATGCAAGTTCACCTAAATATAGCCCAGGAGCTAGTCATGCCAGAAGGAGATAGGGACTTTAGGGGACTTGGTGAAAATATTAGAAATCTTGTAGAAAAACTCGATACTCCTATAATAGTAAAAGAAACAGGATCAGGAATTTCTAAAAGTGTTGCCAGTAAGCTACTAGATATGGGAGTAGGATACATCGATGTAGCCGGAAAGGGCGGAACTAACTTCATAGAAATCGAAGACCTAAGAGATGTGGAAACAGACTTTTCTGAATTTTACGATTGGGGAATCCCTACAGCGAAGTCCATCATAGATGTAAGGAGTGTATCGGAAGATGTTTTTATCATTGCATCAGGTGGCCTAAGAAATGCGACAGACATCGTAAAATCAATCATCATAGGAGCTGATATGGCTGCTATGAGCGGAGAAGTCCTAAGATACCTCCTTCATGGAGGCTACGAAGCTTGTGAGGACTTCTTAAAGGATTTACAATACAAGATAAAAATAATAATGTGCCTACTCGGAGTCAAAAATATAGAAGAATTGAAGAAAGTTGACTATAAAGTTGTTGGCAGACTTAAACAGCTTTTGGATTGATAGTTCTAGTCGCCCTAGCATAAATTGCTAGGGTTTTTTTGTTGAGGATTGAAAAGTTTAACTGTTAATGTACAATATATACAGTGGGAGGAAGAAGTGAATATCAAGATTAAATACTCGAGTGACGATCCAATATATTTACAGATAAAAAACCAAATACAAGATGCTATTTTAAATGATGAAGTTGACAAGAATAAAGCCTTACCTTCTATTAGGTTTCTTGCAAAAGAACTTAGAGTAAGTGTTGCTACTACTAAAAGAGCCTATGATGAGTTAATTAAGGATGGATTGATAGATTCGGTTCCTGGCAAGGGAAATTTCGTAAAGGATATTAATCCCCAGTTGATTAGAGAAAAATATACCTTACAAATCGAAGAAAAACTAAAAGAAGCTATCGATTTATCTAAGCTTATAGGTTTTAGCAGGGATGAACTTCATGATTTACTGGATCTAATGGAGGAAGAATATGAATGACATCTTAAGTCTTAGACAGGTCGAAAAACAATTCGATAACTTTCATCTTGGTCCCTTGGACCTTGATATAAAAAGAGGTTCCGTTTTAGGTTTGATAGGTGAAAATGGAGCTGGCAAATCTACTAGTATCAGGCTCATTCTATCTAATATTGAAGAAAAAGAAGGAGAAATCTACATATTTGGTAAAAAGAAGAAGGATTTGACCGAAAATGAAAGAAAAAAGATAGCCTTTGTTTTTGATGATTTATATTTACCCCAAGATATGAATTTAAGGCAAGTGGAAAAATTTCATAGTTTATTTTTTGGAAGCTTGTGGGAATCCAATATGTTTTGGAATTTAGTAGAAAAATTCGATTTACCAATAGATAAAGACCTAAAATTATTTTCTAGAGGAATGCAGATGAAAACATCTCTTATCCTAGCCTTAAGTCACAATGCTGATTTACTTATTTTGGATGAAGCGACAAGTGGCCTTGATCCCATAGCAAGAGACGATATACTAGATCTTCTTCTAGATTTTATTCAAGATGAAAATAAAAGTATACTTATCTCTTCTCATATATTATCTGATCTGGAAAAAATAGCTGATGATATCTCCTTTATCCATAGGGGAAAATTAATTTTTCTAGAGAATAAAGAAGACTTAAAAGAGAAATATGGTATTGCTACTCTAACTAAAGATGAATTTGAAAGCCTAGATAAGAGAGCTATTGTAGGAGTGAGAAAGCATTCTTTTGGAATAGAATGCCTCATAGAAAAAAGCTTGGTCCCAGAGGGACTTGATATGGATAAGGCTAGGATAGAAGATATTATGGTTTTTATGATAAAGGAGAAATACAATGAGAGCCTTGATATATAAAGATTTCTTGGGAATAAAAAAGATATTTATCTACTTATATTTACTGACAGGAGTAGTAGGAATATCTTTTGTAAAAATGGATAAATTTTTTATACTTCCAATGTACTTTGTAATAATTCCTATAAGACTTATAGGTGCTTTATTTGAAACGGACAATAACTACTCGGTAGATAGGTACTTAATAGCAAGTGGATTTTCAAGAAGAAAAATCGTCATGTCAAGATATGTCTTTCTTTGGATTATAACTTTAGCATCTCTTTTAATTAGTCTAGCATTAATATTTTTCTTGAAAGTGAAAATTGAAAACTTAAGCTTACTCCTATTTTTATCTATCTTAATAGTTGCATCTGAATTTATTTCGTTAATTGAAATACCTTTGATGTACAAATTAGGATCAAATAAAACAAGACAATTAACCTCTATTTCATATCTCTTGGGATTTGCTATATTTATGATAATAGGAAAAAATAAAGAAAATCTGGGAAGATTTTTGCTTGGAAATCTATCTATAAGTGAAAACACCTTAGCTTTTGCAATTCTTATTTTCATAATCTTATTAAATTTAGTGTCTTTACTTATTTCTTTTAAGATTTTTGATAATAAAGAAGTTTAATTAACTTATAAAATATCGTAAAAAATGGTGATAAGCAGACATCTTACTTATCACCATTTTTAAATTTTATTCTAGCCTTGAAGGCCTTCGGCTTGTCTTTGCATATTTTCTACTACTATGTCGTGGATTTCTCCAAGGCTTGCTGCGTATTCCAAGACTTCCCAAGGTTTATTGGAGTGAAAGTGGATTTTTATTAGATCTTCATCTCCTACAGCAAGGAGGCTGTCTCCTTCTAGGTTTTCTGTTATATAGTCAAATATTTCGTCTTCATCTAGGTTCTCGCCTGCTATTAACATTTGGCAGTCGAATTTAAATTCTAATTGTTCAGTCATTCTTTCTCCTTATTTGTTAAGATTTCTTTTTAGTTCTTCTTCTAAGCTTTTAATTTCAGCTTTGGCAAGCTCTCTATTCTTTTTACCCTCGATTTGGATATTTCTAACTTCTTCTATGGTTGAAATCAAAGCCTCGTTGGTATGCTTAATTGTATCTAGGTCGATTATACCACGTTCTGTGGCCTTAGCAGTCTCGATTGTGTTTTGTTTTAGGGTATCTGCATTTTTCCTTAAGAGATCATTGGTTAAGTCTGTAACTCTCTTTTGGGTCCTTATGGCTTGGTCGGTGTGATTCATGCCTAGGGCTAGGACCATTTGGTTCTTCCAGAGTGGAATGGTGTTTACTATGGTTGTTTGAATCTTTTCTGCCATAATTGAGTTTGATGATTGGACCATCCTGATTTGTGGGGCCATTTGGATTGAGACCATCCTTGTAAGGTCCAAATCATGGAGCTTTTTCTCGAAGCGGTTGGCCTGAGCCTTTAGGTCATTTACTTTCTGGGCGTCAAGAGGGAGATTAGACTCACGGGCCTTGGATTCAAGAGCAGGTATATCCTCGTTGTAAGTTGCCATAAGCTTTCTATTACCTGCTTCTATATACATTGAGATTTCCTTATAATAATCTTCGTTTAGCTCATACATCTGATCGAGCATGGAAATGTCTTTCATCAAGGTTATTTGATGATTTTCTAGGATTTTACTTATGTCTCCTATATTTTTTTCCGCCGATTGATATTTAGATTTTAGGGCATCTATCTTATTTACTTGTTTTTTGAAAAATCCTAAAGGGCCAGAAGTCTCTTCTTGATCCATTGACTTTATATCGACAACCAATTTGTCTAGGAGGCCGCCAATTTCTCCAAGGTCCTTGTTTTTTACGGTATCTAGGGTCTTTTCTGAGAAGTTCGATATCTTCTTTTGGGCACCTGATCCATATTGGAGGATTATATTTGTATCTTCTAGGTCGATTTTTTTGGAAAACTCATCGATCATCTTCTCTTCGTCAGGAGAAAATGTAATTTTATTTTCTACTAGATCAACTTCTTTATCACTTATAGTGTCGAGCTTATCGTCTTCTGATACTCCGTCTAGTCTTAGTTCTATATCACTCATATTAACTCCAATCATCTTCTGCTAGTCCCTCTTGTTTAAGCAAGAGGTTAATTGTGTCGATTTCTGTCTTTATGTCCATGGCCCTATCGTCTAGGAGGTCGATTTTCATTTTGTCGAAGGCTTCGGCTATGGTTTTGATTGATTCTTCGATTTCTCCCATAGATTTTAATATCCTAGAATCCCTAGAATTTACCATTTCAAACTCTTTGTAGGAAGTGGCAAGTTTAAGGCTTGTTGGCAAGTAATAGGTTGAAAACTTGCCGAGGCCTGTTGCCTTATCTGGATATTTTTCTATGATTTTTAGGATGTCTGTAGAATTTTCTATTAGCTTTCCTAAAGACTCTTTAAAGCTAGGACTTTCTATCTCGTCTCTTTTCTCGCTTAACTTATCAAGAGATGTGATTGACTCGGCAATGATCTCTTGGGA
>QWBY01003504.1_pt1 | contig 10346 bp, 9 predicted proteins | sample 1972471 | NCBI WGS metagenome assembly QWBY01 (sample SAMN09866722, study PRJNA288562) | Human gut metagenome isolate term6_stool, whole genome shotgun sequencing...
GTAAATTCTACAGTATCATTTATACGCTCAATCCAATTTTCATTTACCAATACATCATCACTTATTATTAATTGATCGAACAGTTCTTCCGTAGGCATCCACGATGTTGCATTGTTATCATCTTTCACACTTATCGCTTTTATAAATACATTCTCCAAGTTTATATATTCATATATGTTTTTTATCCATTGAATAATTCCTGGATTATGACTTGCACTGATTTTACCTTTTTCATTTGAAACTTTATAACTCAATGTTATTAATCCAAAAGATCGCCATATAGATTCATTTTCCCTATGCTTTCTCGGTGTAAATGTATCTCTGTTTTCTTTATCCGACACTTTGTTATCGTTATATCTCCATATGGTCATCGGTTCCAAAAAGAAGTTTCTATTATCAAATTTCGGTAGTTTTACGATTTCACACATAAATGGAACATTTATATCGATTTCAGGATTTATATATATGGCACGTCCCCAATTTGTATACAATTCAGCCAAATTATCCGGGATTTTTTCATATAGATACTTTTCCAATAATTCTTTTGATGTATATTCCCAACAAGGTTTTTGATTGAAAATTTTATAAACTTCTTCAGGATGAATAAGAATAAGTTATAATCCATCTTGCTATTTCAGCTTCTGTAAGCAAACATTTATAATTTTCAATACTTGGAGAAAAAAACGATGTTTTATTTCCGCTTTCGGAAATCAATCTGTTCAAAGTTTTTCCATATATAGCAGTTGCCTTAGATTTACTTATTTTTTCAGGAGAAATATCAGATTTTGTTACTTGATAAAACGGATATTCGGAGTCAAACAAATAAAATCTGTCTCTCCACTTTTCCAAGTATTTGATAATTATTTCAGAAAATTGTTTTTTGCTCCAAATACTTTTCCATGTTTCTTCCAAAGCCTCTACATAATCTTCTTCATCATCTTCATCTATTTTCTCTTCAGGATTTAAAGGTTTATAGTTTTCGTCAAGTTTTATATACTCATATTCATTTCCGCTTGCATCGAACCTTGAAAATACAGTATGTATAATTGCAAGTAAAAATCGCATTACCGCAAAATCTTGTATAAGCATATCACCGGCAAAGTTTTTGTATGTATGTGCATTTCTAAAAAATTCTACAAGCGATACTTCTTTCATATTTCCTTTATAATCCGTAATTACGCGTATCCAAGGTTCGTCCAGCAAATTAAACCTACTTATTCTATTTTCACTCACTTTTACACCTCTTTCTCTTCAATTTTTAATCCGTATTTTTCACTATACTCCAATATTGTTCCGTTTATATTTGCTTTGTTGTTTTCGTTAAATACTATTGCAAGTTCTCCATTAAGCCATGGCTGCATGTCCCATAATTTCAATTTTTCTTTTCTCATTTTTTCCAGACTTTTTATCGTACTGCTTATTTTGTAACTGAATTTTGAAGGAAGTATCATAGTTTGTTTAAGTATTTGCTTTGCAACTTCTGAATTATATATTTCACTCGATATATCTATTTTTTCCGAAAATGTTCCATATCCGCTGCCGACTTTTTTCAATGCTATAACTTCTATTCTTTCTTCTATATCTCTTACTTGAGCTTCTCCATCCGAACAATTGTCGGAATTACTTATCCAACCATGTAATGTTGGTAATTTTTTAAAATTTTTTACCTTATCCAGTCTAAAAGCAGCTGCGGCAATTTCTTTTTTCTTTTTATTTATTTCATATTCTTCTTTCAACCTAGTCATCTCTTGAGAATTTTCTTTATTTTTTCCTTCATCATAAACTTTTTGTACGAGTTTAGATATATCTTTCGGTATTACAATTTCATTTTTAAGTACTTGTACCGTTTTTGCCAATATATATTTCGAATATATATATGATGTTCCTTCCTGTCGGAATTTTAAATTTTTCAGGTCTTTCAATTTCATGTCGATGCAGTCGTCCGGTCCTTTGCAACAATAAGTCGACAGGCGCAAGTTCGGTAATAAGTACATCAAAATCTATATCAAGAGATTGTTCAAGTACTTGCGTACCGATTACTATTTTATTTTTAGGCCTTTTTCCGTCTTTACCGATTATACTCATTAAGTAATTTTCTTTTTTTATGCGATCACATGCAATAAACGCGGAGTGCAAAACTTCCACATTTTCGTCACCGAATTTTTCAACACATTTTTCAGCAATCTTTTGTGCTTTTTTTACTGTATTTACAATAATTCCTTTTATTCCGTCATTTTTTAATATTTCATATATTTTTTCAATACTTTCTTCCGGTCCGTTTTCATATTTTTTTAAAATTATTTTCTTTTCGGAAAGTTTTGAAAATTTACTGATTACGTGAATTTTTTTATCGTCATTATATGTCAACAACGGATATGCATCCGTTAATATTTTTTTCTCATCCTTTTCGCATTCTTTCCACTTATATCCCATACCTCTCATATAGTTTTCCAAAAGTTCAAATCTTTTATTTTTCGGAAGCGTTGCTGAAAGTATTATAACCGTCACATTATATGCACCGAGCCAATGTATCGCACGGTAAAGATATTCACTCATGTATGCATCATATGCGTGCACTTCATCGACAATTACAACTTTTTTCGTAAACCCCAAATGTCTTAATGCAAGATGTTTTTGTTTGAGTGCCATAAGCAATACTTGGTCTACCGTTCCGACTACAAAATCATCCAATGCGGATTTTTTTCTTCCTGCCATCCAAGAATTTACAATTATCGAACAATCTTTCATTTCATCATGTTTTTCTCTCGAATACAAATAATCATAATTATTGAAAATGTTTTTTATTGCTTCATATTCTTCATTTAGTTCTGCTTTTCCATGTTGAAGTCTAAGTCCGAATTTGGAATCAGTTTCTTTCGCTATATTTTCAAGCCATTTATGAACACGGCTGAACATCGTGTTCGATGTAGCTTGTGTAGGAAGTCCGAAAAAAATCCCGCCTGCACCTTTTTTATATGCAAGTTGTTCGGATGCAATCAATGCCGTCTCCGTTTTTCCGGTTCCCATAGGGGCTTCATAAATAACTATTCCGGGATTTTCAATATTTTCTATTATTTCAAAAACTTCTTTTTGTATTTCGTGTGGCAAAAATCCAAATCTTTTTTCATATATTTCATTTATGTCAATTATTTCTTCCGCTTCCCAACAATTTGATTTTTCCCATTTTACAAATCCTTTTTCAGCACGTTCAAATTCGTATTCTTCCAATTCCTTATCCAAGTCAAATAATGGAAAATATTCTTCGTTACTTGCAATCCAATCCGCTGTAATTACAATACCTTCAATCAGAACTTGTAAAGGCTGTGTAAGATACGGAAGTTCATCCACATTTTCAAATCCGCTTTTTTGTAATGCCAAATTCAAAATCTCTTTCTGTATTTCTTTCCAATTTTTATAAATTTCAGAATTTTCGTCTTGTACTTGGTAGTAATCTTTAGGATACGAACCGATAACCGGATTATCGTCCAAAGGTTTTCCATGATGTCCGCCTACAATTGAAGCTATACCTTTATTTACACCTTCTCTTATGAGAACGGCTTCTCCCATTTCCGTGTGATGTTTTCTATTTGCAAGCGATAATTGTGATATTCCTTGAAATCCGTTATTCTCAAGTTTTTCAAGAAGTTCTTTATCTAAATCTTCACTGTTTCCAAATCCTTTTTGAGTTTGAAATGCAGGTGTAGCTTTTCCTATATCATGTACAAATCCGATAAATTGAATAAGTCTTTTTACTTTATTTTCAGATATATCTCCGCAGTTTTTACATATATAATTTTTTTGTCCTTGTGACAGCCATAAATCCCATAAAAATCCGCATACGTACCATGTATCGATAAGATGTTGATACAACGAAAGCCATTTCAACGTTCCGTTTTTACTTTGTTTCTTAGCCCATAAAAACTTCCAATTTATTTCTTTCATTTTCCCTCTTTTAAAACAAAATTTAATTTTATTCATTATATTGTATATTTTTTGTATTTGCAAAATAAAAAAGCGAGTTGCCCCGCTTTTTTATTTTACTTAATTCTCAAAAAATTGAATAAGATTATTTCATCGGAATCTTTCTCCATGAAAAAAATTTTGCCCAATAAGGCTCTTCTTTAAATATTTCAATTTCTTTTTTTGTCATGTTATATGGATAATCTACAAATAAATTGTATATTTTTTTCGATCAAAGCTTATATTTAACTCTCCTAAATCATCAATTTTAGATGTCCACCATATTTTATTGTTTTTCTTGTCTTTTTCTTTATAAAAATCTTCATATCCGGGAACTTCACAAATTGCCCAAATATAGTATTCATCTTCACAAAATTCTTTTTTTGTCATAATTGCACCAAAAATTTCAATACTTTAAAAATATTTTTCTTTTCAGTAATTTTATGTTCCAAATATATGTCACTCTTAAGTCTTTCGTTTTGGTGATTTAGAAATTTAATTTACTATGTAACTATTTCCACAATTCTTTTTTATATTTCCCGAATTAATCTATTTATCACCAATTATTTGAAAATGTTTTCGATTGAGACTTTATTCTTCTGTTTCCATTGCTCTTTTTGCCCATGTTTTTATGTACATTTTCGGCGTGAGTAGTCTGTTTCCGGAAAATCTTACTGTGAGTCCCGTTTTTATTGTTCCGTCTCTGATTGCCGATATAATATCGTTCATTGCATGTCCTGTGCTTTTTTCATTTGTTATGAAAGGAAATATCAATTTATTTGAGAAGTCGAATTGTTTTAAAAATCTTTTTATTGGCGGTGATGCCGAGTACCACCATACGGGGGTACCTATAAATATTTTTTTGTATTCATATATGTTTACCGGAAATGTTTTCAGATGAGGTAAACAGTTTTCATTTATTTCTTTTTGCGTCCTTATAAACATGGCTTCTTTATCTTCGGGATATTTATCTTCCAATCGTATCGATGCCATTGTTCCGCCTATGGTGTTTTGTAATATTTCCGCTACATACCTTGTATTTCCGCTGTATGAGTAATATATGATTAAATTTTCTTTATTCGCCATATTTCACCTGTTTGAAGTAATTGTGTATTAAGTATATCAACAATTTCATATATGTAGCAAGAAAAACCGTTTATTCATTTTACTGAATAAACGGTTTTTGTCAATGTTTTTCAAATGCTTTTTCAATTGTGTGCCATCCGAGTACTGCACATTTTACTCGTGCAGGCATTTTGGATATGTCTTTAAGACTTATTGCGGCTTCCAATTCTTCTTTTTGTTTTTCGCTGAGTTCTTTTCCTCTGATCATGTCAAGAAACAGTTCTACAAGATGCATGGCTTCGTCTTTGTCTCTTCCTTGCATTATTTCAATCATCATTGCGGTTGATGCTTGACTTATTGCACATCCGCTGCCGGTGTATGCCAAGTCTGCTATTTTATTTCCTTCGAGTTTTATTTCGATGGTTATATCATCTCCGCAACTGGGATTATGTCCGTGTTCTTTTATTGTAGGTTTGTCTATATTTCTTTTGTTCGAATTGTCTTGATTATATTCAAGTATCAAGTCCGTGTATAATTGTTGCAAATTCATCAGTCTTTATACCCCATTACCGTACGCACTTTTTTTAATTTTTCTATAAAATAATCTACTTCGTCTTCCGTATTGTAGAAGTAAAAACTTGCTCGGCAGCTTGCATTTATTCCCAAGTATCTGTGCAAAGGTTCGGCACAGTGATGACCGGTTCTTATACATATGCCGTATTCGGAAAGTATTTGAGCTACATCGTGAGGGTGTACACCTTCTACGGTAAATGCTACCAATCCTTCTTTTTCTTTGTAGTCTTTACTTCCTATTATATGTATGAACGGTATCTTTTTCATACCTTCCAGTGTACGTTTTACAAGTTGTTCTTCACGTTTTCTTATTTCTTCATATCCTATATTTTGTATGTAATCAATAGCTGCTGTAAGACTTACGGCGCCTTCTACATATTGTGTTCCGGCTTCAAATTTTGCCGGCAGCGGTGCATAATAGGTTTTTTGTTCTTCAACTCTTTCTATCATGTCTCCGCCGAGCATGAACGGTTCCATTTTTTCGAGGAGTTCTTTTTTACCGTAGAGAACCCCTATTCCGCCCAATGAGCATAGCTTGTGTCCGGAGAATGCAAAGAAGTCGCAATCCAAGTCTTGTACGTCCACTTTCATATGCGGTGTACTTTGTGCTCCGTCAAGTATGACTACGGCACCGTTTTTATGTGCTCTTTGTATAAGTTTTTTTGCATTTATTTTTATTCCGAGTACATTACTTACTTGTGCAAATGCAAATATTTTTACACGAGTGTCGTCTAATTTTTCCAAATCACTTTCTATAAAGTGTCCGGTTTCTTTGTCTACATATATATATTCCAGTATTGCTCCGGTTTTTTCACAAACTCGCTGCCATGTCACCAGATTGGAATGATGTTCGGATATTGCTATAAGTATACGATCGCCTTTTTTCAGAAATTTTTCTCCGTAAGAACGTGCTACCAGGTTCAAACTTTCCGTTGTGTTTCTTGTGTATATTATTTCTTCGGCGCTTTTTGCATGAATAAAATCTTTCACCTTTTCTTTGGATGTGTCATAGATTTCGGATGCACTTATTGCAAATACATGTGCACCTCTATGCGGATTTCCGTTATGGTGTAAGCAATATTCATTTACTTTTTCCAAAACTTGCAAAGGTCTTTGAGTTGTAGCGGCATTATCGAAATACACTACTTTATGACCGTTTACTTCGGTATCCAAAATCGGGAAATCTTTTTTTATCATGCTATTGTTCACAGTTTTCCTCCCGCGATTCCAATTGTATTTTCACTATATTCATTACTTCGTCACGTATACTTTCGTCCATTTTATCAATTAACGGACAGATCAACGATTCTACTATTATATGTCTTGCTTCCGTTTTAGTAAATCCTCTTGTCATCAAAAAGTACAAAACATTGTTGTCAAGTTGACCCGCACTTGATGCGTGATTTCCTTGTACATCGTCTTCCGTACACAGAAGTAACGGCAATGAAACGTTTCTTGCGGTAGGATCCAATTGTATCGCTATATCGCTTTCATCCCCGACGGATCCGCTGCATCCGTTTATAAAGTTTAAAATTCCTCTGAATACTTTTTTCGAGTAATCCGATAATGCACCTTTTACGTCTATGTTACCGTCGGTATTTTTGCCTATACAGTCTATATGGTAGAAGAAATCGACTTTTTGATTTCCGCTTGCCATGTAAACTGCAGATTCGAACAATGATGAGTTATTTCCTAATAGTTGTGCATAGCTATGTACTATTACTTCTTTACCGCCGAATTCCGCAGCAACAAATTCCGCATGAGCGTTTTCCGCCATAATTATATTTCTTTCGTCATATATTGAGGCGTCTTCAAATCCGTCTTGTATACGTGACACTTTCAGTTCAGCGTTTTTGCCTACATCATATTGTACTGCCGTAAGAATTGTTGCAATATTTTTTTCGCCTTTATATTTCCATACAAGTTCAAGTTCCGATGATTCTTCCAATATTACATGAAATGCTCCGGAAAAGTCTTTTAGTTCTTCACTTGTATTTATTTCTATAGTTAATTTCGTTTTTACGTTTTCAGGAATTTTTATTGTATATGTATGCCCTTCCAACGCTGTTTTTATGGTTTCTTCACATGCACCTTTGTATGTTTTAGGGAAATTAAATTCTTTTTTCAAATATTTATTTTCTGAAAATACCGCATTTGCTATGTTTTCCGGTGTCTTAAACATAAAAGGTGTATCATTTGTTTTCAAATATCTGTATGTCAAAGTCGGCAGTCTGTTTACTCTTATTTCTCTCATTTCCGCCTCCTTAACCTATCGATCCTTCAAATTCCAAGTCTATCAATCTGTTCATTTCTACCGCATATTCCAAAGGCAATGCTTTTGATATAGGTTCGGCAAATCCTCGTACAAGCATGGCTTTTGCTTCTTCTTCCGATATTCCTCTGCTCATAAGATAGTAGATATCTCCATCGGATATTCTTCCTATTTTTGCTTCATGACCTAAATCTATGTCGTCATTTTCTATAATAATATCCGGAATTGTATCTGAACGTGACAAGGAATCAAGCATCAATGATTCACAACTTATTGTACCTTTTGTGCCTTTTGCACGCGGACCTATATGTACTACACCTCTGTAAAGACAAGTTCCGCCGCCTTTTGATATGGATTTGGAGTTAATGTTCAAGCTTGTATCTTTTCCGAAGCTTTCAACTTTACATCCGGTATCCAAAAATTGTCCTTTACCTGCAAATGAAATACCGGTAAATTCACATTTCGAACGATCACCTTGCAAAATTGTATCGGGATACAGACATGATACGTGAGATCCGAAGGATCCACTTACCCAAATCATACTTCCGTCTTCTTCGACAATGGCTTTTTTTGTATTCAAGTTGTACATATTTTTTGACCAGTTTTCAATTGTCGAATAACGGAGTGTGGCTCCTTTTTTTACAAACAATTCTACTGCACCTGCATGCAAGTTCGCCACATTGTAACGAGGTGCGGAACAACCTTCAATGAAATGACAGGATGCACCTTTTTCAATAATTATCAACGTATGTTCAAATTGTCCCGCTCCGGGAGCATTCAAACGGAAATAACTTTGAAGCGGCATTTTTACGTGAACGCCTTCAGGTACGTACACAAACGATCCGCCTGACCATACTGCATAGTGCAATGCTGCAAATTTATGGTATCGGGGTGTTATTAATTTTCCGAAATACTTTTTTACTATTTCAGGATATTTATTTACTCCCGTTTCAAAATCCACATAAACTACGCCTTGTTGTTCCAATTCTTTTTGTACGTTGTGGTAAACAACTTCGGAATCGTACTGTGCACCTACTCCGGCAAGATTTTTCTTCTCGGCTTCGGGAATTCCCAAGCGATCGAAAGTGTCACGTATGTTTTGCGGCAAATCTTCCCAACGTGCTTTCATGTCGGTTTTCGGACGTATATATGTATATATGTGGTCCATATCCAACTCGGATATATCCGGCATCCACGGAGGTATGTCCAATTCATCGTAAATTTTTAAAGCTTCAAGTCTTTTTTGAAGCATCCATTCAGGTTCATTTTTCTTTGAAGAAATTTCTCTGATAATATCTTCCGTAAGTCCCGAATCGGATTTGTAAGAAAATTCAACTTTATCTTTTATGTCATATATACTTCGATTTACATCATCGACATAAGTTCTTTTTCTTTCTCCGGCCATACTACACCTCTTTACGATATGCGTCAAAACCGTTGTTTTCAATTTCATCTACCAATTCCGGTCCACCGTTTTTAACTATGTATCCGTCAATCAGTACATGTACAAAATCAGGCTTGATAAATCTTAAAATCTGATTGAGATGTGTAACCATAACAATAGCGTTTTCTTCGCTATGATATTCTGAAATGTTGCGTGAAACTACACGCACCGCATCTACGTCCAATCCGGAGTCCGTTTCATCAAGCATTGCAAGTTTCGGATTCATTGCACGCATTTGAAGTATTTCACTTTTTTTACGTTCACCGCCTGAAAATCCGTCATTTAAATAACGTTCTCCGTAAGATGTATCCATTTCCAAATCTTCCAAGTATCCTTTAAGCATTCTCTTGAAAGGAAATAATTTCTGTTTCTTTCCACTTACTATCGTCTTTGCGGTACGAATGAAATTTTCCATAGTAATACCGGCAATTGAAATAGGTGCCTGGAAAGAAAGAAATATTCCCAGTTTCGCTCTTTTATCTACGGATAATTCTGTAATGTCTTCTCCGCAAAAGTAAATTTTACCTTTTGTAATTTCATAAGCCGGATTACCCATAACTGAATGAAGCAGCGTAGATTTACCTGCACCGTTCACTCCCATAATTACATGAACTTCTCCGGTATTGATTGTCAAATTTATACCGTGCAAAAGTTCTTTTTCTCCTACTGAAACGTGAAGATTTTCAACACGAAGCAACTCACTCATTTAGTTCACCTCAAAATTTATATCAGTTAATTTTTGTATCTTTATTTACGTTTTCATTGTAGCTTATTTATTTTGATAAGTAAACAAAAAATAATGTTTTTTTAATTGTTTTTATTTGTAAAAACATCGACAAAAAGCCTGAATGTCCGATATTATCTACTTTTTTCGATATATATTTTTTGTTATAAAAAATTTATTTTATAAACTAAAAAAACACTTCACATTCAGTGATATGTACCCCCTTTACTGGACAAACCAGTAAAGGGGGTATTTTTAGTGAAATATAATTATGAGTTTAAAAAAGAATGTGTTCAAAAATACAGAGA
>QWBY01002589.1_pt1 | contig 10344 bp, 9 predicted proteins | sample 1972471 | NCBI WGS metagenome assembly QWBY01 (sample SAMN09866722, study PRJNA288562) | Human gut metagenome isolate term6_stool, whole genome shotgun sequencing...
CGCCAGCTCCACGCCGCCGGCGCTCCCCTGCTCCCACACCCGGGAGCAGACCGTTTCCGCACCGATGCTCCGGCACATCTCCCGGACCAGGGCCGTCTCCGCCGGGGTGTCGGTGGCAAATTCATTCAGTGCCACCACCACCGGCAGCCCATAGACCTGCTGCAGATTTTCCACATGCCGCCGCAGGTTGGGCAGGCCCCGTTTCAGCGCCTCCGGATTTTCCCGGGAAAGGTCTCCCGTCGCTCCGCCGTGGAGCTTCAGAGCCCGGACTGTGGCCACCACCACCGCCGCATCCGGCGCAAGGCCCGCCATGCGGCATTTGATGTCCAGGAATTTCTCCGCTCCCAGGTCTGCGCCGAAGCCCGCCTCTGTGACGCAGTAGTCCCCCAGGGCCAGAGCCGCCCGGGTAGCCGCTATGCTGTTGCAGCCGTGGGCGATGTTGGCAAAGGGCCCGCCGTGTACGATGGCAGGGTTCCCCTCCAGGGTCTGCACCAGGTTGGGCAAAATCGCCCGCTTCAGTAGCGCCGTCATGGCGCCCTCCGCCTTCAGGTCGTGGGCGGTAACGGGCTTTCCCTCCCGGGTATAGCCCACGATCATCCGCCCCAGCCGCACCTTCAGGTCGCTCAGGTCCTCCGCCAGGCAGAATACCGCCATCACCTCCGAGGCCACGGTAATGTCAAAATGCTCCGCCCGGGGCACACCGTTTGTGCCTCCGCCCACGCCGGAGAGAACGGAGCGAAGCTGGCGGTCGTTCATGTCCACGCACCGCCGCCAAACCACTCTGTCGATTCCCAGCTCATTGCCCTGGTAAATATGGTTATCCACCATAGCGGCCAGGAGATTGTTCGCCGCGCCGATGGCGTGGAAGTCTCCGGTAAAGTGGAGGTTTATCTCCTCCATGGGCACGATCTGCGCCATTCCGCCGCCGGTGGCCCCGCCCTTGAGCCCAAACACAGGCCCCAGGGACGGCTCCCGCAGGGCCAGCACCGTCTTGGCCCCCAGCCGGTTCATGGCGTCCGCCAGGCCGATGCTGGTGGTGGTCTTGCCCTCACCGGCCTGGGTGGGGTTGATAGCCGTGACCAGGATCAGCTTGCCCCGCTGCTTCCGCTTCTCCCGGGGCAGCCGGAGCTTGGCCATGTATTGGCCGTTCCGCTCCAGCTCCTCCTCCCCCAGTCCCAGCTTCCGGGCCACCCGGTCAATGGGCAAAAGGGTAGTGCTCTGGGCGATTTCAATGTCTGAGCGCATAGCTTTGCCCTCCTCTCATCGGCTTTCGCGGCCCAGGGCCGCCTGATAGGTATTCTCCATAAGCATCGCCCGGGTCATGGGACCCACGCCCCCGGGCACCGGGGTGATATAGTCCGCCCGCTGTGCCACCGCGCCGAAGTCCACATCTCCGCAGAGCCTTCCGTCCGTTCCCCGGTTCATAGCCACATCTATGACCACCGCGTGGGGCCTTACCATGTCGGCGGTAATGAGCCCGGCCTGCCCTGCGGCGCTGACGAGAATATCCGCCCGCCGGCACTGGTCAGCTAAGTCCGGCGTTTTGCTGTGGCACACCGTCACCGTGGCGTCCGCCTGCAAAAGGAGCAGCGCCAGGGGCTTGCCCACAATGTTGCTGCGGCCCACCACCACGCAGTGCTTGCCCGCCGGGTCAATGGCATATTCCCGCAAAAGGGCCAGGATGCCCGCCGGAGTACAGGGCAGATACCGGGGCTGGCCCAGCAGGAGCCGCCCCACATTTTCCGGGTGAAATGCGTCCACATCCTTATCCGGGTCAATGGCGCGCAGCACCTGTGCCCCGTCCAAATGTCCCGGCAGGGGCAGCTGCACCAGGATACCGTCCACGGTATCGTCCCGGTTCAGTTCCCGTATCAGGGCCAGCAGCGCCTCCTGGGTGGTGTCCGCCGGAAGCCGATGGTCCCGGCAGTCAATGCCGCATTCCCGGCAGTCCCGCTCCTTGTTGCGCACATAGATGGCCGAGGCCGGGTCGTCCCCCACAAGCACCACCGCCAGCTGCGGCGCCCGGGCAAGGTGCCCGCACTTACAGCGCAGCTCCTCCTTTATCCGTCCGGCCAGAGCCTTACCGTCCAGTATCCCAGCGCTCATGTCAGCCCTCCTTTTCCTCCTGCTCTGCCTTTTCCCGGGCAGCCACCTGGTTCACATACAGCTCCTCGGGTCTGTGAGGCCGCACCTTGAGATTCCAAATCAGCATAAATATGCTCACCAGCACCATCACGGCGCTGAGAGCCTGGGACACCCGTATGGGCTGGCCGAAAAGCTGCCAGTTGAACAGGTACAGGCTGTCCGTGCGCAGGCCCTCCACCCAGAAGCGGCCCAGGCCGTACCACAGGAAGTAAAACCAGGTGTTCTCCCCGTCAAACTTCCGGTGCTTCGACACCACAAACAGCAGCAGAAGCAGACCTATGAGGTTCCAAAAGCTCTCGTAGAAAAAGGTGGGATGCACCTCAATGAGGGTGCCCATCTTAGTGGTGAGCTGCATACGGAACACGGAGGTGGTCTCCGCGCCGAAGGCCTCTCGGTTCATAAAGTTGCCCCACCGGCCCACGATCTGCCCCACCAGCAGGCCCATCACCACCAGGTCTGTCATGGCGAAGAACTTAAAGCCCCGCTTTCCCTTGCGCCGGGAGAGGCACAGGGCCAGGATGACCACGGCGATGACCGTGCCGTAAATGGCCAGGCCCCCGTCCCAAAAGGCGATGGCGCTGCCGAAGTCAAAGGAGCCGTCGGCCCTTTTGAAATTATCCAGGTAAAACAGCACATAGTAGACCCTTGCCCCGATGATGCCCACGGGAATGCCCCAAAGCAGGCCGTCATAGAGGTTATCCTCGCTGATGCCGTATTTTTTGCGCTCCTTCATAGCCAGCAGCATGGCCAGCAGCAGACCCATGGCAATGAGGATGCCGTACCAGTAGACCCCGTGGCCGATGTTAATGGCCTTGGAGCTGGCGGTAAAGGTCCAGTCGCCGAAAAGCCCCGGGAAGCGGATGGGGCTGTCGGTCATGATAACAGAATTCATATCCATACGATCACTCCTTCGGATAAACCACAGATAGGGCCATGTGCTCCCGGACCAGGTTCCGGCGGATAAAGTCCGTCAGGTCCTCCCGGGTAATGGAGTCGAACATCTCCGGGAACAGCAGCGGGTCATACCCGTCAAAGCAGCCCTCTGCCATGGAAATGGCCACGGACTCAAAGGAGTTGAGGCTCTTGAGGGTGGAGCCGTAGTTGGCCCGGCAAATGCGGCGGAAATAGTCCTCGTCGATGCCGTCTCTCACCAGGCGCTCTGCCTCCTGCAAAACCGCATCCGCAACGGCATGGGGATCGTTGCTGTCGCCGCCGATGTAGGCGTAAGCCACCCCCGGCAGGGTGTCGAAGCTATAGCCGAAGGTGCCGTTGATAAGCCCCTGGCTATAAAGCCGGGCATACAGCGGGCTGGAGTCTCCCAGCAGCACATCGCAGGCCAGCTCCCCGATAAGGGTCCGGCGCATCTGCTCCTGTCCCCCGCTCATAGGCGGGCACTTGAAGCCCAGCAGAAATGTGGGCATGGAAACCTCCATTTGGCAGGAGACCTCCGCCTCCAGGGGCGTCAGGTCCGTCTCCTGGCCATAGTCCCGGGGGATGGCGGGGCCGCTCTCCTCGGGCAGTACCTCCTCCGCCAGGGAGAACACCTCCTCCGCGTCCAGGTCACCCACGGCCACCAGGCACATATTGGCCGGGGTGTAAAAGGCCTTGTGGCAGTCGTAGAGCGTCCGAGCCGTAATATGACTGATGCTCTCCACAGACCCGGCCACGCTGACCCGGGCGGGGCTGGTGCGGTACAGGGCCTGCATGAGCTTCTTATACACCTGCCACTCCGGGTTATCCTCGATCATGCCGATCTCCTGGCCGATGATGCCCTGCTCCTTTTCCACGCTCTCGTCGGTGAAGTAGGGAATGGATACAAAGGACAGCAGAATCCGCAGATTCTCCTTAAAATGCTCCGTAGAATCAAAATAGTACCCGGTGATGGCATTGGAGGTGAAGGCATTGGGCTCTGCGCCGTTTTTTGCCAGCTCCTGAAGGGCGTTTCCCTCCTCCGTGTCAAACATCTTATGCTCCAGATAGTGCGCAATGCCCGCCGGGGTGTCCAGCCACTGACCATTCAGCTGAAAGCGCAGGTCCATGCCGCCGTACCGGGTGGCAAAGAACGCATATTTCCGGGCAAATCCGGGCTTCACCACCACATATACCGGCAGCCCGTTGGGCAGGGTCTTACACACTACCCTTTCCCCTACCCGGCGATAGACTTTTTCACTCATTGTGCCGTCTCCTTTCCCGTGAGGAAGTACACCGTGTCCAGCTTGATGCTCTGCGCCGCCTGGCAGATACGCTCCGGCGTCACCGCCTCCAGGCTCTGCATCAGCTCCTCCGGGGTCTCCTGCTGCCCTACAGCAGCCCGGCTCATGTAAAAGTTTTCCAGTGCCCCCTGGGAGTCCGCCACCGAGCGCAGGGAGTTCAGGGCCGTGCTCTTGGCCCCCTCCAGCTCCCAGGGCTCCCACTGTCCCTGCTGCACCTGCCGCAGCTGGTGCAGGATCTCCTCCAGGGTGCGGTCATAGTCCTTGGGCTCAATGCCCGAGGACACGGTGAGGATTTTCTTTGCCCGGGCATAGGAGCTGGAGGCGTAATAGCAAAGGGACAGCTTCTCCCGAACATTGAGAAACAGCTTCGAGTTGCTGGACCCGCCGAAAATCAGGTTCGCCAGCATCATAGCCGGCACATCGTCGCTGCCGCAGCGAAAGCCCATCGCCAGCTTCCCCTGGGTCACATCCATCTCCTCGGTGATAAACCGGGGCTTCTCCGGGGCGGCAAAGGTCTGCATAGGGGGCAGCTCCTCCGCGCTCCCCCGGGGCAGGGTGGAAAAGGCCTGCAAAACCGCCTCCTCTACCCGGGAAACCTCCGCGCTGCCGCAGTACAGCAGCTCCAGTCTCCCCGAAGAAAGGAGCCTCTGCCCATGGCGGAACAGGGTGTGCTTGGTGATTTTCCCAGCCGTCTCCTCGTCGCCCAGGCGGCTGACGCCGTAGGGCTCGGCGGCGCACATCTCCTGCAAAAGCCGCAGGTTTGCCCAGTCCCGCTTGTCGTTGCGGATAGCGCGGATACTGTCGATAAGGTTCACCTTTTCGCTCTCCACATACTCCCGCAGATAGTGTCCCCCCTGGGTCACGGGGTCCAGGAGCATCTCCCCCACCAGCGCCGCCATAGGCTCCAGCAGCTTCTCCCCGCCCAAGGCGAAGCGGTCGTCAATGCAGCTGGCCACAAAGCCCACGCACTGGCGCTCGCCGTTTTTGCGCACGGTGGTGGTGACGGTGGTGCCGTAGAGGGTGTCCATGGCAGCGGACAGGGCCTCCATGTCCGGGCAGCGCATGGTGCCCCGGCTCAGCACCGCGGGCAAAAGGGCGTTGTAGGCCGCCCGCTCCCGGTCCAGCTCCGTAACGAATTGGGCGGACAGGCAGCTGGTCTTAAACTTGCTGGCGGGCAGGACCGTCAAATACACATGTCGCATGATCTCCCTGCGAAATTCCATCATAGTATGAAACCTCCCGATAACTACATATACGGAGTTTATTATACCGCACCCCCACGGGAAAATCAATTCTTTCCGCCCGAAAAGGGAAAAAGCCGGAGCGGCTCCCCTCCCCGGAAAATAAATCCAAAATCTTTTCATAGGTTTTTTCCCGGTCAAACAAGTCCTCCGCCATTTGCCGGGCCATCTCCTCATATAGGGTCCGGGAGCCCAGCAGGGCCGCACAGGTATCCATCAGGCTCTTGGACGCGGTAAGCGGCGCCTTGGGGCGGAGGTACTCTATGCACTTCCAAAAATTCAGTTTTATGACCCCTCTCTCATCCATAATGCAGATTCGTCCCCTCAAATCACAGGCAAAGCCTTCGTCCCGCAGTGGGCTGCGCCAGACGAGTGCCTATCTCATTTTGTCGAATAGGCGAAAGATTAACGCCGATTAAAAAAACTGCTCCTGTTGCATAGGGACGGGCAATGAAGGGGAAACATCCCGGCCGTGGCGGGGAATAAATGAATACCGAGAAAGGAGTGATCGATTGTGATAAGAGGAACAACCCCGAGCTCACCTTCCAGTTGTCCTCGATGCCGGAGCGCTGACAAAGCTATCCATCGTCTTTGAGCAGGACGGCGTCCTGGTTCTGGAAAAAACCGGAGGACTGCACCGTCAGCGGGCAGCAGGTCTCCCTGCAGACGGAGGAGACTAACGGCTACAACAGTCTCTGCTTTGTGGAAAAGGCCTGGCTCCGGAGCGTGTGCATCCCCAACCTGGATGTGTGCCGCAACAACGAAGCCGACGACGCAGACTGGAAACGGGTTTTCGGAGAGCGGGACGAGAGCGGCGCCCCCGTATACTATCCCAAGACCCAAAACACCGCCGAGAGCACCAGCTTTTGCGTGGTGAGCATTGACCGCAAGAACCGAAAGCTCCACTTTATCGCCTATGGCGCAGGCTATGACCGGGAGCTGTGTTACTGAGAAAATCATAAAATGGATCGTACCCACCGGGTACAGGAAGGAGCAGAAAATGAAAAAGAATTGGAAACAGTGGGCAAAGGCCGCCGCCGTGCGCGCCGTAAAGACCGTGGCACAGACCGCCGTGGCCACCATCGGCACCAGCGCCGTGCTGGGCGAGGTAAACTGGGTGATGGTGGGCAGCGCGTCGCTGCTGGCGGGCATCCTGTCCTTGCTCACCAGCGTGGCGGGCCTGCCGGAAATCAAGGAAGAGGGCGCAGAAAATGCCTAAGGTATTTCTTTCCCCCAGCAACCAGTATGATAACCCCTACGCCTACGGTGGCACCACCGAGGGCGTACAGTGCGGTAAGATCGCCGAGGCTTGCCGGGAGGCCCTGGAACGCAGCGGCGTGACCGTGAAGCTGATGCACGATGAATCCATGCAGGAGAAGTGCGCGGCTTCCAACGCCTTCGGCGCCGATCTCCATGTGCCCATCCACACCAACGCCTTTAACGGCACGGTGAGCGGCACCCGGATGTTCTACTACGCCGAGGGCGGGGAAGGTCAGAAGGCTTGTCAGGCAATTTTTGCCCGGCTGGCCCCGGTCACCCCCGGCACCAGCGAGAATATCCGGGCAGATGCCTCCCTCTACGAGGTGCGGGTGCCTGCCGCCCCTACGGCCTATATTGAGTGCGAGTTCCACGACAACCCCACTGCGTCTAAGTGGATCGTGGAAAATACCGGGCTTATCGGGGAGACCATCGCCCGGGGCATCTGCGACTACTTCGGTGTGACCTTCCAGGAGCCGGAGCAGCCCAAGCCTGTCGAGCCGGAAAAGCCCGCCACCGACAAGCTCTACCGTGTGCAGGTAGGCGCCTTCGCCGTACGGGAAAACGCCGAGAGGATGCTCCAGCGACTGAAGGACGCCGGGTTTGAGGGGTTTATTCGGGACGGGAACTAATGGGCTGTCCCGAAAACAGCTTACGATAAAACCTACAATAAAAAAGGTGCGCGGGGGTACTCCGAAGGAGCGTCCCCGCACACCTTTTTTTACAAAGCATTGTCTTTCAGTCCGTTTGCTCCATGGCAAAGGCCACATAGGGAAGCTCCCGGATCTGCTTATAAATATCCTCGGTTTTTATTTTGCTGGCCGCCGGAACATCCAGCTCCAGGCCGATATGGCCCGGCAGATTGCTTCGGGCCGCCACCACCCGGACGCTGTCGATGGCGTACCGGGCCTTCATCAGCTCCAAAAATTCATTGATGCAGCCCTCTCGATCCACCTCCGCGTAGACCATATCCCGGGTGAGACTCTTCTCCCGCTCAATATGGGGCAGGAGAATATTGGTAAGCAGCAGCAGGGCCGAGGCGGCAATGGCCCCGGTGTAAAACCCCACCCCCGCCGCCAGGCCGATGGCCGCCGTGGTCCACAGGCCCGCCGCCGTGGTCAGCCCCGTGATGCGGTGCCGACCCCGGATGAGGATCATGCCGCCGCCCAAAAAGCCTATGCCCGAAATGACCTGGGCGCTCAGGCGCATGGGGTCGGAGCTCTGCCCCAGGACATCCGTGGTGTAAAGCCCCACCAAAGCCGTCATGGCTGCGCCGATGCACACGATGATGTGGGTGCGCATCCCCGCCGCCCGGCCCTTGGCTCCCCGCTCGGTGCCGATAAGGCCCCCCAGCACCGCCGCCAGCAGCAGCCGCAACACGGTGGACAAGAGATTATTTTCCTGTAATAAGGTCAAAAAGTGCGCCATTACGCCCCTCCCGGTCTTAAAAATGTTTTTGTGACCTGATTATGGCATAAATTCGGCTCCATTGCAACCGTTGGTTTTGTTCTCGGCAGATGCAAAAAAGGAGACCAGAAATGAAGTCAAAAGCGCAGTGCCCTATTTTTTGTGCGTTTTATGGCAGAATATTTATCTCGACCCCAATAATTTAGGTCAAAAAAATTATCTTACCTGTTGACAAGCTGTTATTAAGCTGATAAAATATTATTGTCGAATATGATTTTTTTGTGAAGTGGGTGATATACATGCGTAAAGACAATAAAAGTGATCGTGTCAAGCGCTTCGCGCAGATCTGGAGCCTGTCCCGCGCCGATACGGGCAAGACCCAGGAATACATGGCCAACGGCCTGGGCGTAAGTAAAAAGACCATTCAAAACTGGGAAAAGGGCGCCAGCGCCCCGGATCTGTTTGAGGGGTCTGAGTGGTTCCGGGTGCTGGGTATCAATCCCCTGCCCTACTACCTGGCCTTCCTCTACCCCTGGATGTTCGACGGCATTAAGCCCGACGACAACGACGAGGAGATCGAGCAGGCCCTGCTGTTTTTGGTGAAGAACATGACGCAGGTGGAAAAGCGCCAGCTCCTCTACCTCATGGCCGGCCGCCACGGCAGCCCCTGGTACTCCCTGCTGCAGATGTTCACGGCCCACTGCCACAGCTCTCTGCGCTCCCGGGTCACGGCTGCCCGGACCATTCTGGAAAACTACGAGATGGACCAGGTCTGCGGCGACCTGGTGTGCCCCGACAATGTGCAGCCCGATATGAAGATGCTGCATCACGCTGTGGAGGAGGGCAAGCAGTCCGTTTTCAACCAGCTCTCCGGCTACACCAACATTGATATATCCAAAACCTGACCGCGCCACAAACGCCTCCTCCGCTTCGGCAGAGGGGGCGTTTTTTGAGACTGTCGAAAAAACCTCCGGTTTTTCCGACAAAAGGTTTACAGTCTGCTGCGCGGTATTTTTCCCCACGCACATGTCGCGGTGAAAAATGATCTCCATTTTTCGCGTCTGCGGACGCGAACTCTGCGAGACATTTTTGTCGCGCTGACGCCTCCTTCGCTTTGAAAACGAGGGCGTTTTTTCTCTTGTTATCATTTTCTATATTTGCTATAATCGACACAGAATAGAAACGGAGGGAGGTCCTGTTCGGTGCGCACCTTGGCTGCCATAGCGTTTTCCTTCTCCGCGGCGCTGGCGCTGCTGTGCTATCTGCCGGAGGGGACCTGGGCCTTTTGGGCCGCAGCAGGGCTGGCGGTTCTGGGTGGGGCGGCGCTTCTGCTCCCGGCCCTTGGGAAAACCAAGCGGCTGCGGCTTACCCTGGTCCTCATCGCCCTGTCTTTGGCGGCGGGACTGCTGTACGGCCGGGGCTGGCGTCACTTCATCGCTGACCCCGTCCGGGAAAAGTGCGGCGGCAGCCACCTCTTTTCCGCCTCCGTGTGCGACTGGCCCCAGGAGACCGACTCCGGCTGGCGGGTCACGGTGCGCCTCACCGATGCCCGGGGCGCCAAGGCCGTGTGCTATCTGAGTGACGAAGCTGCGGACCTGGAGCCGGGCCAAATGCTCCTGGGCGAGGCTTACTGGCAGGATGCCTCCGTTATCCGGGGTCGAGAGCTATCCACCTTCACCACCCGGGGCGTTTTTGTTCTGCTGTACTGCAATACATTTCCCGATGTCTCCCCGAGAAGCGCCGGATCGGTGCGGTATCTGCCCCAGCACCTGGCCCGGGCGATGCGCGATACGATCAGCCGAGTCTGGCCGGACGAAACCGCAGCCGCTATCCTCCGGGCGGAGCTTTTGGGAGACCGGTCCGGCATAGACACCGCCCTCTCCTCCCGGTTTTCCGAGGCGGGGGGGAGCCACCTGTTTGCCGTGTCGGGCCTGCACTGCGCCTTTTTGCTGACGCTGCTTTCGCTCCTGGTGGGGCCCCAGCGGCGGCGGCTTTTGGCGGCAGTGGGCATCGCCGTGCTGACGGTGTATATGTTCATGGTGGGCCTGACGCCGTCGGTGGTGCGGGCGTGCATCATGCAG
>QWBY01003708.1_pt1 | contig 10337 bp, 8 predicted proteins | sample 1972471 | NCBI WGS metagenome assembly QWBY01 (sample SAMN09866722, study PRJNA288562) | Human gut metagenome isolate term6_stool, whole genome shotgun sequencing...
CCCTTTTGTCTCCGGCAAGAATAAATACCCCCATACCAAACCCAACACGGCAATAAATCCATAAAGAAAAAATGCACCTGCCGGATTCTCAGAAGTCGTTTGTCCAACAACAATTTCGGTACCTGGTATAGAAAAAAAATCTATAATCTTAAAGAAAGTAAAGGAGACAATGCAATTAAATATCCATACAGCCAATGAACCTATCGAAGTCCCCAATCCCCGTACTTTCTGCGGAAATATCTCGGAAATGACCAACCATCCCAAAGGTCCAATACTAATTGCAAAAAATGCAACATATCCAAACATAAAAATGACCATTAACCACCTTCCGATTTCGCCCAACTGATTAGCATAAATAAAACAAGCACTAAGGCACAAAACAGAAAAGGCAATTCCTGACAGACCAATAAAATACAACTTTCGTTGTCCGATTCTATCCACTAAATAAAGAGAAATCACTGTAAATACAACATTTACAATTCCAATACCTACAGAAGCCCAAATAGCAGAGAGTGTACTTTCAAATCCTGCCATCAGGAAAATCTTCGGACTATAATAAATAACTGTGTTAATACCTACAAACTGTTGAAAAAACATAATACAAACAGCAATCATTAGAGGAGTTCTCAACCAAGGCTGCATCAAATATCGCCATCCTACCGCACTATTCCTATCTTTCTCTATTTCCACCTCCATTTGTCCAATTAAATCATTTACTGTATTTTCCGGTTCTATTTTCTGCAACACTTTCCTACATTCTTTCAACCGTCCTTTACTCAACAGCCACCGAGGTGTTTCAGGCACAAAACACATACCTACCAGTAATACCAAAGCCGGTACGACACCTGCCCAAAACATCCATCTCCAACAATCCAACTTGTTTTCATCAGCCCAAAAGGTATCTGACATGTATGAAAGTAAAATACCTATTGTAACCATTAACTGAAACATTGAAACCAGACGTCCCCTGGATTTAGCTGGAGCAATTTCTGCTATATACAATGGAACAGTAAATGATGCCACACCTATAGCTATACCAAGAAACAGACGAGAAAAAACCAAGCTCTTCAAATCCGTTGCCAGTCCTGACCATAACGCTCCCACTGCAAATATCACAGCAGAAACCAATATGATTTTTCTTCTTCCAAATATATCAGATAAACGCCCACAACATACAGCCCCCAACATAGCTCCCAACAAACCAGCCGCCGTAATCCATTCAACATCATTATTATCTATTCCCCAATCTGACTGAAGAAATGGAATCGCTCCTGAAATTACCCCAGTATCAAAGCCGAAAAGCAATCCTCCTGTTGCTACAACTGTAGCTATTAAAAATATTATATGTCTGTTTTTCATATTAAACTTATATTTTAGGGTTCAAAACTTATCCAAACTTCCTTTTTCACTGACGGATTCGGAACATATAAGAAAGTATCCGGAGCATCTTCAAAAATTTTATAAATGGATTTACCTTTCCCAATACCTAAATCATGATACTCTCTTGGAGCCTTTCTTACCAGTTCCGAAAAATGATAGTTTGTATTTCTGATCCACTTCAATCCATCACCCTCAAAAACAGGATACCATGCAATACCTTTATGACGACGAATCTCAGCATATTCAAAACCATATTCACGGTCACACCATGCACCAAACACAAGAGATTCATCTGCATTCGTACTAATGGTAGCATGTACCCAATATGGAGGGACCACCACCACATCGCCAGGCTGTGCATAAACAGCATAACACCTCCCCGGTTCATCTGTAGCCGACTCTTGCATGTAAATGACCGCCTCTCCATTCCATATCTCATAAACCTCTGGAGTGGACCATTGACTAAAAGGTGAGACCTTATGAATATGTCCCTGACTGCGAATGGGTTCCATTCCCAAACTTCCTTTGGCATAAGCCACTACTCCAAAAAGCAAATGCTGTTTTTGCAAAAGCGCTTTATGAACAGTCTTACCCACATCCATAGCTATAGAATAGACAATATCCGGTCCTTCACATTTCGGATCCAACAAACTAGACCGGATATCATCCAACCACCGGTTTTCTACTGTCGGGCCAAAAACGTCCTTACCATAAATAAAACCTAACGGATTTTCTGTTATCCCTATATCAATCCCCTTATCAAAATTATCTTTATGCATGATGTCTTACAAAAGCTTTAATTGTTCCACATTCCATTCCTTCAGACTCCCCATAAGGTTTTATTGTATATTCCTTTATGGCAGCAGGAATAATAAAAGTTTCCGCATAATGGACAACAAACGGAGAAAATTGTCCTATAGGACTTTCCACTATCACCGAACGTCCCTCAATCAGATTCAGAACATTAACACCCGACTCATTCTTATGCAAAACTTTGTCCGTGAACCAATGTCTTCTTGTTTCTATAAATTCCCATTCATGAAGTCCCGTCTTTTCTTCACGCCAAGAATCTCCTTCACCAATAACAGAGACCTTGTTTATCAGTTCTTCTTTCACCCAAGACTCCGTTCTATTCCATTGTATCACATTAGCCCCATGAGCTATATTAATCGGACGCGGTCTGCCATCCAGTCCCATCCGTCCCCAATCCCACAACTTAAATGTAAAGATGTATGGGGTTGCACTAATCTCAAGTACCATGCTATTCCTTCCCGAACAATGTACCGTACCAGCCGGAATTAAAAAATGATCATGCTTCTTTGCCGGATAAATACCTACATACTTCTCCACTTCAAATTCACCAGTCCTTTGCGATTTTTCCAATTCATCAAGCATCTCCTCCGGTTTAATATTATCCTTCAAACCCAAATATACAGTTGCCCCCTCCTTAGCATCCAAAATATAGTAGCTCTCATCCTGCGTATAATGCATCCCAAATTTCTGTTGTATATATTCAGTCAAAGGATGAACTTGTAAGCTTAGATTGCCGCCTTCTATCGTATCAAGAAAGTCAAACCGTATTGGAAACTCATCACCAAACCTGCCATACACAGCATCACCCAATAACTGTCGGGGATAAGCAAAAATCAAATCAATTGACGGTATTTCCACTTTCTCATCCCCAAAGGCCAACAACAGACTGTTTTCTTCAGGTACACAGTCAAAACACCAAGCATAATTAGGCATCGTCCGTTCTAAATCGCAAACATCTTTCATCCACTGTCCTCCCCAAGGCCCCGGATCAAAAAAGGGAACTACACGAAACGGACCATTTACCGCTTTCTCCAATCCCTCAAACATCGCTTTGCCTGTAATCATCTTAGGATGATTGCGCCGGTTCGTATCCAAAACATAATCCACCTTTGCCATCAGCATCTTTTTGTGCCTATCGCATATTCTCCAATCTACGAAAAAAGCTCTTTTATACTGCAAGGAGGTTCGTTCTTCTTTATTGTTGACACCTATATTTGATATTTCATTTTTACGGAATCTGGACTGTATCTCCCATCTTGCCATATCGGCATAAATCAACAAATCAGGATGTTCACAAAGATAGGCCGCACCAACCCCATAGACTATTACAATACCAGACTGCAAATCTTCTATCTGTTGCCGGATACCAGTAACTTTATCGAAATCAAAAAAACATTCCATTGTATACCGGGTCAGATAGCCGAATAATTCATCATCGGTAATATCAGGATAGAAAAAATCATTGATTTTCTCTTCCGGCAACATCGCACTATCTGTATGAACAAATAAAGCATTATTGAACCTACCGGCAAAAGCATTACGTATATCATTCTCAAACACTCCTTGATAGCACTCAATCACAACCACTTTCAACGGCTTCTCCAGTACCTTCAAACGTTCACTGATACTATCGGTAATGGCAAACCAACCGGAAATACAGTCATCCGAATTATAGGACACCTGCACAAAAGGATATTTATCGTAATTAGCAGAATACTTCATCTTTTATCTTTTTTCTTAAACAATATTCCAAACCATACAAAGCTGCATAATCTCCCAAGCTAGAAACTACCACAGATACTTTTGCACTCGGAGTCCAGGCAAACTTTGACACCCGTTCCTCGATATAAGGCACTATCACTTTATGGCTATTCATGATTCCCCCTCCAAGTATCACCACTTCAGGATCATAAGCATGAATAAAATTTATAACAGCAGCTCCCCATATTTCAATGCATTCATTTCGTACCAATAACGCGTCTCTATTTCCTTGTTCCGCCAATTGGAAGATTTCTTTAAAATCATAATTCTGAGATGACATTTTAAACGAAGGAGACAGGCAAGCATGATCCTTTATAATTTTATGAAGGAAGAATGAAGAGGACAAAGCCTCCACACACCCCTTGTTTCCACAAGAGCATAACCTTCCTTTGTAGTCTACTACAAAATGGCCACCCAACGAACCTGCTTGAAAGTGCTTTCCATACATTACCTCACCATTCATAATGACTCCCGATCCTATGCCCGTACCAATAGTCATCATAACAACGCTATCATATCCTCTGCCGCTCCCATATTGCCATTCTCCAATTGCTGCAAGCCGTGCGTCATTATCAATGTAAAAGGGGGCTCCCCAATGTTCATCCGCCCATCTATCCAAATCAAGCTCCACTCCATCATCATATTTTTCATTCGTAGATATAATAATGCTTTTTTTATTATTTACTAGCCCTGGAAAAGCTATACCCACTCCAAAGAGGCGCTTCACACCATTTGAATTTAGCAGGAAATCAATTGCATTTTCAATCTCCGGCAAACTTGCTGTCATATCCAAATCTTGACGAGAAGGCATTTTTACATAGTCTACCAGTTCTCCATTGCGTAAGAGACCGACTTTTGTAATGGTTCCTCCCAAATCTACAGCTATGATATACTTCATATTCATATTTCTATCAATTGGGGATTGCCATTCACACACTGTAAAGATGCAGAAAACCCGTTCTCCAAAATCACCTGATAATCATGTCCTGCGTCCGAAGGCCAACAAGCAGCGAATGACAGAACAGAATATCCTATATTTGCCACACGATGGGCCACCCCTCCAGGTATATAATGAAGACTACCCGGAAACATCCGCTCACTCCAAACCCTTCGGTTCTGATCCATCATAATCAATCTGCCTTCACCTTCCACTCCCCAATAGTACTCCCCACGATTCATATTGGCATGAAAATGTCCTTTGGTCATGAAATACTCATCACCAACCTTACCTGGATAAATTCTCGTGATTCCGAAATAGAGTCCCCCTGGCGTTCCTTCTTCAACCGGCAGATGACAAGTCACCTCATACAATAAAGTATCAGGAGACATCTGTTCATAAGCCTCACAATTATGAAAAACACCTCGTAAATCAGCCAAAGTCTTCAAACTCCTCTTCACATTTTCACCGATCAAAGAATCCTTTATAAAGAGCAAAGGCGACTCATTTGTTCTCTTATCATTCATCAGCATCATACTTTTAAAATCTTATATTGCAAAAGTACGCTGATATGGAACTCGCTCTTTCCTCTATATTTTCCGATAATTATGGTATTTTACCATTATTCGCAGCAAATGGATAAAACCTTGCAAAAAAAGTAGAAAACCAAGGCTCTAACCACCAAATATTCAATGATAAAATAGTAGAATCAAATGGCTTGTTTAGCCTTTACTCCAAACTGCTTTTGGAACTGCGACGGGGACATTCCTGTCACTTTTTTAAATTGGGATATAAAATTAGATAAGTTAGGGAATCCGACTTCCCCACTGATAGTAGAAATCTTCATTTTGTTTTCCAGTAATAGTTTTTTCGAATAACCGATACGCATTTCGTTCAGATATTCTACAAAGGTTTTCTTGGTCCTCTCCTTGAAATAACGGCAAAAAGCTGTCGGGGTCAATCCAACCAAAGTCGAAACTTCTTCCAACCTAATGGAAGTCGCAAAGTTCTTGACGAGAAACTTGTATACCTTATTAAATCTCTCAAAATCTTCTGAATTTACAGAATTCGTAAATCCCACTGAGGCCAGTAACTCATACTCAGTCGATGTGGCCATCAGCTCAAGAAGTGTTAAAAGATTCGTTACCTTCCGAACCCCTACATCATTCACCGAACTCCTTATAAACCGGGTTATCTCTAATTTCGATTTTCCGGTAAACTTCAGTCCACGCCGTGATCTCTCTATCAAATCACGAATATTATTCATTTCTGGTAATCTGATAAAATTCGGATCAAATATCTCACGTTTAAAGAACAGACAGATACACGTAGCACGCAAACCAGACTCCTTATCAAAATAAGCATCATCATTACGCCATTCATGAGGGAGATTAGGGCCAATCATACATACATCCCCCTCCTCATACTGTTCTATGCAATCCCCAACAAAACGGGTTCCTATACCTCTAGTTATATACATTATCTCTATGGCCGGATGATAATGCCAAGGTACAATGAAGTGCGGCAAGTCTTCTATATAATAATGTATATGACTGTCTATTGGGAATGGCAGATCTTGGTAAAGTGGTTTCATAGTCATCTAAGTCAATAATCACCGTTAATTATAAAAGCGAATATAGATAATTATTTTATCAAAGCAAGCTATTGTATGTTAAAACTCATAGTAACATCAAAATATAAATATCAATCTTATACTCAAACAAACAAATGATATCTTTTGTATCTTTGTCCCCGCATTTTCACAACCACATAAAATTATAATGAAAACAATAGTAAATGTTCCCTCCCGACAGAACACCATGCGCGAACTGCGGGATTATCTGATGATTGCCCTGGGTATGGTCTTATATGGTATCGGCTGGACAGTCTTCCTGCTTCCCAACGATATTACTACCGGTGGCGTACCGGGCATTGCATCCATCGTATATTTTGCCACTGGATTTCCCGTCCAATATACGTACTTCGCCATCAATTTTCTGCTTCTATTGCTTGCCCTACGTGTGTTGGGATGGAAGTTCAGCGTAAAGACAATCTTTGCCGTATTCACCCTGACCTTTTTCCTTTCCATTATCCAGAAACTGACCGAGGGTGTTGTCCTCCTGCACGACCAGCCTTTCATGGCTTGTGTCATCGGTGCCTCCTTCTGCGGTAGCGGCATCGGCATCGCCTTTTCCAACAACGGCAGTACTGGCGGCACGGACATCATTGCCGCCGTAATCAACAAGTACCGCGACATCACGCTGGGCAGAGTCATGTTGATATGTGACCTTATCATCATCTCGTCCAGTTACTTTGTTCTAAAAGATTGGGAAAAGGTGGTGTATGGCTACGTTACTCTATACATATGCAGCTTCGTGCTCGACCAAGTGGTGAACAGTGCCCGCCAGTCCGTACAATTCTTTATTATCAGCGATAAATATGAGGAGATAGCCAAGCACATCCAGGTATATCCTCACAGAGGTGCAACGGTCATCAACGCCTCGGGCTTCTATACGGGAAAAGAGATAAAAATGCTGTTCGTGCTGGCCAAGAAGCGGGAGTCCACCATCATTTTCCGGCTCATAAAAGACATAGACCCCAATGCCTTTGTATCACAAAGTGCAGTCATCGGAGTCTATGGAGAGGGATTCGACAGAATCAAAGTGAAGTAGAGGATTTCTCGAACTTCCCTTGATTCCAAGTATAAACAATAGGACGGCGGACAAACGGTTTCAGTTTCTCCGCCGCTTCTTTACCCATGTAATCGGTCGTGGTAAAAGTGAATGCCAACGTGGCATCCTTCGCAGAAAGGTCCGCTTTCATCAGCAGCATGTCGGCCTGGTGACGGGCATCCTGATACTCATAGACATCCACCGTATCCGCGGCCTCAGCGATAAAATCATCCAGAACGGGCAATGCCGGCAGGTAGGACGAAGCAACCAGCTCCTTCCAGTCTGTCGTATAGAACTTGACATGGCTGTCGCAAGCCGGAGCACAAACCGTAGCAACCACACAAATCACCTTCGTACTGTCGTTAATAGACAAGAGCTTCATCTGCCATGAACTCTGGGGCGTCATCTTCACATGTATATAGTCTGGAGAAAGTTCCGTCATTTCCGATTTACCACCAAAGCTGTTGGTCACCTCAGCTTTCATCTTACTTTCCAGAAAGTCTATAAAATCCGCACGGTTCACGGCGCTAAGCAACGGACATATAGAATCCGGCATATTCTTAAAACACGTCTTGGCTTCCTGGGCCTGCAAATACCCCCATCCGATGAAAGCCAAAATCAAAAAAGCACTCAGTTTTCTTATCATAACATTTTAATCATTTCTTCAAGGAAACGGGCATCTGTTTCATCAAAACCGCCCAAATCGTCACTGTCAATATCCAATACTCCCCACACTTCACTCTATCCCATGCCGTGCCGCAAACACCACGGCCTTTCCTGATGCGCGTACAAGCTATCGGTCCCTGGAAAGGTCCTAACACCAATTCTTCACCCTTCACCAAATAGAAGCCTACCCAAAAGAAATGGAAAGTCTCTTTCAGCGCCGCCGAAACATTCGCCAGATTGGCTATCAAGTCATCTTCACCTGCCAGCAGATTTTTCAGTTGAGGAAGCAAAGCGCGATATTTCTCTGTCTTGCTACCAGCATTTATATATAGGTCTTCTGCCATATATCTCTTGTTTATTTACTCCCCAAATATAGGAAGAACATTCCAATCAACACCAAAATGAGGTCGACAGCCTTGCTTTTTAAATTCTTTTCACGGAAGAAAAGCGCACCGAAAAGGAAGGAAACAACAACGCTTCCACGACGCACCATCGAAACGATGGAAATCATGGAGTCCTCATAGCTCAGGGCATAAAAATAGACAAAGTCTGCCGCACAAAGGAAAATGGAGATACAGATAATGGTCCAGTCCCAACGAAACGGGGTACTTTCTTTTCGCTTGGGGTACCACAACAGCAAGATAATGGGGCACATGATAAAGACTTGGTAGACATTATACCACGACTGCACCAGCATCGGATTGAGCTGCTTCATCAGATATTTGTCATACAGCCCACTGACAGCTCCAGCAACGGCAGCCAGCACGATGAAAAGAATCCATTTGTTATGCTTGAAGTCGATTCCCTCCTTCTTGCCCGAACGGCTCAGCATGAAAAAGGATACTATGGCAAGCATCACGCCAATCCATTGATAAAGGTTCAAGCGTTCGCCAAACACAAGCATGGCACCTACAAGCACCATCACGGGGCGCGTCGCATTAATCGGTCCCACGATGGTCAGCGGCAGATGCTTCATCCCGAAATAACCGAATATCCAGGAAGAGAGCACGATAAACGACTTGACAACAATAAACTTATGCACCTCCCACCCCACCACGGGAACATCAAACATCGTACCTCCCAACACCGACGGCGCAAAGGCAGATACCAGAATGAAAGGAAGAAATATCAGGCTCGAGAACAGCGTGTTCAGGAAAAGTACCGGCAGTACGGCATTGTCACGAAGCGACTTCTTCTTGAAGACATCGTAAAATCCCAATAAGGCAGCAGAGAGGAAAGCAAGCAATAACCACATAGAGTTAATTAAAAATTAAGAATTAAAAATTAAAAGGAGGGGGGTACGTTTTTGTAGTGCATCCCTCTTTTATTCTAAAAAAGTAGTTTCCGGATAGGCTACATCCACTAGAAACAATGCATTTCCGGGAACGGAGGTTCCTGCCTGACAACGGTCCTTCTGTTCGATGACGCGTCGGAAACTCTCAACAGAAAGTTTTCCGCGACCCACTTCGAGCAAAGTACCGACAATGGCGCGTACCATGTTCCGCAGGAACCGGTCGGCCTGGATGGTGAACACCCAGGTCACATCGTCTACCCGGGTCCAGGCGGCATGCATAATCTTGCAATTATTGGTTTTGACATCCGTATGAAGTTTGCTGAAGCTGGTAAAGTCCGTATAGTCAAACAAGGTTTGGGCAGCCTCATTCATCCGTTCAAAGTCCGGTGTTTGGAACAGACGGCAACGGTATTGACGATTGAAAGGCATCTTGGCAGTAGTGACGTAATACTTATACATCCGCGCCGTAGCATCAAAGCGGGCATGTGCATCGGGCTTCACGGCCCGCAAGCGGTATACGGAAATATCGGGAGGAAGCAGACGATTCAGCTTATCCGTCATAAAAACAGTGTCCAGAGGAGAATCACTGTCAAAGTGAGCTACCATCAGTGAGGCATGCACCCCGGCATCGGTACGCCCCGCTCCCACGACTTCCACCTCGCGACGCAGCAAGGTACTCAGCGCCTTCATCAAACACTCCTGCACACTCGCTCCATTCGGCTGGATTTGCCAGCCGTGATAAGCGGTGCCATCATAAGCCAGGTATATAAAATATCGTTGCACGGTCTTTTTTGTGTGCAAAGATAGTGCAAAC
>QWBY01002601.1_pt1 | contig 10319 bp, 4 predicted proteins | sample 1972471 | NCBI WGS metagenome assembly QWBY01 (sample SAMN09866722, study PRJNA288562) | Human gut metagenome isolate term6_stool, whole genome shotgun sequencing...
CCTCGGAAGCGGACTGGATACCCGTTTTTACAGAGTGGATAACGGAAAAATCCGCTGGTACGATATAGATTTTCCCGAGGTCATAACACTTCGCAAGCAACTCATCGGCGAGCATCCGAGAGTGACCTCTGTTTCGAAATCCATGCTTGATGCATCGTGGCCGGAAGAGATTGACCGGGAAGGGAAAAAGCTCCTTGTCATTTCCGAAGGGGTGATTATGTACCTGGAGGAAGAAGAAGTGAAGAAATTGTTGGCCCTTATGGCCGACGGCTTGGACGAATTTGAAGCCCATTTCGACCTGCTTTACAAAGGATTGGTTGGATTCAGTAAAAAGCACGATACTTTGAAACATATGCAGGCGGAATTCAAGTGGGGTGTCACCGACGGCCGTGAAATTGTCCGTCTCGACCCCCGCTGGCGATATCTGGAATGTATTAATTTCACAAGGGAAATGAAACATCTCCTGCCGGGGTGGAAAAAATTATTGACTCCTTTCTTTTACCTGACCAACAACAGGCTCGGCAAATATGCGTATAAGAAATAAAGTGTATACAGATCCTATATTTGAAATAAAAACTATTGCATAAAGATGGTCTTTTTTACACACTGAATTGAAGAAATGAACACAGATTTTATTTATTTTTCGTTTGACATGTATGACTCCAAAAGATTGTAGAAAATAAAAAAACGGCCAGGGTTGTTGGTATCTTTGATAATTAAAATGACTCTTCTCTTCATTTAAAAGTACTCTAAGTTTTGCATAAAAAGCATGCCTGAAAAATCGGCTGAATATTAACTAATAAAAATAAATATATTATATTATGGTTGAATTTCAATACATATAATATTAAAATAATAAAAGGACTAAAAGATGGTTGCATTGCGAATTGATTAGCTCATACTTATTATTTTTTGTGATACAAAAAAGAGAATCGAAAACTTTATATGAGGTAGACGGGGGAAGAGCGGTGAGAATCCGGCACTGTTGCGCAACTGTATGAGGAGGCGAGGAACTCAGTCTGAGTGTCTCTCTATTTCCGGTACAGGAAACCCGGCTCGTTCATAGCCGGGGGACATTTTACGATTGATTCAGGCATGGTTTGATATGGAGCGGAGAGGTGTAGACCCACGCAGTGAATGAAAAAGAGAAAACACATTGCCGGGGAAGGATTTATTGGTCGTCTGTGGTTTCGTATTTGAAAATCCAAATCACCTGGCGACATTTTCTTTCTAGCCATCATAGAGTAAAACAATTCCTGATACCACAAGCTATCGATTGAATCGCCTCAGGTAAAGAGCGTGCTTTTGTGTACTGTGAAAACAATCCAAAGGTATAGTGTATTTACTTGCAACTTTTTTGTATCCTTCGTGGAAGTGATGCGAGGGAAAGTATCCCTTCCGTAGGACCATGTATGTGAGAATAAGTGAGAAATACTTATGGCTTCCAAAAGGCTTTACATGCTCCAAGATACTAAAGGTCTCTTGGTTCTCTGCATGAAAGATTTCTGTACGTGTGAATCAAGAAGAATTGTCACCGGTATCTGATGGAATATGCCATGGTTGTTGGCCTTCACTAAAAACCAACCAACCCACCCACAAATACCCAACAATGAGCAGACATCACTTCCTATCATGAATATCACATGGATCCGGAAAGGAAAGAGAGGTAACATTATGAGTAAGAAAAAGTACTTACATCTTTTAGGCGCTGCGGTAACGGCGGCTCTGTGCAGTGTTCCTATGAGTTTTTCGGGGAGGGTAGCTGCTGCCGATGAAACAGCTACTGCGTCCTCGTATATTCCGAAATTTGAACTGGCTGGCATTACAGTCGAAGCCAAGCGTCCGGACTGGGAATCCAAACTCTCTCCGGGTACCGTCACTGTTATTCGTCCTGCGGAATACAAGGGCGAGCAGAAAGATCTTCCTGACTTACTGAAAATGGTCCCGGGCGTGCATGTGCGTGAAGTGAATGGCAAGGGACAGTACACCGTCGTCACTGTTCGTGGTTCTACCGCACCACAGGTCGGCGTCTTTGTCGATGGTGTCATGACGAACCTCGGCGGTGATGCAGCCGTGGATATTTCCACCATTCCTGTCAAAAATGTAGAACGAATCGAAGTCTACCGCGGATATATCCCGGCCCGTTTTGGCGGGACCTTCATCGGCGGTGTCATTAACGTGGTGACAAAGAAACCGACAAAGGCGAATATCTCGGCAGAACTCGGCAAAGCCTCTTTCGGGGGAAAGAGCGCCAGCCTGGAAGTGGTGAGCCCGCTCGCCTCTGGCAGCTTACTCGTGGGCCTGAACTATGAAGCAGCCAAAGGGGATTTCCCGTATCATAATTACTCCTATGATGATCCTAAAAATCAGAGATATGTGCAAAGTGTTTTAGATGAGTATCCGGACGTGATCAAATATATTGAGAATAGTCTGACATTAGATAATTGGAATAAAAGTAAAATAGAAAATTTGTATAAAAGAGGTAATATATCTGAGGATGTACGGAACCGGTATATTGATAATAATGGACAAGTCAATAGTGAAGGCTGGTTAGACTTTGTACGAAACGGCGGGCTGATAGAGGCGGAAATTGAATATGTAAAAGAAAAAGCCAGAGCAGAATCTACGGTTTCTACGTCTTGGGATAATAAGTATGTAGAAAGTAATGAAGCCTTTTTAAAGGATGCAGCAAACTGGTATATGAAAAACAATGCAAACTTTGTTGGAAGGGTAACCAGGTATCACAGGATCGTTGAAAAATTGAAAAAAAAATATAAAAATGATCCAACAACTTTAGCCGCTAAGATTAAGAGGCAGGATGAATCATTAAAAGACGATCTTTTAAACCTGTATCTAAAGCCGGATTGGGAAAATGCAAATGGTCCCGATGGGTATTTCAAAAATAACCCTGAGGCCAAATCTCAAGTAGATAATAAAATCTACGAAGAGGTTGATAAAAAAGCTGCTGCAGAAATTGACAGTATAAAAAATGTGGCTGATGTAACGAAGAAAGAACTCGATCCAGAAACTTCTGTAGAATATGAAAAAACGAAGAATTACTTGGATTCTAATAAGCGCACTTTAGAGAACTTTAAAAGACTGGAAAAAGAAAAAGCAGAACGACATCGTAAATATAACGACAGGAAGAATATTAGTAGTTTAATTAAGTGGCAGAATGACAATTGGATGGTGAAGGCTTCCTATAACCATATCAATAGACACCTTCCCGACTCGACCTGGGGGCTGGAGACTGTCGCTGGTAATGGACATGATATAGGGATCGGAACAGATACCTTTGATTCAGTGTGGGCGGATAGCAAAAAGCAGACATTAGATACTTATAATATGATGCTGCAAAACCGCCAGCAGAACGGACGTCTGGAATGGGGCTGGTTTGTGGATTACCAGCATCAGAAGAAAAAATATCGAGCAGAAAACAAGCTCAATTACCCTTGGGATGAAGAAGGAAATTATGTGAACTGGGGCAATAGTGCTTCCGATAATTTTTGGATGTACTCTGTACTCAGGGCGTGGAGTGAATACACATCAAACAAATATAATTTACAAATGGATGGGAGTTATAAGTTATCCGATCGACAAATCTTAGAATTTCAAGCCAATTATTCCTATGAAAAACTGAATATTGATGGTTCTAATATGGCTGATGTTTTAAAAAACTTCACAGAAGAAAGTTTTGGCTTATGGACAAGTTGGCAAATCCGGAATCAATTTGAGCAGAAGATATTGAATTTGCAGGTGCAGGATACGATTACACTGGACAAAAAAGCAACCTGGTTCTTGACTCCATCTTGGCGATTTAATTCTTCTACTATTATTGGACATAGTGATTCGCCAAACTTTTATAAAAAACCAGATGGTTCTTCTAAAGCTTTTCGCTGGTTCCATCCAAGGGACAGCCAGCGGGATCGAAAAGGAACATGGCAGCTGGCATTAAAGAAGAATGTCAACGATAACCTGACTTTCCGAATGACCGGAGGTACTTATTTCCGTTTATTGAATATGTATGAAATTGCCGGAGATGGCGCAGGCATTCTGCCCATGCCGACAGATACATGGGAAAAGGCTTCGTTCCCTCGTCCGGAATACGGAAAGCAGTTTGATTTCAGTACGTTGTGGAATGGGAAACTTCTGAAATCGGATGCATATGCAACGATGACCTATTTCTGGAGAGATACGAATCGTATGTTGCAACTTCGGAGGAAATCGAAAGATTTCTGGTGTTATACCAATGATAGTCGGGGTAAGGTACATGGGATTGAATTGCAAAGCGGTTTGAAATGGAAGCATGTTAGCTTGGATTTAGATGCCACCTATATGAATATCAAAGCTGAGCAAAAGATAGATGCCCATATTCCAGGTGGTAATGGTCGGTGGTTTAGTACCCATGCCACTTATCTACCAAAATGGGAAGGAAGTTTGCGTTTATCCTACTTCCCGAGTCCGAAGTTTACAGTATTTGGGGAAGTACATTATACAGATGCGATCTACACGGATTCTCATAATGCCCCATCATTAACTGGGATCGATTTGGGATATCCAAATCCATCTATTACTGTAGTCAATGCAGGTATCAAGTTGAAGCCAAACAAATCCTGGCAGCTGACGTTTGGATGTAACGATATATTCAATCGCAATCCCAAAATGAAAATAGCAATAGGAGATAATCTATATGTAAATTCGCAATATCCACTGCAGGGCCGAACGTATTATGCTAGCATTCGTTATGAGTTTTAATGGTTGATTATAGTTTCTATGTTTTTGGTATCTGATTCAAATCAGAGAAAGGAAGAATGACTTATGTCTTATGTAAATTCTCAGAAAATCCGTAGAGCTTTTTATGTGGCAGGTATTTTGACCGGTATGTTTATGGTGCCAGAAATGCCTGTAGATGCAGCCAATTTGATGGTAACCATTCCTTCTAACTATTCCAAGAGTATCATGGGTACAATCACAGGTTCTCGTGTAACCACAATGGTGGATAGTGCACCTCAAAAAGTTCGTAAAGGATTGAATGGTGATCCGGGCGTATTCAATATTAACGTGCAAGGACAGAGCAAAATCTTTTTACGGCAGTATACCTACAGCACGAGCGAAGGGTCACTGAAAGCGAATGAAATCCTGGATGCAGACGGAGATTTTAATATAGCCAATGCTTCCGGAAAATTGATAAACGCCGCAAATCCGCATGGTGTGGCAGCAAATGGTAATTATGTATATGCTACAGGATATGATTTGGGTAGAATTTCTATTAGCAGAATTAACGGGACAACACTTACTGAAATTAATAAAAATACACCTGTAGATTTGTTGAATGACATTAAGGCAACTAATGATGATTCTAAGAAGGAATATACAACTCAAACCAAGGCGCATGGGGAAGGTATTGCAATAAGAGGAAATGATCTGTATGCGATCGCCAGCGTAAACAAGGATGGGACATATTCCAACTATGATGAAGGATACTTGCTGCACTATGCGATCAAGTCTGATGGGACATTGGAATATAAAGACTATACTCGCATCGGCAAAAACACGGATGAATCCAGAGTGAATATGTACAATGACCATATTTTCGTCTCTGCGATCGGTGGCATGCAGAACTATGGGGCCGGAAATGCTGAAACTTCCATTACAGCAGCCACATTAACAAACGGGGCAGTGAGTAAAGAAAAAACAAAAAGTATTACGGTGCCTACCCGCGTAAAAGCAACTGGTCAGGACTTCAGAGATTTGAAAATCTTACCGAATGGGACCGCTTACGTGATGACCTATAATCTGGGAACTTCCGGGGGTATTGATACTACAATTTACCAGACGACTGTATCTAACCTGTATGCGACAAATCCGAAGGACTGGACCGTAGTCCATTCGGGTACCTATGATGGTTGGTTTGGTAAACTCAATGCGGAAATGTATACCCATAGACTGTGGGTAGAAGCGGGACAGAATCTTCTGGTCTATACAGATGGAGATACTTCCCCCAAATATACCTGGGCGGCCACCGACTTTGGTGACACGGATATGTTCCAGTATAATTTCATGGCCATGCTCCAACCGGATACGGTCTACGGCGATGAAGCGACTTTGACTGCGGTCAGGGCAGAAGGATTGACGACGCCATCTGTATCTGTCACGGCTGCTATTAACTCCGATGCTGTCATGAAAACTGGTAGCGATGTTAATTTCAAGAAACAAATAACTGGTACTGATGCAGATGAAGATGACTATATGGACAATACAGATGATTATTCTACCTATACTTTCGATAAGGATACCGTTATTTCCATTGAGAAAACCAACTATGCAACAGGCGATTTGACCACCAACGTACTGTCTGCGGTAGATGCGCATGCAGGTCATGATGTGACTCTCAATGCAGGCAGCAACACCCTCCAGCTTCAGTCTTCTCATACGATCGGCAGTCCTTCCGGCATCTATGCAGGAAACAAGAAAAATGTGACTGTCACGGCAGGTAAGCTGAACATCATCACCTCTGGCATGACCGGTGGCAATTCTCTCACGAATGGCATCTGGCTCGACGCGCCGGCCAACGGGGCAAGCAGCATTACGATCCATGCACCGACGACGAACATTGCTATGACCGGAGGCTATGGCGGCAATGGTATCGCTATCCAGAAGACGGATCGCTGGGGAGAAGCCAGTGATGCAGCTGCCGGGACGAATAAAATCACACTGGATGGGAATCTGAATATCAAAGGCGCAGACAGTGCGACTTGGGGGATTTCTTTGAATCCGGAAAATGTATATTCCCGTTTCAATAATGCGGGGATACTGACCAGTGTCAAGAATAGTGAGGTCGAGGTCAAAGGCCTGGCGAACATGGATGTCTATGGCAATGGCATCACGGTCAATGCAGCAGGAAGCAAAGTATCTATCGGTGGCGGCACGATCCATGTACCATCTGGCAGAAACTACGGGTACTATACTTTGGGCGCTTACCAGGGCACGATTAATGTGAATACCGGCACGGCGGGTACCGCCCCCGGCACACAGAAGGTACAGCTGAATGGGGATGTCTTTGCCCTCTCTGGAGCCCATGTCAATATGGCTCTGACGACATCTGACTCCTATCTCCATGGTATCGTGGACAATGGCGGCACGGTCAATATGTGGCTGCAGAATGGTGCAATTTGGACTAATGAAGCCCGGAATACCCGCTATGCAAAAGATAACGAAGATGTGGGCTCCAATGGGGCTAGCCATATCACTACATTTGTGGGCGGTAGCACGGCAGCGAATGCCGGTATCATCAATCAGAAGTCGTATAAAGTGATCACCATAGATAACTATAGCGGTCATGCTACGGTGAACTATGGTACTATGACGAAGAATGGAGCGGGCGTGACGATCAGCGCAGCGGCTCCGCAGTCGGCAATGACCGTCAGCGGGGATCGAGCGGGTCTTTCCGATAGGGAAGCGATGGAAACTTTGGCGAAGAAGCTGACGTATACAGGGTACGCTGAAGGGGAACGGAATCTGACAGGCACGGTAAAGGTGAATGAAGGGCTGACGACGCGGTCCGTGGCTCGTACGGGTACGATTTCCTTCGACGCATCCACCGGGGCTGGTTCTCTGGGACAGGGGAGAGCTTTGGCAAGAGCCATGGCCCGGCCTAGAGCGATGTTTGCGATGCCGGCCATGACGGTAGAAAATCATGCAGATGGCAGTACTACGTATACCAGTGAAGATGGGACACGAACCACGGTAGGCTCGACGGAAACCAGCATGATGAAGAGTGTCAAGTCGGCTATGACGACTTCGATGCTGGCATGGAGAAGCGGCATGACGGATATGATGCAGCGTATGGGAGATATTCGCATGGGTGCATCCGATGGTATCTGGGCGAGAACGTATGGAGGAAAAGCGAAGTACGACAAAGACCATGCGTACACCAACAACAGCTTCTGGGGCGCGCAGGTCGGCGCTGATCATGTGCTGGCTTCCGGCTGGCACATCGGGGCGGCTTTTGACTACAACGATGGTGACGCATCCTACCGCTATGGCGGCAGCGGAGATCCGAAGCAGTATCTGGGAAGTCTTTATGGCACGAAAACCTTTGAGGACGGGCAGTATCTGGACATCGTAGGGAAATTTGGCCATACGCAAAATGACTACTCCGTCTACAATGTCGATGGAAAGAAATTGGATGGAAAGTATAGTGCCAATGGATATGGCCTTTCCTTAGAATACGGAAAACGCTTTGGAAGCAGCCAGGGCTATGTGGAACCGCAGATCCAGCTGTCTTACTCCAAGCTGGGAAGCGATGATTACACAGGAAGCAGCAATTTTGCGGGCAATGAAAAAATGTTCATTCATCAGGATGGCATGGATAGCTTCATAGGACGGCTGGGCATTGCGGCGGGTAAGACAACTGACCGGAGTTCCTATTACCTGAAGGCAAGTGTCCTCCATGAATTCGGTGGGGATACTTCCGCGACTTATACCAGCGAAAGCAACGGCACTCCAATCACCATTAAACAGGACTTCGGTGATACCTGGGCTGAACTCGCGCTCGGCGGTACCTGGAAGATTGGCGGCTCCTCGCTCTTCTATGCAGATATCACCCGCAGCTTTGGCGGCGACTATGAAATGCAGTGGAAACTGAATGCAGGCATCCGCTATGAATTCTAAGGCATGGGCAAGTCTTTCTTTGATGGTATTCTTGTTTCTTCTGTGTCCATTTATAACGGTAGATGCGGAAGAATCTCCTTCCGGGGAGAAGCCGGCACCGATCTATGAAATGAATGGAAGAGAAAAGCCTACACTGGCTGAAGAGTATGCGATGCAGTGGCAGGATATCTTTATCAGTGATCTGGCAGTGTATAGTCTGAATGTGAAAACGGGACGTGTCAATCCAGAGGATTCGAATGAACTGATTATGAATGTTCGTGCCATCTATAAGGATCGGGATTTGCTGGAGAAATTGAAAAAGCAATATGCTTCGAAACTTGAAGGGAAGAGTATCCCTATGGCTAATGAGATGGAACTGCATTTCCATATGAAAGAAGCACAGTATGCCATCACGCATGTGGCGATCTATGATCAGCAGCATCGGCTGGTCAGTGAGGGAAGGCAGGACGCAGTATATAAAAAAATCCCGGCCAATTCTTTCGTCCAGGCTATGTATCGGCTCGGAGAACGGTTCATGGAATACCAGAAGACTTTCGGAAAGAAGACTGAAAAATTAGGCAACAGGCAGTAAGCAGTTGGCAGTTATGTTAGTGTTTTTTCATTATTTATTGGTAAGAAACCGGGGTGGTGAGTGTTTCCGTTTACCTGCTTACCGTTGCAAACTGCCAACTAGGAACGGAGGTGGGTGCTATGGATTCGGAAAAAGAACGGTATGGTATCAGTTTGGCTGTACCGGAAGAGAGTGCGGTGAACTTCACAGAAACAGAATCTCAAGAAGTCGCTGTAGAAGACAATCCCATTGTCTCATCTTGTCTTATCTACGACTCCTTCCTCAGATATTTCCACTGCCCCGAAAACTACGTCATCAGAAGGCGAAGGAACTAATAAGTTCTCTGCCGAAAGTGGTATAGGCGATGGTATTGGTACCGGAACTGGCGATGGAGAAGGAGATGGAGATGGAAACGGCAGTGGAGAGGGAGAAGGCATCGGAACCAATCCGGGTGTTCCTGTCACACCGCCGACGCTTCAGAACTACGCAGAACCGCAATATCCCAGTCGAGCCATTCTGGACGGAATCACCGGAATGGTACAGGTAAAAATCACCGTCAATGCCGTAACGGTCACAACCGGTTCCGGAAGTGGAACCTTGGACCAGGCTGCGGTGGATACCGTCTATCAATGGACGTTTTCACCGGCTTTGGATACACTGGGGAAATCTACGGCTTGTACTATCTATGTGCCGGTGACGTTTAAGATGCAATAATATATAAGCAGTTTATGGCGTATCATTCACTATGAACTGCCATGCAAAAAACTCCTATGCTTTTTTGAGATAGGTGTTTTTTCTTGCACTGTACTCTTAGTTTCTTTGTTCTTCTAATAATTCTTGTGTTGATATACTGTCGTGCATTCGATCATGTCAAAAGAATTTTCATATGTTTGCAAGGCTGATTTGTGTGTCCTATCAGCCATGTGGTTGGACATATTTTTTACCTGACGAACGACAGACTCGGGAAATATGCATATAAGAAATAGGTTCCGCCGTTCCCGTAAAGCTTATAAAAGTTGCTAAAAGAGGGCATATCAGATAAGATATATAAAGATTTTCAAAATATCTGACAGAGGCATGAAATGGATAAATTTGA